>Ga0099800_1153_pt1 | contig 18764 bp, 6 predicted proteins | sample Uncmet6_SortRC_1_FD_89868 | JGI IMG/M metagenome (GOLD analysis project Ga0099800, IMG submission 89868) | Marine eukaryotic communities from CALCOFI LINE 67, Pacific Ocean - CN11_C50_N6_SortRC_1 | ecosystem: Environmental > Aquatic > Marine > Oceanic | place: Pacific Ocean: Monterey Bay | collected... | reverse complement strand
AATGTCAAAAAAAGCAGTATTTCAGGTCTCTGCAGAATGGAGAGAAAAATTTGAAATATCACAACAATTATTATTAAATAATGGAAAATGTGAAGGTATTTACTATCATAATGATAATTTAATAGTTTACGATACTATTTCTAGTAGTAATTCTTATTGTAATTTTACTTCTGATATTAGAACAAGTGACTTACATGTAGATAGTGATGGCAAGATTAGTAATGGTAGTAATATTGATGTATCATCATCTTCATCTTCATCCTCATCATCATCATCTTTAGCAACGACTACCGCAAAAATAACTCCCACTAGTACTAGTAGACCTCTAATCACTGATACTGATGCTGATAGACCATATGATAAAACTTTTGGTGCAATAAGTGCGAAAGCTGCACTTGATGTAGGTCTAGCGTTCTTTTCAGTACCTAAGGAGATACCTGATTATTATATTCCTTTTGTATTTGGTAACATTACTATATTAGATTGGGGTAAAGTTATAAAAAATGTTATGTTCCATAATAAAACTCAAATATTTCCTTTGGGATTCAAAAGCGTTCGTCATGAACTTGACACCGAAGCTAATAGATTGATTGATATTTTTATAGAAGTAGATGCTATTGTAACTTTACCTACTACTGCTGGTATTGGTGGTGGCACAAGTTTTGAAAAAGTGACTTGGAGCTCATTGGAAAATCCTTATGAAGTCCTACCGCAATTGGAACATCAGGGATTGATAACTAAACCATTATTTCGTATTACCGTTGCTTGGCAAAAGAAAGAAGAATTACAGTCACTCTCATCGTCAAAACCAGATGAGAACATAGTAACCATGAGAAGGGTGTATGAAGCAGAATCAGCTCAAGGTGTAGCACAAGCGGTAATGTCTGATAAGTTGAGAGTTTTAGATAAAGATTTTCAATTAACACAAAAAGGCAAAGATGAATTAGTAACCGAAAATGGTGTTATTATTCCTACTGCAACCCCTACACCATCCACAACATCAGTAAATGATACTGCTACAGCAGCTGCTGATACTGCGTTAGCTAGAGTATTAGATGTAGAATGTATGGAGATGCCTGATATTGAAGAGAGACAATTGCGAAACCAAGTGATGGAATTAAGAGATAGATATTATAATATACTTCAATCTGAATCTGCAATTGGAATAAATGATTCTTCTCAATCTATGCCTAATCTTCCTGTAAATCTTTTAGAGTCTTTATTAGATAGCGATGGTCATATGATTATGAGAATGATAGAAGGTATGGAAGGTACTGAGAGTTGTATGAGTTATGAATACCTTGATACTCGATTACAAGTAGGCCGGAGAGTGGGATTATCAAAAGATATTCTAGGTAACCAGAAAAAAATGCAAATTATGCAAAAGCATTTTGAACGTCAAGTAGGATGGATGGTGAATAGAAAAGGTTCAACATGGGGGCGTAAAAGAAAAGCTTTAAAGTCGGGTACAGGAAATTCTTCTGCATCATCTTCTTCAAAAACGACTGGAGGAAGAGGGGGAAGTGGAGGGACGGGAGATGGTGGACCTTTAAAGAAAGCTAAACTACCTATCATACAAATGCCAGGTCCTGATTATTCTGCATATGCTCCTGTAAATGATGCTCAGAGTATCTATGCTAACTCTGAAACTCCTTCATCTCACCTGCAACTATATTCAAATCATAACAATTATTCTAATACCAGTGGCAATAGAGATTTTGAGCTGGAACGCGTATTAGGTAACATCAGCAACATTATGAGAAGGCAAGCTTATCGTCAAAGGCATAATATAGGTGCTCTGATCGACAAACATTGGGAGGAAGAAAGAACAACTTATATGAGTGGTGCCAACAGGAATGCAAACAAAGCTTCATCTATATCAAACACTGATGAGAAGATTGATTGTATGGATACCACTAAGCATGATCAGTATATAGACAGTTCATTTCCGGAACCTTCATGTTCTATTTGTTCACCCGGTGATAACATGGGTGGTGTAATTGAATTATGGACATTTTTAGTTACTTTTGCTGATGGTTTGGGTATTCATACACTACCTAGTCTTACTTCTTTAGTTGAAGCTTTTGAAGCATGTGATCCTTTCCTTAATTCGATTTATCGTAAATTACAGACAATTAGATCATCTGGTCCTATCAACAGTGATGTAAGCCATCCCCGTACTCTCCCTCTTCCTAGAGTGAAGAGCCAGTCTAGGTACACTGATAGCATGGGATCCGACTGGGTTATTGATTACGATGCGGATGGCAATATCTTATCTACTCGTCATGTGAATGAATTCAAGAATGTAAATGGCAGTAAATTTACATCAAATGGTGTATCATCTACTCCAAATGGTTTTACTGACACCAATAATGAACCTTATTTAACATTTAAAGAAAGACATGTGTCTAATCTATTTGCAATAGCTCCTGATAAAGCACATACGATGCTAGAAAAGGTTGGTATGTTACTCACGAAAGCATTACGTGATGAATACTGTAAATTGATCGGAATCAATGAAGTAGATGCTAAATTATTCAAACTGAAAATCGATGTCAATATTCTTAATTGGCGTGAAATTGCCAGATGTGTGCTACAACATAATGCCAATAAAGAGTTACAAATGACCGATGCTGATAGTCTAGCGATGTTTAAAGGAAAACAAGTACTTGGTCATACAGATGAGAATGAATTAAGAATGATTCGATTAGTGCGTGAAAGAATCTTATTTACTGGATATAACCGAAGAAAGATAAGGGAAGAACACGCTGGCTTTCAAAGTGGCTTTGTTGTTAGATTGAGGGCGCCTGGTATAGTTGGAGTTGGAGCAGCAACACCGTCAAAATCAAGTGATGGTAATGTGGACTATTTGTCGAATGGTCTACCCGTATTAACTTTAAGAAATTTGCATAGTAAAGGTTTATTGAAAGCTCCTTTACCTCCTACTATCCCTGCCTCAGCCACATCAAATTCTAAAAGTTCAGATATTACTACTGCAGATATGTCAAATATGACTAATCTACGTTGGCAATACTTGTTATCATGTCTTGCTTATATACCTAATGAATCAGGTTGGTTAGCACGCAAACTAATTTGTACTGCCATCGGTAATCTTGCCTTTGTTTCCAATGACATGAGCGGTAACAATAATTCTCATATAATTATCCAAGCTTTACAAATGGCATTACGACCCCCCATCTTTCATCCGGAAAATATCATGGCATGTAAGATAATGTGTCGATATATATTACAAAATTATTCCTTCTGGTCGATCTGGTCTGAAGCTGAAGCGGGTCATACTAATAAAAAAAGCCCAAAAGGTGATATTGTTTGTGGACCAGACTTTTATCGCAATGTAGGTGTATCATTCTTACCTCTAGTAGATATGACAAAAAGTAGTACATTGATGGATGATGATACATATACTATGGGTAATTATGAAATCAACAATATTCGATTACCTACATTACTACCACAAACCTGCTTTGATATCTTTTATGCATGTAGACCTCTGCAAGTGGCAACTTCCGCACCTTTATTTTTTGGTAAGCAATTAGCTGATATTCTCGCTCAATATGGTACAGAAGGTGGTGACGAGGGTGTAGGCACAGGAGGTGGTAGAAGCGATGATAAAGGAGAAGATGAAGGTGATAATGATAATGAAGCTACGATTAGCAGCTCTGATCCATTTGGATTAGAAAAATTATTAGCTAAGAAAACTGAAACACCGGAGCATGAGAAAGTAGCTGCCTTATCTGAATTAATGCAACGTTGCTTTCAATGTATAAAAGATTTGATGCTACATCCACTTTCTGGTGATTTCAATTCTCCTGTTGATCCCCATGCTACTCCTGTCTATTATCGACAGATCAGACAACCAATGGCATTCTCCGACATTAGAGCACACATAGTCAATGATCAGTATAAGGATGATATTGCTGCCTTCTATAGAGATGTTTATATTGTTTTTGATAATACATCTACATACAATGCTGTGAATAGTGCTATATGTGAGAGTGCCTTTCGTCTTAGCTTCGTCTTTGAACGATTATTCTATGAAATTGTACTTGATTATCATAATAATTTAAGTAATAATAATTGTTGTCAAGAATGTCGTAAAGAGGTAAAAGCTACTGATATGAGAAACGTGTTATGTGATCGTTGTGATGGAGTATTCCACCTTGATTGTTTGAGTTCTAAGTTAAGTGTAGCACCAAAAGATAAGGAATGGTTTTGTGAATCATGTCTTAGCAGTAGAAGTATTGGAGATATTCACCCTTTGAGAAATGCCATTGTTACTCATCCTGAGTCAGGTATGCGTGGTAAAGTAGTTACAATCAAGAAGCATCATATGCAATTACTCTATATTATCCAATTTAATGATGGCACTCGTAGCAGTTGGAGTTCTAGACAACTTTACAAGTATGCATTACCTTCATGTCTTCCAATCTTAGCACCAGCTACTAATATCGGAGAAAGACAAAGACAAACTCGCAATGTTAGTGGTGCTGTAGCCGCAGTCTCTTATTCAAATAAAGCAGGTGTGATTAATAATAGTAACAATCTACCTGCCGCTCCACGAAATCCTTTACAATTACCAACAGGTTACACTATAGAGAATTTAGAAGCGGTATTTTTACTCGCGAGAGGTTATGAAGGATGGGGATGGTCCCCACTGTATATCTCTCCTAATCTCCGAGAAGGAATGTCACACATAGCTTATAAAAAGAGATGTACTGATGCTTCTTTCGAAGATTTTCAGAAATCGATGGCAGTTTTATCTGGGTGGTTCTCTGGAGATTATTTCTCAGGTGAAATGAGTTCTAAAGAGTGGTTAACTTTACTTCGTACATTGATGAACAAAGTCACAGTAAGCCATTCTCTTTCAGCATACACTGCAAAATTAGATGAAAACACTGATGCGCTAATGGCGCATCTGAAAGAGATGCTTCAGAATGGAGAGGGATCTCGTGATGACTTCATACTGCGTCCTGAAGTCAAGCTTGGTGATGATCTCGTCTTCATGAATACCGTGGACGCTCGTAAGAAGAAGAAAGATGAGTCTTTACTACCTTCATTAAGGAACAAACAAATAGGAACATCAACGAGTAGCACCATTATACTCGATAAGGATGGTAAAGGACGCATCAATAAGAACGTTCTGAAAAAGGTCTTAACACCGAAAATAGTGGAACCTGAGACTGACACGGATGATGATATTATGCATGATAGTGAAGATGAAGATGAAGAAAATGCTGCTACTGCTACTGCTACTGCAGCTCCTGCTGCCCCTGCTGCAGTGGATGCTAGTAAGAGCCATACTGATACTGCTGACAATACCTCATCAACCACAGAAGCAGCTGCATCTTCATCATCTACTGCACCTACCACTAAACCAGCTACTGCTGCTACTAGTGGTGAAAATGCAGTTTGTGCAGATACCAACGTCTCTGCTGATATAATTGATGGAGACACTGACGCAGTAAATGCGGCTGTGGCAGAGGGAAGCGATAACGACACGGTAGATGGCGATGAAGCAAAACAGCCAGCTCCATCACCTGCCAATACATCTCTTGTACCTCCTCGACCACCTGCCACTACTACTACCGCTGTTGCTACTGCTGCTGCTGCTGCTCCAGCACAAGTGACTCCAGATCCACCCAAATTAGTGGAGGTAGATAATTATGTCTCAATGGAATCATTAGTACATACTAAAGATGGATATAGTTTACGTTGTTATTCTCGACGTCGTGGTCGTGAAGAGGCTCTACATCAACAGAATGTATTACATGCAGTATTGACTAACTCTACTTTTTATACTCCTGCTCTTGATAGCGGAGTTCCTATCAATCAAATGGATCCGAATGCATCGTTTCATGTGAAGATTGCTGCGGCTTTGAAATCTAACACTGATAATATTACTACCACTGCTGGGACTATTACATCAAGTACTTCTACTAGTAATAGAAGTTATTTATCTAAAGCTTTAGCACCAAGGGTTGATGACTCAGTCCACACTCAAATCTATCTTGATGCATGGAAGACAAACATGAAGAATTTTGGACGCAAATACAAAGATTACGTTCAAGACGAACTCCCTCGCTGTGAATTGTGTGGTTATACAGAGCATCAGCTATGTAGTCCATTAGTGTATGGTCAGACATGGAAAGAATGGTTTAATGAAGAATATGATCTGACCCTAAGTGAGCTCACTCCACATCAGAAGAAAAGGAAAGACGAAGAGAAAGCATGGTTACCTGTTGATGAGAACGATGCAACTACAGAACAAGTAGATGCAGCTAATACTGATCGCACATTACGCAAAGGCACAATGATCACTCATGAGTATTGCGCAGATCGCATTAACTCACTACGTCAGAAACAATTATACAAGACTCTGCATGGTAACGAAAGCCGCATGGTGGATGTGATGGTTGGTATTGGTCGTGGTAGGTCTGCTCCTATTGGTTTTGATCGTGAAGGTAGAGCTTATTGGCTAGTTCCACTACTTGATTGTGTGTTTGTTTGTCACAAAAATAATGATTACAAAACAGATAAAGATCAATCCGTTAGTGCTAGTAGTGACAATGATAGTAGTATGGATGTCGATACTCCAGAAGGTACAAGATTTAGCTCTCGTCTACGATCGTCGGATGCAGATGGTGACAGTGATGAAGTTTGGACACCTATCACTTTATTACCAGCTGAGGCTACTGCTGCTGAAGAAGTAGCCAAGAGATGTCATTGGCAGTCTGCCCATTGGTCGGTATTTAATGGAGCTGAAGGCATTGGACGTCTTTTAAACTATTTGAATGTTGGTCATTCAGAAGAACGACAACTAAAATTGATCCTATGCCGTCTTTATCCAGAGGTGGGTACTGTGACTTGTGCCTCGATTCTATCAAAGGTCGGAGTAACAAGCGATACTACTACTACTTCTACCACTTCTACTGAAAATATTGATATGGATAAGAGTCATGAGAGTCATAGTACTAACAAGAATAATGCTCATAGTGGTATAGAGCTGCAACAGATGCAGCAACAAGTCGTTGATGGTACTTTACCAGTCTCGGAGTTGAAGAAGAGGATTTGTAGTCATGTCGCTTCTGTGCATCCCCACCTGTCATCGGCACTCAAATTAGATGAGTTAAGAAAGAAAGAAGAAGAAGAAGAAGAAGAAAAAGAAGAAGAGCGAGATGTAGGCACAACAGCAACAGAATCAGGAATGGAAGTGGAAGATTCAGAAGATCAAGAAGCAGAAAAATTTGATTCATTGCTGAATGTCCATAATAAGAGTCATATAGATCTTAATGGGGATGAATTAGATGATAAAGATGACGATGAAGCCGATTTTGAGTCCGATGAAGATAGTGATGTTTGGATATCATCTGAAGAAGATGACGACGTACAAGATGCAGATGGTTATGATGACGATGAGACTGCTAGTGACAGTGATCGGACAATGAGTGTTGATGGTGACGATGATGATGATTTTATACCAACCGGCAGGGCTGCCAAAACAGCTAAGAACGCCAAGACCAAGAAATCAAGGAAAACGATTGTTGGTAGGTGTAATACCATTGATGCCGATTCCACTGAGTCAGAAGCAGAACTAGAAGATGGTGGTCCTATCAAAACTAACAAGATGAAACAGACTGGTACAGACGATAGTGTCAATGATGATAAACGTCGTAGCAATAGAATCAAAGAACATGATGCCGATATAGACAATGAAAAGACAAAAACAGATATCGAGTGTTTTTATCAAGGCGGGAAAGGAGCTACTCCCCATGATGAGGAGACTGCGAAAGCAGCTGGTCTCTTGTCGTTCAAACCAAAAGTAGGCGATCGAGTGCGAGTTGTGACAGGCTCAATTGCTTCTCCTGTTCGAGGGTATAATGACATCCCTGTTGTCTTCTCCGCCCGTATCTTGGAAATCAAGCAGATGAAGACAAAAACAGGACCATCAGAAGTAGAGCAGTTGTTTTATCGAGTAACATATATTGGTTGGAGTGATTTGAGTAAGATTAATATAAAACCTAAATCTATAATAAATGAAGATGAAGTTGAAGATAATGATGATACAAATGATGCATCATCACCAAGCGATCAGAAATCATTACAATTGAATTCAATCCAGAAAAGCTGCCTTTCTTACAATGCATGGGTGGAACATCGTCGTGTTTACCATCCTAAACTAACTAAAACGCTTTGTATCAGCCAATGTATGGGAATCACACATGTACAATTGTACACAATGATGTATGGTGACTACCATAATAAGAGAATTCACGCTCCAGAATTGCCTGAACAAATGGATGAAGTTAAAGAAAAGGTTCAAAAAGAAGAAGAAAAAGAAGAAGAAGAGGAAGAGGAAAAAGAGGAAGAAGAGGAAGAACCTAGTGCGACTGCTACTGCACCTGCACCTGTACCTGCTACTGCTACTGTACCTGCTATTAATGAGGATGGTGGTATGGAGGTAGTGGCTGACGATAGTCTACAAGATTCACCAGACGATGATACTGCTACTACTGCAACCACAACCATCGTAAAGACAATCAGGGTCCCCAAAACTTCTGCTTCCTTTCAAACTTTTTCTCAGAGAGCTTGTAATGTCACTACTGTTGAACAAGGACTACGTCCATCTGTGTCATCTCTTGGATTCCAATCAAAATATGATAGCAATATCACTCGTACTGGAAAAGGTATATTTGCAGATTCAGCACAACCTCTTCCTGATCTTCTTCTAACTCTAAATGCATGTCAACATACAAGAGCTCTAGATAGACAATGTATGCACTATCAATATCCCCAAGAACCTGGTAGCAATGAACCTGTTCGTGCACGACCTTATCCATTACAATTACCTGATACTAGTACTTATTTGGGAATGCTTAAAGGTGCTATGCTTCTAGTAGAAGCAGCGTTACCAGTGGGATCTTTAGAGGAAGGTGAAGATCAATGGGGTTCAGATCTTCAACCTTTTTGGAGAGATACAGTAACTATGGCCACTGATGCTGCCACTCTGATGGGTTGCCAAATACTACTAGAACATTCATTACGACCTACATGGTTTCGAGCTGGTACTTTAAAATTATTACAACAATTACCTAACCGAGCTCACGCTGTTCGTAATGCTACTATTGGTAGTGTGGCCATACGTGTATGGCTATACGATGGTGCTCTAAGATATGGTAAAGTTGCGAGTCCAAAAGACAAAATGAAAGCAGCGCAAGAAGCAGCCAAAGCTGCAGAAGAATTAGCAGCTGCCGAAGCTGAGATGGCCGCTCAGGCTGCTAAAAGGAGACCAGGTCGGAAGAAAAAAGCGGATATTGTAACAACCGCCGTCGAGGGAAATTAAATATACTGTAGCTTGCTCTACTGTACTTTTACTCGGTAGTAATTTTAGAAATAGTATTAACAATAAATTATATATAATAAATAATGATTATGAGTTGGCCTACATGGAACCCGAGAACCGACCGATACAAAGACAAGATAAGATGGCGAGGTTCACTATATCCGTGCTTTCTCTATCACGATGCAAATGGAAGAAAATATGATAAATATGATTTGAAAGTTTTAAATTATAATTTGTACAAATAAAAAATAAGTAACGAAGTAAAAATTAATCGTACATAAAATGTATATATTTTTGTAATTTAGTTTTCTTTTCCCATTACTTTAATCTCCAATTACTTTCTGGTGCTCAGCAAACTTTGTGCGACCTCTAACATGTATGTTCTGTACCCTTCCATGATGGCACTGGTGTTACCATTGTATCTAGTACTATTGCACTGTGATAATATATATTGCAACTCAAAATAACTAATCTGTTCAGCTTGCTCCACATAAACAGACAATACAGTCCCTATATAATTCGATCTATTTTTATCTTTTCTTAGATGAAGATATCTCCATAGACCTAAATCTGGCATATAGACACATTCAGCTATAGATGGTATAGATGGTTGCACACTATTACTCATATTTGTATATCTTGATTGATTAGAATGAGAATGTAATCTCGAATTGTTAAGTGCCTTACTATCTGCTCTGAGTCTAGCAATATCAAAAAATCCCATGCTTGCCCAAGAAGAGCCTTTCCTAGTGACATCGATCTCTGCGCCATCTGGACCTTCACTTGATAGACCAACGGGTATAGGGTAAGTAGATACATTGTTTGTAGTAGAGGTACTTGCAATATTTGCTTGAGCATCATTCGATACACTGAAATTAACGCTAAGATCAATTGATTGAAGCTCAGTCCATTTCCATTTCAAAAGTCCTTCATCATTACCGATCCTATAAGGTGTATCTGGTTGAAGGATGATACCATCTGTTTTATGATGACGACGTAATGAGTCCTCCCGGTACACATAGCCACCTTCCTCACTATAGATATTAGATACTAATTTAGATATTTGCGTTTTTTCATAGAAGTTTTTCCTAATAATGAAAGTTACGTCGGCAGGTGTATAAGTGGTAATGTTTCTCATACAGGCTTCCCATGAATGTGAAAACACATCACAGCATCTTTTGACTTTCTCCTTTCTCTGACTAAAAGGAAGAGTGGCTACAACACTTATAGAAATATTTCCAAATGGTACCTCAGGTGCATTACCACCACTACCTCTGTTATTATTGTTATTACTACTATTACTACTATTACTAGGAATAGCAAGAGCATCGAAGGCTAGGAACACCTGAGGATTAATGATATGTGTTTTTCCTGTTCTTTGGTCGGGATAAGTCTGTTGAGTACGGTGCAACACTAGCTCACCATCCAACACAGTACCTGCTTTCAGCCACGATCCTACAGCGTCACATCCAGGTAATTCGAATATCTCTTTAGAACGATTCATTAACACAGCAATATCACCACTACTACCACTACTATCACTACTACCATTACTATTAACTTTACCTCTCGCTTTCACAACAAAAAGAAGATATCTGACCCCATCAGTCTTTTCGGTCGCGTAATATCTATGAGAGACCACCTTCTGAAGAGACCGTCGATTAAGAGGGAGTGGCATCGCACCTATAAATCCCGAACTACGATTAGGATTATTACCTCTATTATTACCTCTATTAGTATAAATAGCACTTTCAATAGTTTGAGATAATTTCATAACTTCAGATTTTATGTGAGGATCTGTGACAGGTCGCAACTCTGGAACATAAAGTGGATCTTTATCACTAGGTATTAGACTATGAATCAACTTATAAAGTTCATTCGTTAACAAAAGTGAATCAACTACAGGAGTCTTGCTTGTAGTAGTAGTTGTAGTATTGCCAGTATTTGCTTTTAAGTTATGTATCCATTTCTTGAGATAGCTAGAATCCAATTCAAATTCAAGCTCCCATTCCACACCACCACTACTACTATTACTACTACTACTACTACCACTACTACTACTACTAGTATTATTATTACTACTATTAGATCTTTTGGTTACCTGAGTAAGATCCACTCTCCATGGACACTCTTCTTTCCAGTAAGATTCTCTTCTCTTGATTCGTTCTTCCTCCCAACTATTCACATCGGCTGTAGTAATTTGTACTACATTTTCGAGACCAATATTCAAACGTAGATCATAAAAATGAGAGACCATTGCCAAATTCATACGATTTAATAGTGTTTTATTTTCTCCGATTGGCAATTTATTACTATTATTGTTGCTATTATCATCACTAACTCTCCATCTTTTACCCGATTTTGAGGTTTTAATAATTTCAATTGGTTTAGTGTTACACTGAAATGATTGACTTTTTAAAGCATTTCTAACATTACTCAACATAGATTCATCAATACCTGATTGAAAGTGTAATGTATTATGTGACCTAGTATTTTCATCTAAGTAATAACAACCACTATCACCATTAACCGCTGGTTTTGATAAATGTGCTTGAAAACGCGTAGGTCGAGATGGCATATCATATAGTAACATTCCTATCCTTGCTTCTACTTCTACAACTTTTTGTTGTTCTGGATCTAATTTTGTTAAAATTTTTTGACCTGTATCTTCTAATGTTGATAACAAGCGACTTCTAATACTATCCAATAGAGGTGCTTTATTAGCATTTTTTGTTGTAGATTCAATACGTGTCCTTTTACGGTTCGGTCCTTCATTTGATACGTCATCATTCATCAAAGCATTAATAAGATCCATAATTATAACAATAAATATATATACTTCGTTTAAGTTCCGTGCACTACAGATATTATCTATAATATATTAAAAAAATGAAATAAAAGAAATAAATAATGATGAGAGTGTGAGAGCGTGTAACCCCAAACCAAAACATAAGTATGTGCCAATGAGGGATTTAACAGATATATGAAAGAGAAATGTATATAATACACGCAAGTCAAACTCATATATAGTCTCCTGAACTAAAAAATCATATTATAATGGAATTATCGTCTTCAATTGGCCGAGAGTGTAGAAGAGATATCGATGGTATTGGTACAATAATAGAATTTGTAATATATCCTTGTGCTGATTTAGAAATTACATCAAATGTTGAAGCAACGTTAATAGTTCCATCTAATTATAATACACGTGGAGGTGGTAAATTGTTTATAAAAAGCAGGTATAAAGCATGTTTTAATTTAAATCGTGTTTCAATTATAGATGCTACAGGTGATTATAAAAAATATGAAAATGAAATTAGATTTCCTTGGCTTGATGGTACAACATATCCATTAGAAGTGTATTTTTATACTTTACGTTATACATTAAGATATTCTGATGAATCTTCAATAATGAACTTTTTATTTGATACACCAATACCTTTACGTAGAGATTTTCCTCATCCAATATATTCTAATTATAAATCTAGAAGTAGTGGAATATATTTAAGAGTAGCAGCTGGAAGAAATCAAGGTAGAAGAAATTATATGGAAGATGTAGATTTTGCTTATCCATCTGTAAAAAGTAACAATAAAAATAGTAATACAAGTGTTGGTATTTATGGCGTGCTTGATGGACATGGTGGCGCTCAATGTTCTGCTTTTATTGCAGATGAAATGACTTCCACATTGGCTACAACTTTAAGAAAACATCAAAAGAATACAAATTTTGCACAGATCTTATATGAAACATGCTTACAATTAGATGAAGAATATCTTTCATCTACAAGTAATAATGCTGGCTCTACAGCGAATGTAATGTTATGGGATAAATATAGTGGTGTAGCATATGTTGCAAATGTTGGAGATACTAGAACTGTAATCTGTAGAGATAATACAGCGTATGATATCACTCAAGATCGTAAAGCAACAACACCTGAAGAGATTGCTAGAGTGGCGAGAAATGGTGGATTTGTAGCTAATGGAAGAGTAAACGGTAGTCTAGCAGTATCACGTGCATTTGGCGACAAAGCACTAAAAAACAGTAGTGGTAATAATCAATCAGCACTATTAACACGTCTTGAACCAACAACACCTGTAGTTCCTACACCAGAGATTACCATGTATTGTCCTGAAAATTATGATTCTTTTATGATCATAGCATCAGATGGTCTATGGGATGTTTTTTCATCACAACAAGCGGTGGACTGGGTGAGAGAGAAAGCTACAACATCAGGGTTACTTGGTGGTATGGCAGTTGATTTGTTAATCAATGAAGCTGCATGTCAACCTGAAATTGAAACAATTGCACAACAGCTAGCTCAAGAAGCTGTAGCCAAAGGAAGTATGGATAATATTACAGTGATGCTAGTCTTTTTTGACAGGTCAGAACAAGATCCGCAATTAGTAGGGTTAGGAAATCAAGTATGGCCAGATGAATTAGAAATTGGAGATGAAGCAATAGACAATGGGCTTGATCTTACCAACGTGATCGATGTAAATGAAAATTATTCGTATCAAAGTGGTCATAGAGATAACAATAATAGTAACAATAGTAGTAATGTTTTATCAGATATTACTCACGTGGATGCACAACTCCAATCACAACTATCAGGGATGCAAGTTGGTATGGATACTATGGATGCATTGAGTGATATATTAGGTACTCAACCCAATCCTTCTTTTAATACAAAGAGTAGTAATAACGCACCCGTGAATGGGTATGGCCTTAATCAGAATAATCCAAATTCTTTCAATTCAAATACTATTACAGCCTCAATGTCAAGTCATACTACTGCTACATCTGCTTCGGCATCTATTCCAATTGGTGACATCGGAATAGGAAGGAAGAAGATTGGAGGTAGAAGTGTCGAAGATGATGATGACATGATGGATTTCCTACTAGATGACACGAACTTCTAAACTCTCCTCTCGGATAACCCTAGCCCTAACCTGATTAAGCTTAGTCTAATTTATAAGAATAAATATTGTAAAAATATTAATAACCAAATTATTTGAAGTTATTGTTCTTATTATCGTCGTAGATATTATTTGATTATTAATTAGTATAAAAAATTCAATTGATTATACAAAAAGGAATCATTACTTTACAGTATCTCGTTCAAAATGCTAACCATATACCACTTACATCATTACTACTATTAATATTAATAATATTATGAACATTATTACTATTTTTATGCAGTAACTTCTTCATTTTCTCCTTCGGTCATATCCACTAAATTTGAAGTACTACTCTTACTTTGCATAGCCCATAGTTTAGAGTAAGCACCACCTTTGGCCAACAACTGGTCATGAGAACCTCGTTCAATCAATTGGCCTCTGTCTAATACGACTATTTGATCTGCATCTACAATAGTAGATAGTCGATGTGCTATTACGATCACTGTACGATTTTGACCAAGTGTATGTAAGGCGTCCTGAATGGATGATTCGGTTAGGGTGTCAAGCGCTGAGGTAGCTTCATCCAACAGCACAACTGGAGGGTTTTTCAATAAACATCGAGCTATACCAACTCTTTGTTTCTCTCCTCCAGACAATTTTAGACCTCGTTCTCCCACCACAGTGTTCCATCCTAATGGTAATTGTTCGATAAATTCTAATATCGAAGCAGCTCTAGCAGCTTCTTTGACTTCATCTATGGTGGCATCAAGATTACCATACATTACATTATGCATTATGGTGTCATTAAATAATACGATGTCTTGAGGTACCACACCTATATGCTGTCGAAGACTCTTCATAGTCACAGATTTAATATCATTACCTGCAAATTTAATACAACCATCTATTGGATCATAAAAACGTAATAATAAACGAAATGTTGTAGATTTTCCTGAACCGGTATGACCGACTACAGCTGTGGTAGTACCAGGTGCTACAGTAAAATTAACATTTTGTAAACCCTTTTCAGCATCTTGTCCAGGATAATTGAAACATACATTCTCAAATGTAACTGAAACACCATCTTTTGAAATATCTTTAGAATTAGCTGGTGGTGTGGGTGGTTTGATCAAGCCCATTTCTAATTCATTTGCATCAAGAGATGTTTCTTTTGTTTGTAAATCAGTAGTGCTAGGGCTAGGGTTAGGTGTAGGCGCAGCATCTGGTGTAACAGAAGTTGTTTCGACTAAAGATGAAGAGAATGGTACATTTAGGTCTTTTGCATCATGAGAATCACTTATTTCCGGCTCATCAGATAAAAGCTCTGATAGATGTCTAATATCCGTAGATGCATTGATGACCATTTGATAAATCATACCAAGAAAATTTAATGGTACAAAAACGGTCATGATCCAATTAAGTATTGCCACCCAGTCGCCAATCGTTAAGTCACCATCGACCACTGATTTACCCGCGATAATTAAGGATCCTGCAATGGTAGATTGCATAATAAATTGTTGAATACTATTTAATCCATACATACTACACATAATTAGTACATTATACTCTTGAAATTTTGCAACACTATTAGTATAACGGGTTATTTCAAAATTTTCAGCTGTAAAAATTTTAATAGTTTCATAATTAATTAAGGAATCAGTAGCAATTTCATGATAATCATTATCTCTACGATTAGCTTTCTTCTTTAATTTATCACGATATTTAGTTATACATATAGTACTGATCGCATAGCTGGCTACACCTCCAAAGAGTAAAAAAGCTAATCCAGGATTATCAAATTCTATCAAAAATAATAAAATAACTGCAAAACATTCAGCTAAAGCTGGAAATAAATTAAGAAACAGATAAGTGACTAGTTGATTTGCTGCATCGAAACCTCTATCCATCACGCGCACTGTATTACCAGTTTTTTTGGTTAAATGCCAGTTTAAGCTTAATGTATGTACATGTGTAAATGTTAATTCCGCTAATTCTATTGTAGCTTGTTCTTTAACTTTTAAATACATGATTGATTGCATTTCTTTGAAAAATGATGTTAAAAATCTTAATGTGCAAAACCACACTATATATTCTGCAGCTTCATAATAATCGCCTTTAGTTAATGCATTAGTAGCTGTAACTAACATAAATGGTGCATAAACCGAACAAACTTTTGACAGCGTTATCATAAAATATGTAGATAATGCACGTAAACGATTTAAAAATGCGCCATCAGTACCTTTACTCGGCCAGAAATATGGTTTTAATACTGTAAATAATTGAGACAATGTTAAAGCTTTTGAATGATCATAATCACGTTTTTTACCTTCAGCTTCTGAATATGACGAAGTTTTATCTTCAACTTTTTCTTCTTTTGAAATCTATTCCAACGTGATATAAGAGGATAAAAGTATAATATCTAGAGTGAGTCATCATTCCTTCAAATAGAATAATAATGTAGTAATCAAATGGTAAATATTAATTATTAACTTAATTTTTTGAACTTTATCTTTTTACTTTTTTCCATTAATAACAGCCTCTCCTGATTCACAAAATTCAATAACATTAAAACAAGTATGCAATGTTGTTACACCATCATACCATAATAATGAATTATGAGCTCTTAAAAAAAATTTGTGAGATTTCTTACTATAAAAAATTTCAATTACCAAAGGATACTCCAAGATCTCTTCAGGTCCTTTAGCTTGTTGTATAGTATCATAATCTAATTCATCATTATTTACCTCGTACGATACTATTAATAACGAACCATCTATTATATGTGAATAACTGGTAATTTGTGATGCACATGTTTTTAAAAATTGATTGTCAAATTCCATAGCAACTTTTGCTTCATATTCTAGTGTAAATCTTAACGTTTGAGTCAGTGATGGCTTATATTTCCCATCAGTTTGCATTCTACTCTGTTATTATTTTCCTTCTTCCTTTATCACTTTCAAAAGACAAGTGTTATACAATTGCAATTTCCTGCGAATTCGAATTTTATTTCGAACCGGCGCCGAACTAAAGAGATTCGAGATTCTCCTAGACCGAACGAATTTTATTTGATTGATAACGCTAACCAGGCTAACTTAACTAACAGCCGACAGGGGCTAAAGTAGGAAAGTAAAAAGTAAATGACCAAAAAGTTAAAGCATTTTCATAAACGTTTGAAATATTAGTGGAAACTTAAAAATTATGATCGAAAAAAGTAAAAAGGCAGTAGAATGGGACATGTATTCAGATTAGCCAAGGAAATTAAACAATTATTGCAACTACCTTATGTTGCAATTACAACTAATTTTGCTCCTTTAGGTGTTGGGATTGCATTTTTCAAGTCATTTGATGACGCTACAGGTCAAGATAGTAGACAGAAACATTTATGTTTTCCAGCGGGTCCACCTCCTCCAATGGATGGTTTGCATGTTGGAATGATGTCTGACTGTTATTTCTGGAATAATTATGGCAAACATAATCCTATTTATAAAGCAAAGTTAATAGGACTCAACTGGGATTGGTGCGGTGTTCTGAACACTTTCACCATGTTTACCATGCTTATCAGTGTGAATGATGAAGTGCATTTTAGTATGTCTTGTCCTGGTATATATTATGACAAGTTTAAACATTTGCTTAGTAGTGATAATGAGAATAGTCCAGGAGCTTTCGTTGATGAGGTCATATCCATGAAAGGCGCACCAGCATTAGAATTCTAAAATTCTTATTTTTCTAATTCATGATGCTGGTAATGGAATTGCATGCGATGTGCAATTGATTAGATGTGTTGGATATTGTACATATTGTAAATAATTTGGGAATGCTTTGTTATCTCGTATATCTGTCAAATAATGTTGTTTTTTAGTGGCGATAGGGGGCGAAGGTGGTGTCGCAGCATGGGCACATGGGCACGGAGGTGAGTGGAAATAAATAATGAAATCATTACGTGTTGAGTGGAATGCACCGGTTTTTCCTTTCCGTTATAATTTGTCAATTATAAATCATAACTTAAATACCTGATAAAATCTGGAATTCCCGGAATTTGAATTAGAAATAGGTTTGGCGTAACGCAGTTTTTTCACAATATGTGCTCATGCGCAAAAAGCGTTTTGAGAGAAAAAAACCTCCTCATAAAATAAAAAGTTCATTTCTTCCTCCTGTATTAAAGATGGATGTACAATATTTAAAGAATAATGTAAATGAAGCATTAAATGAAGCATTGACATCAATGGCAGCATGTACACCTGACGATAATATTGAATATTTAGGACGTTATTTAATACAGTATGTAAATCGCTTAAAAGCTAAAAATCTTGAAAAAGTGTCCACTACTGAAGCAGAAAATTTAGCTTTAAAATATGAAGCTGATCAAGCTGTATTGAATAATGTAGTACAAGAAGTTGAAGATGCTAAAAAATCAAAACAAAGAAAATTAGATACATTTTGTGAAAATTTAGCTGCTACAGTTACAACAAAATCAGATGCTATGGATCAAACAACCAAATTT
>Ga0099800_1152_pt1 | contig 18783 bp, 21 predicted proteins | sample Uncmet6_SortRC_1_FD_89868 | JGI IMG/M metagenome (GOLD analysis project Ga0099800, IMG submission 89868) | Marine eukaryotic communities from CALCOFI LINE 67, Pacific Ocean - CN11_C50_N6_SortRC_1 | ecosystem: Environmental > Aquatic > Marine > Oceanic | place: Pacific Ocean: Monterey Bay... | reverse complement strand
AGGTTCCAGCAGGACACGTAGAGCAGGTGAGACAGGACGTTTGAGAAGGATTTGGCTGGTAGGTAGAGCCCTCGACGCACTCCTCCCTTACGCCTCCCACGCAAGCAAATCCAGCCTCGCAAGGGAGTTGATCGACTCTCTGTCCTTCAGCGGCGGATGTCGGGGTGGTGTAGTAGCCTGATAATGCAGCGTTGACAATGGAACTCTGAATAGGGCAATATAGTGCAACACTACCACATGGAATTGGAGCTGTGGATGACTCAGTGCAGAAGTGACCGGCCGTACATGGAAGGCAAGTAGGTTTTGCCTCATCTGGTTGATATTTACCCGCTTCGCAAGGGCTGCAGGTAGCTCTTGTTTCATCGGTCGACAAAGAAGTCTCCTCTCGATAGCTACCGGCTGCACAGGGCACCTTGTCCGCTCCCCCGGGGCATTTATATCCTTCCTCGCAATCCTCACAAGTACTGCCTCCGCTGCTGAATTTTCCAACAGGACAAGGGGTCTGGGTGCCACCTACATTGCATTCGTAGCCTGACGGACAGGAGGAACAAGCTGATGCTCCAGCGCCCGAGGATTCACCGGTACCGCAAGGCGAGCACGCTATCGCCCCTTCAATATCGTTTGAGTAGGTCCCTGGGGTACAGAGCTCGCAGTCATCAGGACTGTTGTGCTTGGTGGGGTCAGAGTTGTCGTACTCGTTCTTCTTGCCGAGGGGGCAGGAAGTGCAGGAGGTGTGTTTCGAGGGGTCTGTGGCAGGGTCCACGTTGATCTTCCCAGCAGCGCAGATTGGGCAGGTAATGTGGAGATCTGAGGAGGTTGCGTCGTCAGAGTTGAAGCGGCCCGCGGGACAGGTGGTGCAGAAGGAGGAAGAGGAAGCTCCGGAGTAGGTACCTTTGGGGCAAGTCGTGCAGGTGGAAACACTTGTCGCGCCGGTGGAAGAGCTGAATGTCCCTGCGGTGCAATCTGCGAAAGTGCGATGAAGATTGTGTGAATGGAGTTAGCAGTGATGAGAGGGGGGAGCGAGTTGGATTGAAGATTAAGATCAGAGTTTCTTAGTGGGAGGACAGCTTGCGACGTGTGGGGAATCATTTTCGTGGTGCTATGCATTCGCTTCCTGTCCATTCTCACCTTGGCACACAGCAGCTCCGGTTGAAGGGTTGTATTTCCCCTCGCCGCAGTCTTCGCACGTAGCATCGCTTGTGGCTCCAGTAGATGTGCTGAACTTCCCCTCGCCGCAATCTACACACGTAGCTTCGCTTGTGGCTCCAGGAGATGTGCTGTATTTCCCCTCGCCGCAGTCTTGGCATGTAGCGTCGCTTGTGGCTCCAGTGGACATGCTATATTTTCCCTCGCCGCAGGCTTCGCAATCTGAACTTGAAGCTCCAAATGTCGGGTTGTAGGAACCGGCAGAACATAAGTAGAAAGGACAGCCAGAGTACGAGTATTTATTGCCGTTGACGGTGCCATAAGTGTCCAAAGCGGACCCTAAGAAAAGAGAGGTAGGAATAGGAATTGGTGCAGCGGTAACGTAAAGCGAGTGAGTTGTGGGGTTAGGAATGGTTCTACAGACTACACAATCCTCATTCTCGTCTTACCTTGGATTGGAGTGTTTGAGGAGTAGGGAGAAGGGCACGTATTGTGGATGGTGATGGTGGCAGAATAGGTTGGGTTGTTGTAAATATCATAACCATTTCCTGAGTCTGCTGTGTTGCCATTGAAGCTTGTTCCGTAAACATTGACAGTAGTACTATCACGAACATAAATTGCTCCACCTCCATAACTACTACTTGTAGCTTTATTGTTTGAGAAGTTACAGAGCTTCAAGTCGACAATGGCACCATTGTAAATGACAACCCCTCCACCCCAACCAGCATACCCCTTGTCGAAGGTGAGAGCTCGGAGAATAAGTGTACCACTCCCAGTTCCAGTCACAACCATCACTCTTCTTGCATTCTCTCCATCCAACACACAGCTTGTGTTGTCCTCCACACACTTGACCTCTCCATTCAAGTCTTCTATCAACAGCATGTTATAACCATCTGCACAAGTCCCCTCTGAGCATTTATACGGCCCAGCAGCTAGAACTGTAGTGTCACCATTCGCCATGATGGAGTTGCCAGTGTTGGTAGCTGCACCATTACTGACCGTGTTGAACAGCCCGTTCGTATCGGCTACATTCACCTCACCCAATGACCTCCCTCCGACAAGGACTAAGCAGGTCCAAAAGATTAGGCAAATATGAGACACTTTCACTCGGCTGCATTGCTTAGAGATCCTGGTTTTGCCAAAAATAGATGAGTTACCTCGGGATCCGCTATCGGACAAGACTAGGCGCATCAACTTCATCTGGAATCACGCAACAGAAGAACGAAGGAGGGATTTTTTGGGGATTTATTTACTGGATTTGATTTCTAAATCCGGAAATCCGAAGGAAATCGGATTCTGAGCAATATTTCTGGCACCATTTTTGAACCCAGATGTATTCTTCAATAATTTTATTCATTGTATTACTTCACATTACTATAATATCATCAACAATATCACATCAATATTACTTTAAATGTCTACAAAAAGGAAATAAAACCCTTCTCCCGAAGGTGTACAACCCTTTCCCCTCACCTCACCCCTCACCTTATCATTCACCTCACCTGACCCTTAGAGGCGGAGCTGTAGCCCCCTACTCCATGACACAGCGTTCAAAATTTCGAACCCCCTCTGGTTCCCTGACATCTCTCTCCAAAATCTTGCTCGCTACAGGTAAGGGGGAAGGAGAGGAGAGAATGTGGGCGGGGGAAGGAGAGGAGAGAATGTGGGCGGGGGATCTCTGATTACCAGGACGCTCCCCAACCCGCCTACCCCCCCCCCCCTCAACCACGCTCTGACCCCAACTCTCTCAGCCGCTGCATTCTCAGCGCAGGCCGTGTCCCCTCCCTTCACCGACTTCTTCACCCGTTCCACCCCCGCCCTCCTCCGCCGTCCAACCGAGAATTGCTACCGCCTCCTGTCGTCCGGTTTCCTCCACGGCTCAGTCTCACATATCCTAATGAACACCTACTCTCTGACACAAATTGGACCTGAAGTAGGTGAGAAACGAGGGCAAGGGAGGTTAAGGAGGGCCAAGCGTTCCAGGCACGAAAACGAGTCTTGCGTTTCTAATCTAGCCCCCCCCCCCCCCCCCCCACTCAGAGTCCTGTTTCAATCCCCGTAGGTTCACTGCTCTTTACCTGTCCTCAATAATAGGTGGTAACATAATATCCCACAACGCAGCCCTCCGCCGTTTCCCAGGTACCGCTCCCTTCGGTCTCGGTGCATCCGGTGGTGTCTTCGGTCTTCTTGGTGGTTACTACGTCTTCCTCCGTCTCAACAGAAGTTACTTTTCATCACCCGGGGTCGACAAAGGACTGGAAAGCCTAACGAGGACGGCGGCAATCAACGCGGTGGGGGGAATTATGGTTAAAGGGATTGATAACTACGCGCACCTCGGGGGAGCGGTCACGGGGGCAGCGTACGCTTACTTTTGGGGACCCAGGTTGAGGAGGGACGGAGTCGGGAGACTTCTGGATGTCCCGAGGTTCGACGAGCTTAGGGGGAAGTTTAGAAATGGGTGGGGGTGCAAGGGGGGGGAGGGTACATTGAAGATTAAGAGAGGGCCTAGGTTGCCAAGTTACATTGGGTGACGAATTAGTTGTTGTGTTGTATTGAGAATGGAGACTCTAACATTTACTTTCCCCCCTCCTGTCCCTTCAAAGCCATTCCCTGAACCACTCGGCGATGTTAACCCAGTGGTCAGCCTCTGTGTCAACCTTGCTCAGGGGGTGCGTGTCTTCCTCGTACCTTAACAACTTCACCCCCACTCCCCTGCTCTGTGAAAGAGAGAAGCGAGTCACAGGACATCGTATTAGGATCCTTTCGAAGTTCACGACATCGTCGCCCCTGTGCGAATTTGCTTCTTGCATTCTCACCTTCAGCTCGTGGTAATACTCCAGCCCTTGCGAGGGAGGTACCCTTAAGTCTTTCATCCCGATGGCCACCAGCACCTTACCCTTCACGTCCTTCGCCCACCTGCACGGGCTGGCGTCGTACATTGCAGCGAGTTCCTCTTTCCCCGCCGCCCTGAACTTCCCGAAGTCGTAAGTCCCCAGTGCCTCCACATCGCACCAATCCCTAATATCGGTCGCCGTCGTCATCGTCGCAATGTTCGTGACAGGGTTCCTCATGGCGGCCACCTTGTAGACGTCTGGGTACTGTCCCACCATGTGACCGGACAAGAAACCGCCGTGGCTACCACCGCAGACTCCGACGCGAGAAGAATCCAGCCCATACTTCTCGACAGCCAACCGAGTCGCCGACCTAACGTCCTCCACATCAAACTCACCGCACTTCCCGGGGAGGGAGTTTAGGTAATCCTGTAGTTAAGGGCGAGAACGGAACAGGAGGAGGGAAGCGATGACCGCAAGGTTTAGTTTGTGTTGAGAGTTTTCGTGCGACGCGAAGTAGTTGGCTTGGTGAGTCGCACCCCCCGCCTCCCTAAATTCTCACCTCCCCGAAGCCCACGGACCCCCTGTAGTTCACGTGGAGGACCGCGTAGCCTAGGGACGCCAGAAATTGGTAGCTCGGGATGTACCCAGCGTGGGTCATCGAATGGGGGCCTCCGTGAGGGATGACAATCAGCGGCGTCTTGGAGTCGGATTTAGGGGGGAGGAGGATGATGGAGTCCGGGGCGTCTGAGCTCTCCTTCCCCTTGAATCCCGCGTTCATGAACTCCCAAGTCACAGAGTCATCAGTTTCGGGGATGAACCCCTCAACGGGAGTTATCCTGGTTACCCTTCTCAATCCTCCGACCCAAGTCTTTTCAGCATGGTCGTATGTCATTATGCCACCCGGGTCGGTAGGGTTGCTGACCCTCACTGCGAGTATCCCCATCTTGTTAGATCCCGCTAAAACCCCGCTGCCCCATTCAGCCCCAACCTCAAGCTCCGTGATAGTCCTCTCGTTAACGTCAATAAAGACAACTGCAACTCTTGATCCCAGTAGAAGGTTGAGGTAAAATCCGCCGGCTGCTCTATTCTTCAAGATGTTTGATGGGGAGTCGTCAATCGTGTAGATGCTGTGATGATGAGCGAAGCCATGGTTAGCATAATGGTCTTTGACATCAGCCTGCTCCTCATCCTCACCTGTGGTTCCATTCGATCTTGACTTCGTCCACGTAAATAAAGACCTCGCCGACGTGGGTCTGGAACCCGTCCTCCCTTCCGAACGCGACAGTCTTCCCCTCCACCTCAACCGCGTGCCTGCTGTACCCCAGCGAGGGCAGGATCTTATCCATCGTGTCCGCCCACCTCACGTGCGCGGGTCTTTGGTAGCAGTAGACTCCCCCCAACCTCCGCGTCTCGTTCTCATAGGCGGTGCAGGAGAGGCGGCCCTTCAGGACGGATGGCTGGACGACGGTCTCAAAGGAGTTAGAGAAGCAGGGGGTAGAGAACGTTTGGGGGGAGGGGAGGGAGATGGAGGCGGAAACGATTGTTTGGCGGGGGTCCACCGAGGTTAGGAGCTGTAGCGGCGGGCAGGGAGGGAAGTGCGTGAGAATTTACGATGGCCGTACAAACACTTCACTTATTTTTCCTCACCTCGCCGAGAGGCTCAGTCAAACCTTCGCCTACAGTCCATATCCCACGGTCGTTTTCCTTCTTCTCGTCTCCTCCCCCCTCCCCCCCCTCTTTCTTCTTGGAGGGCAGAGTGAACTTGCAAGCCACCTTCCCCTCGCCACCCTTATCGACAACTGAAAGGTAAAGTTTGTCACCGTCAAGGAAGCACCCACCGAAGCGGGAGAGGTCTTTGCTCACGTCCCCAAATCCCTCATCCTTAGGCAGCTGGAGAATGTTCTTGACGTCTCCGGAGGGAGTGTGGATGTATAGGAGGGGCGTCTTGTCACGGTCGACCAAAGACACGTAAGTCCCGTCTGCACCGCGGCACAGGGTTGTAGGGGGTGGTCCAATTGGGAAGGTCGTGGAGGGAGTCGTCGACGTCGACGTGTAAATTGATGTTGTGTGTACAGATGCTGAAGAAGGATTAGCAGGAGCTGAAGAAGGGGTAATAAGACGGTACTTCTGTGTGGTAACTAGCGTCGGAGATATACTCTTAGGGAGGAGAAAGGGTTAGATACGGTACCCTAAGGGATGTGAGAAAGAATTGAACTCACCTCAACAGAGACAGAGGCAGGAGAACTGAAGGCACTGGTATATGTCTCTGGAATAGATAGTGGTGTGGTCATAGCGAGGAAAGACGTGAAAATTGAAAGAAAAAATTGCATCCAGGGTGTGAATCAATTTTTCCTCACCTCTTTCAGCTTATTTTCTGCTTGCTGTGGCCGGACGAGAAAGTTACGGTTCAAACAAACCAATTCCAAAACACCACAACACCTCCCATCCCTGTCCGACCCCTCAAAGGGTGATGGAGGATGTTGCAGCGTTGCCCCTTCCACCACCTCCTCATTCACCTTCTTTTCTCTCAATTCTTCGAACGTGTCAAGAGTTCGGCTTCGTCCTCCACTCAACTTCTACCAATACTGCTGCTATTTCTACTACTCTTTCTGTCCTTCCTGCCATCTTTGATGCAACTCTCACTCCCAAGGCCTTTAGCAAAACAGCCAAGGCCAGGGTATTCTTCCTTAAGCTCCTCTCCTTCCTCTTCCCCGACAACTCCACACTCAGAGACTGCGCCAAGGTGTCGACTCAAAAAACTGACCCTTCTTTGCGTGGGAGGGACTTCTACAAGATCATCGACAATGTCTCGCTCCAGAAGGTCATCGATTCTACCACCCCTGGAGCCGATGGAAAGTACACGGATGATGACTTCCAGGCTCCGCCAGGGCTTATTCCAGAACTCCGGTGGTACCAAAAGCAGTGCGTCAAGTGGATGCTGCAGAGGGAGAAGGGGGGCACAAAGACGCAGTCATGGAAATTGCTTTGGATCGAGATTGTGGATGGTCTCGTGTACAACCCTTTTTTTCAAATTGCGTGCCGCTCCTTCGAGGACGCCGAGAAATATCTTCCCGCAGAACTCTCTAGCCCGGACGTCCAGGAGGTCAAGGGCGGTCTCCTTGCCGAGCAGATGGGGCTGGGGAAGACGGTTGAGGTCCTTTCGTTGATCATGGGGCACCCTCGAGACATGACAGAGGTGAATTCTTCTCCACAAGCACCGGCGGTCAATGCAAAAAAGGAGGGAAATGAGGAGGACGAGGAGGACGAGGAGGAGATGGTGGTGGTGAAAAGCTCCCGACAGTGTCTCTGTGGTTCAGGGAACAAGAGGGGTGGCGTCGACAAAGACTGGATATATTGCAAAGCCTGCAAGCAGGCCTACCATCGTGTGTGCATCGAGGGACGATCGCCGTCGTTCCGGAAGTTCTGCGATCCTCTTAAGGAGTGTCACATTTGTATCGCGGAAGCCGCAGCCACTTCCGGGGACGGCTCCAAGGTCAAGAGCAAGAGCACCCTCATAGTCACGCCGCGCCCGCTAACGTCCCAGTGGGTCGAGGAGATAAAGCGTCACACGCAAGGCCTAAGCGTGGCAGTGTACGAGGGGGTCAAGGAGGTCAAGGCGTCGAATGACGCACAAGTGGCAAGGATGCTGCTATCGAATCCATTGAAGCTTTCTCAGCATGACATTGTCCTTACAACATTTGAAGTACTTAAGGACGACCTTAACCACTCCAACTACAATCCTTATTCTGCTGCTAGCGGAAAGAGGGAGGGCAGGGGAGGGAAGCGCAAGGTGAGAGCGGACAAGAGCGTCGAAGAGTTTTTCAATGCATTCTAATTCCTCTTCCGTGACTCGCTTGTCGTGTCGCAGCTCTACCCAATCCTACCCTCCCCGCTAACGGCAATCCAATGGTGGAGGGTGGCAATTGACGAGGCCCAGCGTGTCTCGACACCGACCGCCAAAAGCGCTATGATGGCTCTGCGCCTTCACTCCGTTCACAAATGGGCAGTGACTGGTACTCCCGTCTCAAAAAACAGAATGGCGGACATCTTTGGCTTGGTACTCTTCCTCGACCAATCCCCCTTTAATAATCGAGACGCATTCAACGCTTATTTTCATGGAGACTCGTCTAGCGAGGAGCTCAGTGCCCGCGTGCGCAGAGTATTTGGCGAGGGATTAATGTGGAGGTCTACCAAAGAAAACGCTATCGTTCACCAGCAACTCAACATCCCCAAGCAAACTGAGATCGTCCACGACGTCTATCTCCAGCCCATCGAGCGTGCTGTCTACTCCAAACATTTCAATGAAATCAAGCCTATCGTCCGTTCCCTCATCACACGTCTGACTTCGAAATCAAAGAAGCGCACTAGGGAAAAGAACGCTGAGCCCGCATCGGTAGCAAACCTCATTGCTCGGTTAAGGGCGTGCTGCTCTCATCCGACTGTTGGCGCTCACGGTATCGTCGTGCGGGGTAGGCGCAGCGGAAGCGAGAAGAAGAAGAAAGGAGAGGACAACGAGAAAACGTCGCCTGCCGGTCCGATGACGATGTTGCAGATAGCGAAGAAGCTCGTAGAAGATGATAAGGAGAAATGCAGGGAAGATCAGGTGAGAATCAGCACGTCGGCAAGATGTCTCGTCTTGTATCTTCTAACACAGCCCTTTCCGTCGTTCGCTTCGCTCGTTGCAGACCACCGCAGTTTTTCATCTGAACGCAGTCGCCTCCTACAACCGTCTCCTTTTCATCTTCCGCTCCAACCCAAAGCCATACCATCGCGCTAAGAAGGGATCCTCGCGTTCCACGATCTTCGACGCAGATGAGTACGTAGACCCTCCTCCCCTAAGTTCGTCGGAGCTCGACGTCCTCCAAAATAAGTGTATCTCGTCCTATGAAGCTGTCCTCCTCCTTCAGAACGAGAACTCCTCCATGTTCAAATTCGACACTCTGTAAGATTTCGCTTTGCTTCATTATTCGTTTTTGAACCCTTCTGACACCCACCCCCCCCTAACACGCTTAAACCCCTCATAGCCAGAGAATTCATGTTCTTCACAACCTTTCACGAGTTTTGAAGGAGAGCAAGGTTACGCCCAGCAACGGTGCGTACGAGACCGAGCTCGATACTCTAAAGTTATCGTACATGGGACAACGTGTGATGGCGTGGCACGCCTCAAAGAAGAAACTGAAGGATGGCGCGAGTGCTGACTACAAAGAGAAGGTTAAGGAGGTGAGAAGGTGTGGGGAGGGGGAAGGGGGTGGCGGGGGGGGGGGTGGGGGGGACAGCGCTGCGGCGACGTTATTCACTACTAATGTAGCCCTTCCCACGGCTCGCTTTGTTCCTCGCAGCTACACGCTCTGGACCCAGATACCACGTCTCCCTGGTGGTTGAATGCTCTTGAGCTCATCAAGAACCTCGCCACAACATCCAATAAGCTCGACGATGTCTTAGTCTCTTTCATAGAGACTACACTCGCGGATATGCTCGTCAATCATCAAGGCGGTGCCTATCTGGAACAATTGAACTCCGAAAATAATGTCAACGCAGCCCCTAGCCGAAAGAACAAGCGCCAACGAGACGTCTCACAGAAGCGAACGGAAGATATGAGCGCACAGGGACACCATGATAACATAAACTTTAGGTTCAGGGATATCGACTCTCTCATCAACGAGCTTCGTTCTTACACGACAAATTTCTCAGTCGTCGAGCGTTACCAAGCCCTAGACAAGTCCAAAGAGTTCAGTCTCGTAGAGGCACTTTCGGAGCACCCTTCTACCGAGGAGGTTATGAAGAATGGGAATTGCCGTATTTGTCGAAGGGAAGCAAGGAAGACGGGGTCTGCGTGCGACCACTGCAGCCTCCTCGCTCTCCTCGAAAAACTGAAGGGAGACATGTTGGACCGATCTTTCAATTGCATCCTCGGTGCGATCCATAGGTTTATTGTCTCCCTCGCGAAGGGACATGGTGTGGCCTCAGCTAGAGGAACCTCCAGTAGCCCAGTGCACCTTTTCACTTCCCTCGAATCGATCCCTGAGCTCGAGAAGCTTAATGAGTTAGCCAAAACGTTTGATGATGTGAGAGAATTGGGGATGATGGCCTTGGAAAACATGATCAACCACCACAAGTCCCACCAGAACCTACTTGGTGGCCTCGACGAGTTGAAGGAATGCATGATGACCGCGCGACTACGACTCATCGGTGAGTACGCCAACGAGTCGCATAATTCGTTGGTCGAAGATGGACTTCTCCTCGAAGCGAAGATTAAAAACCACGAGATGCATTATAAGGCGGCAATCGCTTCTCTTGCAGAGAGCAAGCGGCATCTTTCGTATCTTGTGAACCTTGAATCGAACGAAAAGAAGGGAGAGGGTGCTGATATTGAGGGTGCTGAAGGTGTCCACGTTGTTGCAGAGGCCACTTGCATGATCTGCCTCGAAGTTTTCGGGGAGGAGCGTGCTCTACTTCCGTGCGGACACCAGTTTCACCCATCGTGTCTTGATCGTTGGATCAAAGACGGAAAAGGGCAGGGAAGGGAAGGAATCATTGAGTGCGTTCTCCGTTGTCCTCGTAAGGGGACGAGGAGAGAAATTCTCTTCTCGAGCACGAAAGCGGCCGCGACTGAAGCACATGAGAAAGCTGCCTCCGCAGCGGCTGCAGCAGCGGCAAAAACCTCCGTTGATCCTGCTCCCGACCCCGCCGCCTCCCGGGAGTTGAATCCCAGTCCTACCATCTTTGAGCCCATCTCTCGCGCTCCCCTGCTACCTGCGCACGTCATTGGGGCAAGAAATTTTGGCTCGAAGTTATCGAAAGTAGTCGACGTTATCCTAAAAGTGCGCGACGCTGGCGAGAAGGTACTGGTGATGTCGCTATATGATGACACAATAAACATTATCAACGAGGCCCTTCGACTTAATGGAATTCATTTCAACCATAACTCGGGGTCAACGAGGCTCGGCGACTGTATAGACAAGTGGAGGAAGGACTCCTCGACGGCCCTTGTCTTTAATGTGAGACAGGGGGCTGAGGGGCTTACCCTTGTTGAGGCTGCACATGTCTTGATCGTTGATCCCCTTGTGGACTCCTGGCTGGATTCTCAAGCTGTAGCGCGGATCCATAGAATTGGCCAAACGAAGGCCACAACGGTGCATCGTTTCATCGTCAAGCAGACGATCGAGGAGTACATTCACGCGGAGAGGATTGAGAGGCAGGTAGCGCTTGAGTCGGGTGAGGTCGACCAGGATGACCTCAAGGGTGCTGAGGTCATTAAGGGTGGTGGGGACAGTGGTTTCAGTATAGACGAGTTGAGGAGGATGTTTGGGATGATGTGAGGGATTAGTTTGTTCAATGTTGCATAATAATTGTAAGTGTTGTGTTGCCAAAAGCATATTCAAGTGTAACATACAGTCCTTACTTGGGCTCGTGGTGCTTCTTTGGGCTCCCTGCTGGACTCCTCTTCTTTTTATTGTGGTTGGTGACCTTTGCTGGTGTGGTTTTCCCAGCCCTTGCCGGAGTGCCCCCCCCCCCCCTGCGTTCACAACCGGCGGGGGCAGAGCGGGAGATGCGTGGTGGCGAGAATGTCGATGTCGCCCTTCCCCCTCGCCCCGCATCATCATTTCCTTCAAACTCTTGTTCTCCTCTCTCATTATTTGCAGCATCTCCTTGACGCTGCTATTCTCTTTCATCATTTGTAATAGGACCATCCTCAGCTCTCCAAGCTCCTCTTTCACTTCCGCCACGTCGCTGGAATGTTCCCGGACGACATTCAGGATATCGCCGGTTTTGACATAAACATCTTCAATAATATCCTTCGACTTCTGCGCAGCACTCGTGATGGCCTTCTTGATAGATTTCACCTTCCCGGCCCAGCTTTCCGAGTCGCTTTCGCTCTTGGCTTTAATCGGTTCGAGTATTTGAAGCCACTTTGGAGCGTGTGTGTGGGACTCGTCTTTATCTTTTCCCATGACCTCCTCAAATTCTAGGATCAAGCTGGCCTTGGAGAAGAGGAACTGTGCTCTGGCGTTCTCCTGTATTGAGTCATAAATATCGCCCATTATCGCAATGAGAAGATTAAATAGGACGACATTCAAAATGTACATGAAGACGATGAAAAGCCCCACCATGGCATAATAGTTTGCGGTCGCTCCGAAGTTGTCTGTGTCGAACTCCCCGAACATCCAAATATAGGCAGTAAAGACGGACATCCATATGTTGCCAAAGCTTTCATCTTTCCCAGAGAACAATACAAAAAATGCTAGCGAAAACCCAACCATGACAATAACGAGGATCATGGTGAAAGGCATGATGCCCTTCAGTACGCCGAATATCATGGACACTAGCTCCCCTGCCGTTCTAAACGCTTGCATGTATTTCAAAAGGTTCAAGTATAGGATCGGAAGGCCCAACGCCATGGTCACTGTGCTCATAACTCGGGCGTTTTCTCTAATGTTTTCACCAAAGAAGGAGAACCAAATCTCGGTAAAGTATGTAGACCACTCAAAGACGCGAAAACAGAAGGTCACCAGTATTAGAAAGAGTGAAGTGAAGTCCATAAAATTGATAATTGAACCAAGCAAATGGCTCTTCATCCCTACCTTGCCTGCCCTGAACTGCAAGTACTCGTGCCTAACGAAGAAAATCCAAGGGAGGAGGATGAGGATTCCAGGGAGCATAAAGAAGATGTCTTTGTAGCTGCTGTAGCTTCCGTCAAACTTGATTTTGAACTCGCCGTCGAACTTGAAAGACTTCGAGTGCAACAGGGCATCGGCCGTGAAGAGGCCGACCATGAAGATTTCCATATATAGGTGCTTCATGAACTGCCTCTTGACCCTCGTCTCCCATTTGAAGTTCGTCAGCGCCATGAGAACCTCCGACTCGAACACTGTGAACGATTTGATCTCTTCTGACGCCCTCACGGCAACCTTGAGCAGACCACTCTTCGCGACATTTTTTAGCGGAAGTAACTTGGCAATTACTGGAACCCCGTAAGCCTCTTCTAGGTTAAGCAACCCTGAAGTGGTAGATGATGCAAATAATAACGACCCCATCGAAAACGAGCGCAGAGGTCGTTGGTTGCCCGACGATTGATGTTGACTGTCAAGTATGTCTCTTCTCTCTACGTAGGCGGCGGAAGGGTATTCTCGCTTCCAAAAGCCCTTCGGGGAGCGCACGTCTGAACCTTTGACGATTTGATCGTCGTCTTCAAGCGGGATTCTTTCGCAGTCCTTTAGCACTAAGCTCTCGTAAGCATTGACGAGCTTCATTTGCCCGAGGTACTTGAGTCCGATGGTGGGAAACTTTTCAATGACGCAAATGAGGTCTTCGAGGGGGAAAAGATCGGCGAGGTGGGTGTAGGTCGCGCAATCGCTAGATAGCAAAGCAAAGTCGTCGTTAAACGCCAGCATAAGGCAATCGAGTATCGCAGTAATGCAGGCAGTGTCTTGGGACTCGACCGCGTAATAGAGGGGGGTGCGGTCCTTGGAGTCTCGCATGAGACAGGCGGAGAGCACGAGTCTTTTCTCGGACTTTTCGCTAGAGTTGAGGGCAACTTCCTGAATGAAGGTTTCCAAGAATCCCACGCAGCCGAATTTGGCGGCTACATGGACGAGATTTCTGTTGGATTTGTCCTCTTCGTTGGAATTCAAGAGCACCTCCGGGTGGCTTTTGAGGATGAAAGCTGTTGGGGTGCGGCTCCAGTTTTTCCCGAATTCGATCCTCATTGACTTAATATCGTTCCTGAATATCTCGCTCTCCACCGCAGACGGCACCCTGTGTTCCCACGCCAGGTTCGGGGTGATTCTCACCGTCCCGTCTCCCACGGCCTCCAGGATGGTGAGGCCGTTAGGGGAGAAGCAGATGTCGTTGATGGGGTTGTCCCGGTGGATCTTCATCTTGTGGAGGCCGGTATTTAGGCACCAGAGCACCATGGTGTGGTCTATCGAGGCGGAGACCATGCTTTGGTTGTCTGGGTGGAAGGATATGTCCGTTACGGCTGCCATGTGTCCGACGAGCCTTATTTTTTCGGTCAAGTGGTTAGTGTCCCAGACAACTATGGTCTTGTCCTGTGGGGGTGTGGCGGAGGGTTCAGCGGGTAAGTTGGGGTTAGGGTTGATTTTTTTATTATTATTTTCTACCCCGCCTTTCCAACCCTTGCTCTTTTTTCCCCTCCCCTTACCTTAGAGGAGGATGCAAAGAAGTTGCCGTCGTGGGAGAATATCGTCGCCGTGACCTCGTCGTTGTGGCCTTGTAGCTTCGCCTTGGGCTGCCCCGTACTGCTTTCCCACATCATCAACTTTGAGTCCTGCCCGCCGCTCAATATCAGGCTGCCGTCCGGGGAGTACGCCACGGCGGTGACGTCGTGATCGTGCCCGAGCATCTTCATCTTCTGCCGCCCGGTTTCCAGGTCCCACACGATGAGGTTCTCGTAGCCTGCGCTGGTCATGGTCTTGCAGTCAGGGCTGCAAGCCACGTCGTTGACCCGAGTCTACACGCGATGGGGAGGAGGGGGGAGGTGTGTGGTGGGGGGGAGTAAGTTAGCTCCCCCGTTGTGCTCATTTGTATAAAAAGTCTCTTGCTCCTGCTGCCTCGCCTCCTCCTCACCTCCACCTTTCGGTGCTTCTTGAGTGTCTGTCCATCAAGCTTCCACACAATCACCATGTTGCTGACGCTCGTCAGGACGTACTTTCCGTCCTTTGAGAACCTTACCGACGACACCGCGCCCATGTACTCCTCGTTGTACTGGGACAGCTTCTCGCCGTTTTTGTCCCAGAGCGTCACCGTCGTATCCGTCGACCCTGATACGAAAATTTCGCCAGTGGGATCGTACTCTATGCTGGTAACGGGATTACCGAAGGGGTCGCGCAGTTCCAGGCTGTAGTCGTGGCCGTTGATGCGCTCAGTGAAGTCGATAATGAACTTGCCGTCCGCGCCAACTACTACAGACTTGCCGTCGGGGGAGAAGAGGATGGAGTTTATTCCCCTCTCTGAAATGTTGAAGCGCCGCTTCACCTCGGCCGTCTTAATGTCCCATATTATGGCAGTTTTATCTGCCGAACCCGAAATGAGGGATTCCCCGTCTGGAGAGAAGCAGACAGACGAAACCACGTCTGTGTGTCCATCGAATCTATTAATCTGTTCCCCCGAGGTGGCGTCAAACAGCAGAATGGCCTGATCCTTCCCCGCCGTGGCGAATATATTCCCGTCCCCCGAATACGTCGCGCACTTCACCCCGTCCGAGTGCGGCGACTTCCGGAACTGGACGAGGTCGGAGGAAGGGATGGTTAGGGTCAAGTCCAGGGAGGACAGGGCAAGCTCCAGGTCCCAGACTATCACCTCTTTGTCGGAGGAGCAGGAAAGAAGGTTGAAACCCGACGGTGAGAACCTACAGTCCGCGACCGCATCCCCGTGGCAGTCGAGTTTAAGTAGTTTGTTCCCGGTCTTAGCGTGCCATACAATAATAGTTGTGTCCTTTGACCCTGTACATACTCTCTCTCCCTCTCCTGTTATGTCCACCGCCAGGACTCTGTCACCGTGTCCCATCAGGCGGAGAGACGCCCTCCCCCCCCCCCCTCACCCCCAAGGTCCCAGACGATGGCGGTCATGTCGTCGCTCCCAGACACGAGGGTAGAGCTGGAGGAGGGGCAGTAGCGGAGGCAGTTTACGCCCTTGGAGTGACCTTGGAGGGAAATTGAAGAACCAGTGGTGAGATCATGGACAGAGATCGCCCTGTCAAAGGAGCCGCTGGCAACGGAGGTACCATCTGGGGAGATCGCAACAGAGTTTACCACAAACTCCTTTGAACTTAACTTTGTTATGAAGGAAGAACGAGAAACCCGGGCGCGATTGGAGGCGGCAAAACGCTCTGATTCTGATTCTGATGTGCTCGTGTTTTGGCCGTTGCGTTGCAGGTGAAGGGGAGCATTAGGACCCCTTGAGCGTAGAGGGATCCGAGAGGTGAGGGAGACTGGGAGGTTAAACTGAGAGATTGGGGGTGGGGGGGGGGGATACAGGACGACTCGAGCCATCGGACATTGGGGTCGACGGAACAAGTTGACGGGATGAGGGTTCACCTCCCTGAAAAAATAAACACTTGGCCAGGTCAAACTTGCAGAGGCAAATTGCAGAGGCGGTCAACGAAAGTGAAAAATAGAAAAATAGCCGGAGTCTAACTGAGCCCGATTTTGTCAAATTGAGCAGATTGATGGCCGTTTCGACGGTTCCCTTTGTGTTGCTCTCCCTCCTCTGTTGGTTGGCTTCGGGCCAGATCGGAAGTTTTAACAACGTGAAGCTCCTCCAGAAAGACGTGGATCTTGTAATCCTCAAACCAGCCGCAGTGAGTCTTCGGATGAAATTCTATTTATTTAGGCCGGTTAACTCGTTCATTCCTCTAGTATGTCTGCTCGTAGTTGATGGTCTCGATTCTCCTTCCGCTCCTGATTACGTCCCCATCTCATTCTCACTTGATTCAACTCCCAACTCCCTCGTGAATAATTTCAGGACACAAAGGCAAAGGCAGTGATAATCAACGATGAAGCTTTCGATGTGAGTAATTGATGAGTTTGTGAAGAAGTCCTCCGCGCCCCCTCCCCTCTAAATCCCCCCCACCCCCCACAGATCAACTTTGAGATGGAATCAACAGATTGCATCAAGGATGAAGGTTTTGGGGCAACGAAGAACTGCCTCGTGACAAACGTCGTTAACTCTAATGATTGCGTGTGCGCCAGTCGCACAATTGAGATGGGATCCGGGTCGGGGGTGATTACCGCGGGCTCTTGGCAAGAGGTAGAAATCACCGTTGACGCTTCCAATAATGTGTTGGCGTCGAACCAACCCTATTCCATGCTGTTCAAAGTTAAGGTCAAGCAGTCCTCGGCCGGAAGCTTCCTCACAGCCGATGAGGCGACCTTGACCGCCAGAGGTGAGAACGATCGACCGCGCCTCACTTCGCTTACCTAAACTGCTTCGGCTCACCTAAACGCTCCGCTCGCCATTCATCGCAGCCTTCATCTCTGCTGACGCGGACGTCGGAAACTCTGCAGCACACGTAACGCTCCCCACCTCCATAGATGCCGGGGGTGCGATCTCTTTCACGTTTCAGCCGTATGACTCCACGAACAATCCAATTCCGACAATCCTGACAAACCAGGTTGCATCGGCCTTTATTGAGTACGCAACTGAAGACGAGCAACCCAAGGTGAGGAAGAACTCGGAGATTGACGATGACGGCTGGTCACCAAAACTTCATTCCAACCTTTTTCCCCTGCTCGCTTTTCTGCTCGCCGCCGCAGACACTTGAATGCACCTTGGTTTACGTCGAAGATTCCAGTGGAACCTCCGGGTACACCTATGCATCTACCCAGAGCTGCGTTCACCAAGATTCCACCTTTGCGGGACCGGTCACACTCTACATTGATCTCTACTCGGCCATGGGCAATGCCCCTGTCGGAAAACAGATCGTGACCGATGTGAATTGTCCCACGCCGACTTTGCCAAAGTTGGCTATGACAAACGATGGCGCGTACGGCAAGTGCCAGTGTCCACCGGGGTACTACTTACAAAATAATGAATGCCATACTTGTGGGGCCGGGTACTATAGGGCGACAAAGGGGGCAGAGTTTATTCAGGGGCCGGGGGGGGGGGGGGCGGAGTGCGACAAATGTCCTCATTACGACGACGGTCTAACAACTACACAGTATGAGAACGCGACCCTCCAAACTCACTGTATCTGCCCCAACAACATGGTGATGGTAGACACGTCAACGAGGGAATGTGTATGTCCCGTTGGAACGATTCTTTCCAAGACACCTGCGACGCACCAATTTGCTAACGTTAATAACAAGGTGAGAATTGGGGAAGGCGCTCATCCCCTTACCTAACTTCTCCACCGTCTGCTGACCGTTGCTCTCTTTGCCCGTTACAGCCTGATGAGGGAATCTGCATCCAGTGTGAAGCTGGAAAATACTCCGAGTTGATTTCTACGACTGTTGGAGAGCAATGCAGCCCTTGCAGTGGTCTTGACCCCAACACTGATACGGGGGGGGCAGAGGGTTCGACCACTTCGGCCGCATGCGTTTGCGCTGACCCTAACATGGAGCTAATGTCTGATGGAAATTGCGGGTGCAAGCCTGGGTTCTTCAACCCACATCCTGGCAATTGCACCAAGTGTCCCGCAGATACATACACTGACGAAGCCAACACGTTGAACCAGTGCGTGGAGTGCGCCGCTAACGACCCGAACAAGTTCACGAACGGCACCATAGGATCCAGCTCGTTAACCATGTGCGTCTGCGAGGACGTCAACATGGACTTCAATGATGAGGGGAAGTGCGGATGCAAGCCTGGTTACTTCTTTCAAGAAGAGGCCACATCTACTTGCTCGAGCAAGTGCTGCGAATGCCCTGAGGATACCTACTCCGACACGACGAGCACCAGCACTTCGTGCACATCGTGCACTGCGGATGACCTTATGGAGTACTCTTACACCAACAAGACGACGGGGGGCTCGAGTAAAGATGCCTGCATTTGTCACGACGAACTATTCTTCCTCCACGATCCCAACTACGTTGACGAAGGCGGTCACTTCGCTCCTTGCGTATGCGCGGCCGGTAGATATTTCGCAGGTGAAACGGAAGGGTGCTTGAACTGCCCCATCGGCAAGTACCAGCACTACCCTGAAGTCTCCACGTCGTGCAGGGACTGCCTCGTGCCCTACACGGAAACTAGAGCTAACGTCAATGGATTCGTTGGGTACTATTCTGGGATAAACGGGTCGACGACAGAGACTACGGGTACCACCACCCCAGAGGATTGCGGTTGC
>Ga0099800_1150_pt1 | contig 18893 bp, 20 predicted proteins | sample Uncmet6_SortRC_1_FD_89868 | JGI IMG/M metagenome (GOLD analysis project Ga0099800, IMG submission 89868) | Marine eukaryotic communities from CALCOFI LINE 67, Pacific Ocean - CN11_C50_N6_SortRC_1 | ecosystem: Environmental > Aquatic > Marine > Oceanic | place: Pacific Ocean: Monterey Bay... | reverse complement strand
ATGACGGTGCATTCCACTGCGATGAGGCGCTCGCGTGCTTCCTGCTCTCGAGGACGCGGACGTTCAGGGACAACTATACCATCGTGCGCACGAGGGACGTGTCGGTGATCGAGGACGAAGCGACGGACGTGGTGGTGGACGTCGGCGGCGTGTTTGATGCGGGAAGGTTGAGATTTGATCACCATCAGCGGTCTTTCGATGAAGTTTTTGGACACGGATTCAACACGAAGCTTAGCTCGGCGGGCCTCGTATACAGAGAGTTTGGGAAGGAGGTGCGCGTGATGATGACGTGTGATGAGTCCAACCAAAAAATCCTGATGCTGATGCTGATAATAATGGTGGTGGTGATGGTGATGGTGATGATAATGATGATGATTACCACCACTACCGTCGGGGGCGGACGTCCTGAGATCCTCGCGTTCGGGCACCGCCCCTAGAAATGAAAAAGACGCACTCTTCGTCACGGGCTCAATGCTCACTCACGCGCACGTCAATATGTGCTGACGCTTGCACGTTCACACACACACACACACACACACACACACACACACACACACACACACACACACACACACACACACACACACACACATGCACCCGATCTCGTGCGCGCACACCTCCTCGCGAACTGGAGTAGGTGATCGCCGATGAGTGCAACATCGGCGAAGAGAGCGAGGAATGCCACACTCTGTGGCTCGCGGTGTACAAAAGTTTCATGGAGTCGGTCGACGCCATCGACAACGGCATCAATCAGTACAACTTCAAAGAGCTCATGAGCGCGGAGCACGAGCCGAGCCCGAAGCCTCGTTTCGTCAACAATAGCGGTCTTTCAGCGCGTGTGGGTGGGCTCAACACGGACTGGAACGACCCGGACGCCGATGACGCGGAGAAGATGCGCGCGAAACAGCTTGAGCAATTCCACAAGGCCGTGGCAATGACAGGCGCCGAGTTTGTTGACTCCGTGCAGTATCACAAGCGCGCATGGCTGCCAGCCCGGAGTGTGGTGATGGGCGCGATGAAATCACGATTCGAGTTCCACGGCAGCGGGCGCGTGCTCAAGCTGGAGAGCCGGTGCCCTTGGAAGGAGCACTTGAACGAGATTGAGGACGAGATGGGCCTGACGGATGGAGAAGGCAAGAGCATCTTGTACGTGGTGTACAGCGACGACAAGGGCCAGTGGCGGATCCAGTGCGTACCGCAATCGCCCGAGAGCTTCGTGTCGAGGAAGCCGCTCCCGGCGAGCTGGCGCGGCGTCCGGGACGAGGACCTGTCCTCTGTCGCCGGCATCGAGGGATGCGTTTTCTGCCACGCCAGCGGCTTCATCGGAGGCAACCGCACGCTCGACGGGGCGCTGCAGATGGTTGACAAGGCGTTGAAGGAGGATCAATGATGCGTGTCGATGGCGCAAGCTGGTTGCTGATGTTGAGAGAGGTCTATTGTTTTAAAATTATTCGTTCTGTATCGTCTCCGATTCGATATACACAGACACACAGACACACAGACACACAAGCCTCTCGTCTGGTCGTGACGTGGTAGTTGCAGTGACTTTCTTGGATGATCCGTCGCCCTTTCAGCTGCGGCTATCAGCCACGCATGGCGCGCGCACACACACACAAACACACAAAACCGTCGGCCTTTCTCCCTCCTCGAGAGGATTCGCTGGTCGGCGTGCACGAGCTGATGGGGGCTACTGTTGCCGAATGCACGCCATGAATATACCCATGCACATATGAGGGCAGCTGCTGCGAGCGCTATTCTGTTGATACCACGCTTCTTGATTGTGCTGTTTCTCATACGGCTCTCGATGGCCTCAGCGCAGGCGAGCCTCAGCGAGGGCCGAGCCAAAGACCTGCTCGTGGAGTTGCGAGCGCAATTGTCGACGGCGCCGGACTACCGACGGATCGGGAGGGGATGGCATTACCCGGAGTCCCGCGCGGAGTACGCCCTCGGGCACCACAGATCGAGTCGGATGCGTGTCAGCCGCGAGCGTCAGCAGAGAAGCATGGTTCGCATCGACTCGGCCATCGCTTCGATCAGTTCGGGTGGGAGCCATCCTCCTGGATACTTGGAGGCGTTCCTCGGCAGGATCATCCTGGAGGAGTCGGGTATCGATCTGGTGGGAATTAATGTTGGCGATGGGACCTCGGGAATGAATCCGTATCAGTTGATTCTCCATCGCACGAGATGGACCTCGTCTAGCGTCGAGGACTTTGTGGACGCCGAGGCCATCTACATCTTTCGATGCTTCAACGAACTTGTGCTGGCCGACTTTGACGAACACACTGGCGGATGGACTGCCGGCAATGAGCTGACGACAATGAGCGGCGACACCATATTGCCCGCTGCGAGCATCTGCGCGACCGTATCGCAGATTATGCGATCGATCATTCAAGGGAACTTCCCGTCGAGTCGCTTCCACGAGGACCGAGCAATGTGCTCCTCCTCCTCCGCATCATCATCATCAACATCGGTGTTATCTCAGGACGACCACGTAGCAGCGGAGATTGACCTGGGACTCGCAGGACGACAGACGAACGCACGGATGATGCTTGCCGGGCTCACAGATGCTATGTCGCGCGACAAGTGGACTCGCAGCTTCAGGTCGGTGCCGCAAGAGAGTGGAACGGTCGCGCAAGAGGCAGAGGACCTCTCGTCCTCCATCTGGGCAACGAAAGTCGGTGGGCCAAGTCACGGATTCGACTTCGAGTCACAGGTGCGCTGTTGCACATGCGCATGATATCATGTTGTCTCTGGTGCGACTTGCTCGATGAAGTCACTATCGGAGAGGTCTATCATATCCATCAGAGAGAAGAGAGAGAGAGAGAGAGAGAGGGAGTGAGAGAACCCTTGAGAGCATTCATGCAGAGTATTCTCCAGTCGGTGTGACCGTATCGTCTGACCACGCTGATCCCTCCTTCCTCGCATTGCATGAATTCACCACAGTGCGTGCTTCCTCTGTTGGCCAACGCCAGGCACAAAGCGGTGCTTCTCTGGAACGACAGGATGTATGCGGCAGGACCTGTCGGCAGAGCACACATTCGACTGTTGGAATGGCAGAGAGTGACCGGCATCAGCACTGACACAAGCCTTGATGATAATGATGATGATTCTGATGATGATGACAAAGATACCTGGCTTCTTTTCGTCGAGCCTCTCAACATAGAGTTCGCTGCGAGGCTGCACAGCGAGCGCGAACTCATGGACCTCGAGGATGCCCTCGTGCAGTACGCTCTCTCGAGAGCCGAGGACCTGGGACTCGGATACGTCTCGTTCGGAACCAGCATGTCGAACGCAGTCCGACGAGTATCTGGCAAGCTCGGGAGGCACAGAGTGTCCGCGAGACTCATCCACGACGCAAAGTTCGTGCTCACCCCGAGCAACGCGGTGGTGGAGGCGAGCGACACGTTGAGCGGCAGGCACGACTGGGTCCAGGAGACTCGAGAGTTGAGCGACGGGGGGTCGACGCGACTGCATGTCCGTCTATTGAAGAATGTTTAAAACGTTATTTAAAGCTTTAGCGTGTTACACGTGTGACGAGTGTTTCGAATCAAACATCGCCGTACTGTCCAGTGTTGTACAACCAGCCGAGGGTTTCCTCCGCCGTATCCGAACCGTTCGCCGCGGCAAGCTTGAACCAGCTCACCGCGTCGCTGTTGCTCGTCGCCACGCCGTCGAGGGTGATGAACCCGAGCAGCGTCGCGGCCACAGCAATGTCGTTCCTTTCTGCACTGCTGTTGTGAATTGCCTTCTGAAGATAGATGACTGCCTGCGATTTATCCTGGAGCTCTTCAAGGCACCGCACATCGTCGATTGCGACCGCCTTTCCTTGTCGGCCGCCGATTGAGTCGCCGAGCTCAGCATCGTGGCGCTCGAGGGACGTATGGGCGGCGTTGGGACCTCCGGGCTGCCCTGGTGTGCCGCCCGTGTATATGCCGCCCATCCCACAGGTGCAGCCCATGATTGCGTCCGCCGCGCCGGTTGGAGCGCGTCCCGCTGCAGGCGGGGCGCTGTTCCGGTTCCCGTCCTCGTGCAGGAGCAGACGGCGCCTACGCTGCAGTGCGCTCTCGTACAACCCCATGTAATCGAGGTCACCGTCCATTATGATTTTCCCCAGCTGTATCTGTGCGACGACGGAGCCTAGCCTCGCGGCCTTCCTCCACGTCCGCACCGCGAGATGCACGTCCCCCATCCTCTGCAGCCAGTCCGCCGCGAGCGCGAGCGCGGACGGATTGTTGTTGCTCGCGGCGGCCAGCACGAAGCGGGGCACGCGTGAGAAGCCGCTGACAATCGCGTCGGAGGAGGGTGCCCCTCCGATGTCGGGCGGGGCGCCGAGCGCGGGCGCCGAGGAGACCTTCGGAATACGCCCGCCGCCTGCCGCGCTGTGGTTCGCCCGCTCGCTCAGCCCGCGGAGCTGGATGGAATTGAGAAATCCCGAGTGATAGCGGCACAGCGCGTGCCTCCAGCTCCGGCAAACCCTCGAGCAGCTGAACGCAGTCGCGCCGACGGCGCGCTGCGTGCACAGTGCGTCGCGGCATTCGTCCACCATGCCGCTCAGCGTGACAATGTGAACGAGCAGCTCTGGCGGGAGGTCGGCCTGCCACAGCGATGGGCTCTCGCCTGTAGCTGCCTCTTCCTCTTTCTCCTCGTCCATCCGCAGCTCCGCCGCAGCTCTGAGGGACCTGCGGATGCAGCCGGCAGCGCCCACCTCTCCCTCATGTGCAGTGGCTTCTCCGGAGGCGGCCACGTTCCCCTCCTCCCGTTTCATCGCGCCTTCTCCCCCTCTTCCTCCTCCGGGTCCTCGCGCCTGAGGCATGCCTCTCATGTTGATGTTCACACAATTGAATGGGAGCCTCATCAGTATCTGTGGCTGCTGCCACAGACCTTATGGCCTTACGTGCGTGCGGTGCGTGCGCCACGCCAGGAGACACTCTTCGCTGGCGTGCACACCTCACGCAGTCCCTGGTATATATATGATTCTGGCAGACGCGTGAGGGCAGCGGAGACAGGAACTGACAGCAGGCGCCGTGTGCCCGTGTGTGCCCGTGTGTTCCCGTGTGTGTGTGTGTGTGTGTCAGTGGCTTCCTGTTTCCTCTCTCTCGTGCGCATCCATCGTCCTTGCTACAGCACGCCTGCTCCTTCTCTCCTTCTCTCTGTCTCTGTGTGTGTCCCCCCGCCCTTTTTCATTGGATTCTCCCCCATGAGATTCTTGGGCCAAAGAGGGGGGGGAGGGGGGGGGGGGGGGGGGGGGGGGGGGGGGGGAGAGGTCCTTTGGCAATGTGTCAGGGGAGAGAGAGAGAGAGAGAGAGAGAGAGAGAGACAGAGAGAGAGAGAGAGAGATGGCCGCTGCAGTGCGTCCACGGAGGAGTGCACTACAAGAAGAAGAAGAAGAACGCAAAGGCATTCACATACAAATGAAGAAGTTCAAAATGAAATGTAAAATTACTCTATTCTATGTACTATTCTCTTGTGAAGTGGCAGGGCACAAACACACGCTGGGCACGAACGCGCGAGCATGACCAGCACACTACACTACAGGTAGGCGTCTTCTGGGACCAGGAAGAGACTTTTCATATGCAGGACTCTTCTTCGCGCCCCCTCCTTCGCGCCCCCTGGCCATTGGTACGTGCCGCGTTTTAGGTGAGCGTATACCGCCTGCAAGGCACGCGAGAGCGAATGTGGGTGTAATGCGTACGTACGTGCATCCTTGTATCTAAAGAGCTCTGGTCTTTGACATCGCGTAAGCATCAATAACGAGTAACGGAGGCCAATTTAGAAGAAGGCGAAGGCGACGGTGAGATCGAAGGCGGCGACAGAGAGAGATGTTTGCTCTTTCACGAAAACGGGGCGAAGATCGAAAGACTAAGGAATAATCCATGCCAGCATCTCTCTCTGTCGTCGCTGCCGCTGTCTCCTTCTTCTCCATTCGCCGTCGTCGCTCCTTAGTGAGGCTGACGCGGGGATCCGTACCCGGTACGACACTGTTTTGTGTCGAAGGTCGACTCGAGTAGGTCTCTTCTATAGTTTTGGAAATAAATAGATATCTACAAGTACCAGTAGGTACATTATTCTGTATTCGAATATTCTTCATGTTTTAACTACAAGTACTTGTATTAAAATATTGTAGTCAAATTACAGTAAACTTATTCATTCACCTTTTTGAGTGCCAGGTCTTTTGCCAGGTCTGGAAATAGACACCAGCGGTGCCCGGCGACACGTGGTGTGCCACCCACCCTGAGCGGGGTGCCCTGGAGGCTGCGAGCGCAGCGCGAGCGTTGTGCGACTAACTCACTGTGTACTCAGCGAGGCGGTGCCGCACCAGTGGTGGTGATGAGGTCTTTCCTCATCGGGAGCCCGAAATCAATGTCTGCTCGTGGATTCGCCAGCGGTCGCGCCCCGGGCGTGACCAAGTCTGCGGCGCTGATGCTTTGCCTGCTCAACATAAGCCTCCTGCTGCTTCCAGTGTGCCTGGTGCACTCGGCCGTCGCGGATGGGGCCGCCGATGGAGGCGATGGCGATGCTGAGGCCTCCTCAGCGTCATCTAACACGCCGGAGCTGATGCCCGACCAGGACTCCTTCGAGGAGGCGATGCCCACGCTTTTGAAGGAAATGCTAACGAACATATCGAAACAGCTCGGCGGGCAATCCACCTCGACTGAGGTTGTCACCAGCCACGTCATTAGCTCAGTGGATGCGCTCGTGCTCGCCAATGGCGACGGAGACATCGACCTGACGGATGGCAAGTGCTCGTCGGAGGTGGAGCTCTTCTGCCCCGGCGTCATCCCAGGCTTCAACAGGCTCGCGATGTGTCTCTGGGACGAGTACCAGATTCGAGGCTACTCGGACCGCAACCGTGTCACCGCGCAGCGAGGGCGGTTCTCGCACGAGTGTATCGATTACGTGGTGGATCTCCAGAAGAAACTCAACAAGAACATCAACGGCGACGTGCAGATCGCATGGGCGTGCAAAGGGGACGTTGAGTCCCTGTGCTCGGACGAGCATTCCGACGTCCTGAGCTGCCTCGAAGACGAGTACTCCAGCCTGCAGTCGGACCAGTGCAAAGTCCTCGTCAGGGAGAAAATCAAGATGTCGAACAAAGACTGGAGACTCGATCCGGGGCTTAACGAGGACTGTGCCGAGGATATGCAGACTTTGTGCAAACACACAGACGAAGACGAGCATGGTGCAAAGTACAAGTGCCTCCTGCAGTACCTTAACCATGCGAGTGGCAAATGCCAGAAACAGTTGTTCCGACACAAAGTCATGACTCTCGGCCCGGGTGACTACAGGCTCGCGCAGCAGGTAACGAGAGATATGAAACAGAACCCGTTGCCTCACTGGAGCATACCAAATTTGAGACAAACTTCCGCGGTTGCCATTGAATGTCTTAATCCATCTACAAAGCGAAATCTAAACAGCATATACAAACATGATTGCAAAGTGCTATCCGCCGCCTTGCGATCGACATTACCGCGAACAAAAACCGAAAGAACGAGAACCATTGACGAAATTAATAATTTTTTCTTGTTTTCCCGAAAAAAAAACATTTTGAAACAAATCCAGCTGCAACAAAGCTGCGCTTCAGATGTTCAAGAGTACTGCAAGAGTATCACTGCAGGCAACAGTCGCATTATCAAATGCCTGGAGAAGAACATGAACCAAGTTGATTTCACAAAGGGCTGCAAGTCGGAGATTAGAAAGCTCACCCAGGAGCGTGCTTCGGACTTTCGTCTAAATCAGGACATGAAAGAGATGTGCCACGACGACATCCACAACTTGTGCTTGAAAGAGGAAGCAATTATGACAACCTCCCTGAATGCGTACCAGACAGGGTTAGTGACGTCGTGCCTGCAGGACTTTCGGCACGATATCAAAAACACTGACTGCAGGGAGTCCGTCGAGTTCCTTATGGGAAGATTCGCAGAAGATTTTCGCTATGATGCAGCGATCCGAGCTGCATGCGACGGAGCTGCCAAAGCGCTTTGTTCTTCGGACCAGGACGATGCTCATGGGATCTTTGAATGTTTGCAAGCGCATCGGAAGCAACTAGGGAAGTACCCGAATCCTTCGTATGTTAACCTTGAAGACGAAGGTACTGCCAGCAGTGAAAACAAACGACAAGGTCCCCCTGCGACATGCAAGTCGGCGGTCTTTCAGTATGAGCAGCACATGCGAGGATCAATCAAATTTCAATCGAAGCTGAAGAAATATTGCGCTCAAGACATAGCGAAACACTGTACTGCCGCGAAGGAATCCGATGTTCAGGGATCAGTCCTAACGTGTCTGCAGAGGAAGATGAATGTACTTTCTTTTCAGTGCAAAAAGGAGTTGCGCGACTACGAGATAGAAACGTCGAAGGACTTCCGATTGGATGTGAGTCTGGCAGATGAATGTCGAAGTTTTATCGACGACTACTGCATGAGGGACTGCATTGGCGAGCAGAAAGAATGCGATGGACAGGTGATCCACTGTGTCAAGACGAACATTGCAAATATAAAAGAACCCGGTTGCCTCGACGCTGCACTCCGCGTTCTTAAGCAAGGAAGAGAGGACGCTGCTACCGACAGATATTTTTCGGTCACGTGCGAGGCTGACGTTGAGAAGCTGTGCAAAAAGGAGGACGAGTCCGAAGTACATTCGCCTGGTGCAGTGCACGCTTGCCTTGCTGTCAACTTTGACAAGTTGAGCATTAAGTGCAAGCAGGCAGAGATGGCATCTTTTATTGCGCAACTGAACGAAAAGCAGATGGATCCATGGGTACGTTTGTTACTGATATTGCACTTGAATGAACAACAGCTAGCTAGGTCGCGGAATGAGAATTGTTTACTGTTCTTCGTTGTCCGCATGACTAACATTTGGAATGATATCATATCCAGGTTTCTGTGCATTGTGCGCAAGATATACATCGCCAGTGTGCATATGAGTCCCAAAATGGAATGAATCTTTTAGAGTGCTTGTTTCGACGAGGTGAACGGCAAAGTTTCGGAGAGCATTGTGAAAGTGCTCTTGGTGACGTTGTCGACTTCATGGCTAGATTCGTTGGTACCGGAATCGCCTCGATAAAGGGAGCATGCAGTGTCGATGCATCGGAACTATGCAGCTTGGATTTGAACAACATCCCGACCAAGTTGCAAGATGGGACGATGTCGTGTCTCGTCAAGAACACAAACAAGATGACAAATCCCTTCTGTAGGGACCAGCTTCAAGAACTTACAGCAGCTGTTTATCGTTTTTCGAGAAAGCATACTTCGCAGATAAGTGATTTCTGTGAAGGGGACCTTAATTCGTCGTGCAGTGGACGCGAAGGAATTGACTTGTTCACATGCGCAATCGAACTGGAAAACGCAAGCGAGTCATGTCAAAGGGTCATTGACCTCATCAACGGAGATTTAGCTATCCAATCCGAACGCAATAAAGCTTCTTCCAATCGGGGGCAGACAACGGTTAACGAGACAAAATCAGCTTCGAAAGCAACGACACCCGGTAATGCGACATCCGGTATCACGCTCTCTGGACCAATCGCGTTCGCAGCAATTGCTGCGCTCGTCATCGTGTGCCTTGCGGCCGGATTATATGTTTATCGAAAATATACAGGCTCTGCTGTATACAGACCCTATACAATTATAAAAAGCGGTGACGTGTAGTCTATTTCTTGTTTGCTTTTTATTTGATCTTGAGTTGTTGATTTGCTGCTGTAATCTAGGCCGATCTACTCAAGCCATGACGCCTGAATGCAAATTAAACCGACTAAGACCAAGAAGGAAGAATATTGATGCTCGCTTGAACATTTTTTTTGCATCGACCAACGACACATAAGTAGGGTGCAGAAGAATCATCTTTATGTAAAATAAATGATACACTGAAAAATTCATCCAGAAACGTTTGGAAAGATCCAACCACGATCTGTTCGAAATTTGGCGAGCCTTCTCAATGCATATCCAACGTAATCAAAGTCAATTTGACTCTCATGGGCTTGAGTCGTCGACCACAAAATCCAGTACAGATGACTGGTATGAGAACGAAAAACGAAATATTTGAATCAGTAAAGTGTGTCTTTCCCTCGAACGATGCTTCGAAATCACCCATCGGCAAGCAGTAGTTCTCCAGTACGTAAATCTTTGTATGCAGGACACTACTGCATGAAATCGTACCTCACGAGTGTGTAAACCTTGATCTCATTCATTGCCGTATCGATTTTTCTTTGCGTTTCGTCGTCATCGTCGTCGAAATAATGGACGAGGAAGGACCGCATAACTGTTTCATCCGGTCTCCTTTCCCACGCGCATTCAAAACCCGCGAACTCATTGAACATATTTGCAAGATCGTAGCATAGGCTCCCGTAGTGACTGTACTCGAAGTCAATCAAGTGAATCTTCGGTGTACTCGGATGATCGCGGCCAAGCTTGAGCTTTCCAGCCTTTGATCGTTTCGGCTCCTCAGCGCACTCGATCAGAAAGTTTCCCAAGAGAAGATCGTTATGCGTATATTTCGCTTCGAATGTGGTGAAAGTATCACACACTTTCCTCAGTTTCTCGACATCTACCCAAAGCATATTGATGTCGATCACCTCGGCATCACCTGAGCACCCCGGATTCACTACCAACCTCCCATCACCTGTGTGACACATCGCAGCCTCGTAGAACTTGCGCATCGTCCGCCACAACGCATCACATGTTCCAGGCGAACGTTCGCAATCAGCACCACTCCTCTCCAAATCCGTCGTGTGCACATCACACTCGTGAAAGCGCCTCACGAGCCACGCCATTGCTCTCAGAACGGACCCACTCCTCGCCGGCGCACGACTGGCCGCATCAATTATATCCTCGTAATTCAACACCCTCGCGCACCCCCCAATGTAGCGCTCCACGCGCCCATTTTGAAAGGTGCCGAGCACTCGCGCGCCGAGACCGTGGGAGCTCAGCTGCAGCACAGCCTCATGCTCGTGTGCCCTGTTGATGAAAGCATCGCTTCCAGGACCGAATATGCGCACGACGACGGGTGCGGCAACTGATGCGTCGCCCGGTGTAAGTTTTGCGAGACTGTTCGTGATCCCGCCATGAATGCGCTCGCAGGTACAATCTTCATAGTTTTCATCAAAGCCGAGCACGCCGAGGGAGGCACACATCGCTGCGGCCTCGAGTCGGAACTGCCGCAACGCCTGCGTCTCTGCACCCTCCGCGAGTGCATGGTCACCTTCATCCTCTTGGGGCGGCGAGAGCATACTCTGGACGTGCCGGATTCTTGTTCCTTTTGCCCCTATTGTCCCCCTTCCCCTGGCAGGAGGCGCAATGCGATACATATGGACCGTCGAGAAGCTCGACACGTCAATCCCGCTCGGCCGTGTCGAGGGCAGGCTTTCGCTCCGTACGAACCAGTCGTCGAAGGGGTCGTCGCATCCATGCATCTCATCCTTTTTTTGTTGCTGTCCATGGAGGGGGAACAGGTAGCTCACGATTCTCGTGCCCGGCTTGCAGTCTTCTGCGATCTTTCTCTTGAGTCTCTCATGCCCCTTGGGCGCCATGAACATGAACAGCACGTCGCACATCGCGAGCGCGCTCGACGCGCGTCCGTCCGCGAGGATGTCGCCGCACACAATCTCGATGCTGTCATCCAGGCCGGCCTTGGTCACCCTGTCGGCCGCGCCGGCGCAGGCCTCCTCGTCTATTTCCACCCCGATGCAGCGGAGGCGATGACGATTCAGTGATTCAGGCTCGGCCGTAGAGGCGGCTTTGGCGGCCGTGTCTCTCCGTCGCGCAACGAATTCCACGGCGCGAAGGAGCACGCGCGCATCGTTGCTCCCCACGTCCACCAGCAGGTCTCCGTCCCGCACTTCGGCGAGGTCCAGCGCGAGGTCGATGATCGCCGCGGGCGTGCCGGTGCGCGGGGCTATCACACCCGTCTCATGAGAGCATTGCATGTGTGTAGCACAAATACATACAAGTGGGACGCAGACACGCGCACGAGCGTAAAAAATGAAAGAAAATGAAAACACACACACACTCACTTATTCACACACACACACACACAGAGAGAGAGAGAGAGAGAGAGAGAGAGAGAGAGGAGAGAGAGAGAGAGACAGATGTCTACAGACAGACAGAGAGACAGAGAGAGACAGAGAGAGAGACAGAGAGAGGAGGATTAGAAAAAGCGCGGGAGACAGAGACGGCGATAGGGCTGCTGGAGCGAAACTGATAGCACGCGACCGATGTATATATATATGTACACGGCGCACGTGTGTGTGATAGAGAAAGAAAGAAAGGAAGAAAGAAAGAGGGAGGGAGGGAGGGAGAGAGAGGTGATGTGATGTGACGCCTATGTCCTCAGGGGGGCTGAGCTCACCTTCTCTCTCTCTCTCTCATACACACACACACACACACACACACACAGACGACGACGTGCAGCTGCTGAGTTCGTGAGTGCTCATATATCTATCCACGATCTGCGAGTGTGTGGCTCCAGCATGGCGCAAGAAACTGTGCCCTGGTCATGATCATTATATGGTTTTTACAATTAAAATCGTGACCAGTGTGATGTTGAAGGAGACCAAACGGGATATTCTATGTATGATACCATTCTTTTAGTATAGTATTTTGTATATACTTTGTATGAGTCTAGTGTATTTTTTTTTTGTCTGTGTGCATCTCATCCTCGTGCTTTCTTTCCTTCTTCTTCTTGGGATGGACGTGAAGGAGACAGGGAGGGAGAGAGAGAGAGAGCAGGGAGGCAGGGAGGGAGAGAGAGAGAGAGCAGGGAGGCAGGGAGAGAGAGAGAGAGAGCAGGGAGGCAGGGAGGGGGACGTGCATGCGGAGAGTGCATGCGAATATGGCTGATGGAGATTGCGCGCCAAAGACGACGACCGCATCTGCAGCGTCGAATGCTCATGGCAGGAGTCGAAAGGACACGCGTCCAGCCTGTTTCGAAGGTTGCCGCGGCCCGGTGGAGCGCCCGTATACGTACTGCCTCGGCGTATCGGGCTGGCTCTTCTGCTACTATTTCGGTGTGGTGAAGCAGCTGAAGGAGCACAACATGCATGCCGGATGCCGCGTCGTGGGATCCAGTGGCGGCGCGCTCGCCGGCCTCTTTCTCATCGAGGAGCTGGACTGCGAGGAAATGATATCCTTCGTGATGCGGTGCGCGGAGCACGCGCGCTCGCACTGGATGGGGCCATTCTTCCTCAAAGAGTACTGTCTCGAGGCACACAGGCTCTTCGTCGGGGAAAACACGCACAAGGTGTGCGGAGACGGCCGCGTGAGCGTGAGCATGACATCGCTGCCGTGGTTCAGCAACGTGCGCGTCTCCGACTACCAGTCAGCGGAACACTTTCTCGAGGTGATGCTCGCAACTTCGCACCTGGTCCCCCTCAGCGGCATCTTGCCGGTGCACGTGCAGGGCGTTGGATGGTGCATCGACGGCGGCATGAGCGACTTGCAGCTCTGCAATGGCATCATCGGCAATGAGACTTTCAACAGGATACATTGCTGGCGGGAGACGAGGAGCTGGATACAGCGGAGGAGAAAGAAGAGGCAGACGCGCGAGCGGGGCACCGACGCTGACCGAGACGAGGGGCCAACGGTGTCGACGGAGCAAGGGCCAGGAGCGTCCGCCAGCAGCGAATCGATCAATATTTGCTCGATAAGCCCATTCTACTTCTCCCGGGCGTCCATCAAACCCAGCAGGTGGGTCCCGCCGTGGTGGGCATTCTACCCGCCGTCCCCGGAGCAGCTGCGCGAGCTGTACGCGCTGGGCCAGCAGGATGCGCTGGCTTGGATCAGAGAGCAGCGTCGGCTCGCTCGAGGCGGCCCGTTCCCTGGTCCTCGCCACCCCGCCGATAATGTGCGGGAAGGTGGGGAGGAAGAGGTTGGGGAGGGAGGCGATTTCGGACACCAGGCGTGGGGCGGCCCGGCCGGATATTCGGGAAATCAAGTCGAAGATGATGGAAGTTCACATTCCATTGAACCCTTGAGCTGGTTGCCCCGTGTACTCATCAGGGGCATAGGCTTCAATCTCGTGTACGCTGAGCTTTTCGTACAGAGCGTCATCTCGTTCCTGGTGTACATGCTTCAATTTCTCTCGTCGCCGTTCTACGCGCTCGCCGCTCGAGATTCGTGGAGCAGATTCAAGAGCGCATCCACCACGCTGCTTTCGCCGCGCCTCTATCTGTGCGCAGTTCCGGAGGCGGTGTCGTGGATCGGCTACGACAGGGAGCAGCTCAGGCGCCTATCTGTTGTGTTCCGCATTCTGGAGCACATGTTGTTGTGATTATTGATCGGCGCAGCCGTGCTGTTGTTGTTGTAGTTGTAGTTGTTGTTGTTGTAGTTGTTGTGAATATAGCGTCATATTGTTGGGCACGTGTGGTGCTCAGTATAATCAAGAAGGACACACGGACGGCTCTTTCGAATCTGTTACATCGCCTTGCGCACGGCATCGGCGCCCTCGGAGGCGGCCTTCCTGAGCCCCAACGAGCGCGCGGCGTCGAGGAAGCCCATGTACATCGTGCTGGCCACCGCGCCGGGGCTGTCGAGCGCAGGGCGGGCATCGATGTGGAAGGAGGTGAGCGCCCCTGCGACAGGAGCACCGTTGTAGAAGTCAATTATGTAGCGCACCTGCTCACCGCAGCGGTCAATCTTTGGTGGGGGAGGTTGATGCGGATGATGAAAGCGCACACGGACAGAGGCGCGGCCGAAGAGAGGCGCGTGGTGAGACGATGTAAACGAATGACCGAGACAACAGGGGCTGTGCGAACGCGTCACACAACGGAAGCGAACGCGACATGCGTGCAAATTGGTCGTGGCGGCTCCGGCACCGTACCGTCCAGTCGTGTCGATCGAAGGGAAGCTTGTATCCGAAAGCATTCAGAACGCGGGCCTTGAAACTGTAGTCCCTCGGCCTGCCCTGGAAGCGGACGAGCTTAATCTTCTCAATGTCGCACTTCGCGGACGTCGACGATGGCGATCCGCAGTGGAGCCTCTCCCAGCGTAAAACCTCCCGCCACGCGCGCTCATTGACGCTGTTGTGGATGCCCACGACACTGCAACGGAGCGGCGGCAGAGTTACAGCACGACGGCATCGGTTTGCTTCATCGCGTCAGTATCAGACACGCCTGCGAGCGCGGACGGATGCGCCCCGCCCCGCTCCACCCTCCACAGAGAGAGGCGTCGCTAAAGGGAAATATGTCAATGAGGACGTGGGGGAGGTGTGACGTACGTGTTCATGTCCCGTTCGTCGGGATCAAAGCCTTTCCTTCGCAGCGCGTTGTAGAACTGCTGCGGTGAGGGGTACACCCACCGCCTCTCGCCGTCGGAACCGCCGACGCTCCCATCGCGCGCCTCCTCCTTTCCCTCCTGCCGCTGATGCTTTGGATGAAAGTCCGCCATCGGAATGCTCGACGTCATGCGAGTGGTATCCAGCGCCGCTGCAGACTTTCCGCTGACCTCGGACTCCTCCCTTTCGTTCCGCAAGTCCGCGGGGATGTTGTTTCTGCTCGTCGTCGCATCAGTCCCCGAACCTTGAGCACGAACCGACTCAGATCCTGCTGCTGCTGCTGCTGCTGCTGTCACGCCTCTCTCAGCTGCGCGCCCCGTACCCGACGCGCCCTCCCCGGATGATGCGCTCCACCACCACGCCATTCCCACGCGTCAGTCTCCCACAACGTACGCGTCTCCTGTCCCGCTCCTCCTCGGTGGCCGCGTGCCCCCCTCCCCCTCTCTCTCTCTACACAGGTTTAGTTGTACCAGGGCGATCCCATTTTCTCGTTTTCTGCGCGGGGAGAAAGTTCTGGGCAGCTAAGGAATGGAGGTTGTCGCCCTTCTTCGCGCGCGCGCAGCGGGCTCTGGCCCCGCAGGTGTCAGTCTAGACTTCAGGATCGCTGGCGAGTGGGATAAGACTGATCCATTTTTCCCGGTACTCTGTTTCCAGTCGCGCCTTGCGCTGGTCTGAGGCTACTGTGGAGGCGCCCGACTTCCCGTCTCGGAGATAAAGGTACGACAGAGCGGTGAGATAATCGCTGCGATTCAGCTCCTTCTGCTCCTCCTCCTCCTCCTCCTCGTCCTCCTCCTCCTCACTATCATAATAATATTCATGTTCATAGTCCTCCTCGTTATATTCCGTGTATGTTACCCCTGCATTCCTCGAAAGGCGAGCTCCAAGCTCCGCAGCTGTGAGATACACGCATTCTCCCGCCTTCTCCGCGACTTGCATTCCGCACAAAGAGAATCGAAGGGAGCGCCCTTGTCCCGACTCTTCGCGTAATATTCACACAACAAACAGTGTTCGGTTTAGGTACGCGCGCCTGCACCTCTCGTAATTCTTGCAGCAAACACCCGACTTTATCCGCACCATTGTATGAACACGACGCGAATCGACCACGAACGCCGCCTCGCTTCCCCGCGTCGTCGAGTCCCCGCGAAATTTGGTTCTTTTTTATAAACTGAAGATATTTGATCTCTAACTAAAATTTAAAATTTCTTTGATAATATATTTTTATCCATTTCCAGCCGCGCGCGGCCGCGTATTTCAGCCAGATGGCGAGGCCACTAGCGTCGCGTTTGGGGTCGGAATGGAGCGCTTCTTTTGCACGATCTCGATTACATACTCTCATCTCCCACCTCGAAAAGAGAGCGCTTCAATCGGATCGTTTTCGCAAAATTAACCATTTTCCGGCACCTTCGAGCGCCCTCCAGAGACTCCCGTTTTTGCGTGTACAAGTTGTCGTGGATTCCGTGTTAAAAAAAACTGTATCAAGACATCTTCCCGCCATGCATTGTAAGGAAGGCGTCGATCGTGTCGCCGTCCTCCATGTCGAGCTGTGATGTGACAGCGGGTGACATCCATGATACATACGACATCAAAATACGCTCAAGGGGCAGTGACATGCACGATTGCCTCGTGGAGCTACATATGACGTCGAATACCATAATTGCGTACCTCTTTCGGTGACTGGTTGCCATTGATCCTTTTCCCTTCATGGTGAAATCTATACTGATCGACATCAACAGATCGCCTGTCCCTGTAGGCGGCGAAAACCTCTGCAGAAGAGAGTGTGAAAGACACGCACGAACGCACACACACACACACATATATATATATATATATATACACGCAGAAGGACACATACGCACAACAATATGATGGATCATAATTCAGTCAGCGAAGGATGACAGGAGCTCGTCTCGGCTCGTGCCACGGGCGGGAGCTTGTGCGACGCACACAGTGAGGACTGTGCATTGGTGGAGATGTGCAAGCATGTGTGTGCAGTGAGCTCCCCCTCGCAGTAGAGCTGAAGAGGGGAAGAGGCGAACGAGAGAGAGGGAGAGAGGTAGAGAGGAAGACTACGTACTGTCGAATCTGGTGTTCATTCTGACTCGAAAGTGCACCTCGCCCTGCGAGTCCTTGATTTTCACGTTGATTGGCGCGCTGTCGCCCTCGGGCTTGACATCGTTCGCCTCCGGCTTGGCTTCGGTGATCTCGGTGATGTGCATCTGCATCACACGCAAACGTAAAGTAGCTGCTCAGCATCCACGCGTGTTGAATACAGTGCAACTTGCATTGCGGGCTGTATCAATGCACGGTCCCACGCTCTCCGCATCACCCGCGCGTTCTTCTTCTTCGAATTGTGGCTCGAGAGAGAATACAATAGAACATGGAGGACACATCTTTTTCCTCTTGGCGACCGCCCCCCGTCCACCCGTCGTGGCACACGCTTCCGCTCACCAATGCCGCTGCAGATACACATTCACCCAATTCTCCCATTCATAATGATGGTGATGATTGTCTTCACTTACCTCCGCGTGTTTCTGTGTGCGTGTGTCTTCCTCTCTCTCTCTGTCTCTCTCCGTCTCTCTCTGTCTCTCTGTCTCTCTGTCTCTGTCTCTCTCTCTCTATCTCTCTGTCTCTGTCTCTCTGTCTGTCTCTGTCTCTGTCGCTGTCTGTGTGTCTGTCGCTCTCTGTGTGTCTCTGTCTCTGTCTGTTCGTCTGTCTGTCTGTCTCTCTCTGTGTGTCTCTGTCTCTGTCCGTCCGTCCGTCCGTCTGTCTCTCTTTCTGTCTGTGTGTCTCTGTGTGTCTCTCTTTCTGTCTGCGTGTCTGTCTCCTTTGTCTTTCCCCCTTCCTCTCTGTTTGGTCTTTTCGCGCATGACCATACACATGCGTTCGCGCCAAAACGCATACCCGCCCTGGTAATAATTATATGCACCGTAGATGGTCAGTAGAACGAGGGTGGCTGAGTCCAGGACAATAAGTTCATAATGGAGCGTATCAACAGCACACGTCCGGCATGCAGAGTATGATGATGAGTATGATGATGAGTACATGTATGATGACGTGAAACACGCGGTACGAGTAGAAGTAAAACGAAGCTGATGATGTTGCATCCTTGACCAGTCCTGTCGGACGCACTCTTGTTATATTGACAAAACACCCAAAATCATAGAACACACGCGATCTTCACGGTATTATCGATAAGACGATGCCCGCCGGAACAACGCGTCGGAGGATCAATCGCCGACTGTGCCTCATTTCATCAATCGGTGGCGACAATGATTATCGCCACGCCACGGTGAAACGCAGCGTTGCTCCTCCATCTATCATTTCTTTGACGTTCTTACGAAAACATTCTCCCACCCTGCTGTTCGAGCATCGCGTCGATCGTGTCGCCCTCCTCCATGTCGAGCTGTGGTGTGACAGTGGACGACAATCGAGATGCAGGAACGACTTTCAGAACATGCACAAGGGCCAGTGAGATGCACGGGCCTCGAGGAGCTACACATGACGCCGAATGCCATAATTGCGTACCTCTTTCGGTGACTGGTCGGGCTGGATTCTGTTCCCATCGAAGAAGAAGCGCCACCCGTTGAGATCAATAGAGCGCTTGTCACTGTAGGCGTCGAAAACCTCTGCAGAAG
>Ga0099800_1149_pt1 | contig 18911 bp, 28 predicted proteins | sample Uncmet6_SortRC_1_FD_89868 | JGI IMG/M metagenome (GOLD analysis project Ga0099800, IMG submission 89868) | Marine eukaryotic communities from CALCOFI LINE 67, Pacific Ocean - CN11_C50_N6_SortRC_1 | ecosystem: Environmental > Aquatic > Marine > Oceanic | place: Pacific Ocean: Monterey Bay... | reverse complement strand
ATGCAATCAGAAAAGAGTTGGTATTAAAACCTGTGGCTGCAGAAAAAATTACTAAGCTTGAGATTGAGATTCAACGTATAGGTAAAAAGATTGGAGAAGAAACTGATGACGCTAAGAAGGGAAGGCTTAAAGAGAGAGAATCTGAAGCGCAAGAGAAGTTGGATAAATTAAACGTACAGAGTAAAGAAATTGAGGACAAAGTTATAGAGCTTAGAACAGAGTTCAATAAGCTTCAAAGTCAAAATGAAATCACTAAGGAGGACCAAGACCGTATGTATGATATAGACGTGGCTATAAAGTACAACGATGCTCTTCTTATGGAGAACACAAACCCTGCGAAAGCAGAAGAGTTCGGTGCGGTGGAGGAGCTTCTTAAGAATATGTTGACGGTAGAACGTCAAGCGTACAACGAAGTTATTAAGCAAGCAAAAGAAAGATACAACAACATAAAGTCTGAGTTCTTTAAAGATGTATCGGGAGTAGACATAAACTTTAATGACACCAAATCTGTCGAGGAAGCTAAAGAAAAAATTGCAAGAAAGCAAAACCTAAAAGATAACTCTAACATAATGGTTAAGTTCATAGGTAAAATACTAAAGCCATTCTCTATAATCAGTAACAGGGTGGAAGACGTAGCAGGATTGACATCTAAGATATCAATAGGTATGGGTGAGATGTTTGGCGGTAAGTCTGCTGAGCTTATAGTAGACAAGTTTAGCGAGTCAAACTTTGACTACTACCAAGGAAAGAAAGAGCAGTTCGATATCCTAAAAGAAAACGCTGAAAGAATCTTTGGAAAAAAATATCAGAAGATAACAGAGGATAATCAGAAAAGAAACACAGATATTTTTCTTGATGTAAAAAAAGTAGCAGAGCTAAAAGAAAAACTAAAGACCGTCAAAAAGAAAAAGGATGCAAGAAAAATAAATCAAGAAATAAAATCTCTTACTGTCAGAATGAGTCAGAATGAAATGTACTATATGTACAATCAGTACAAAGACATAGGCAATCATCCGGGCATTATAAATAAGCGGGGTTGGGGTAAGAATACAGGGGATATTATGGCTCAGATAAACAACAATCTAAAACCCGAAGTTGTGAAGTGGGCGGATTGGCAAGTCAATGAATTTTTTCCTGCGGCATATGAAAGGTACAACGAAATATACAAGACGATATACCGTACCAATATGGGCTCTTACAAAAACTATGCAGGTAGTATAGTAAGGGAGGGCTCAGACCAAGATGCTGATATGATGAATATGGATTCAAATTCTTTCAGCACGCAGATGGGAACCAATTCAATGAAGATTAGAATTCAAAACAAGAAAGCTATTCTTACGCTGAGCGGAGACAACGCACTGCAGAAATACATAGATGAGATGGAATACTTTAGAGCTTTTGCAGAGAATGTTAGAGACATAACCAAGATGTATAACAACGAAGAGGTCAGAGCTGCTATTGTAGCTACGTCTTCAGAAGACACATACAACGTATTGAAGAATCAGATTGACAAGGTTATAAACAGAAACAAAGCAAGGCTTGGTTCTGAGCACGCTGTGTTTAGTGTAACCACAAGTATGTTTGCATTGAGTAAGTTAGGATTCAGTCCTGTGATTATGCTTAAACAAATGACATCTGCCTTGGCGTTCGCGGATTATATAGGCTATAAAAATTGGAACAGATATGCTGTAAAAGAATTGAAGAATGGTGTTGGAGTTTGGAATAAAACTTGGCAGGAGATGTACGATGCTTCAGCACAGCTTCAAGACAGGTACAATAGAAATGATTTTGTTGAGGTCTTGGAAAGCTACACTCCTGCAAGAGCAGACGAGGTATTAGGTACATCCAAGTTTGACAAAGGCTACAACAAGGTGATGAATTTTATGATGTACTTGGTTAAGACAGGTGATAAAGGTGGAGTTATGGGCTCGATACCTGTTTACTCTTATTACAAGGACCAATTCAAAAAGAAAAATCCTAAAGCTACGAACGAACAAGTTATAAATTTTGCTATAAGAAAAACTCTACCTCAGATTATGAGCACGCAACAGTCTAAAGACATTGCACAAAAAGATGAATTCTCTACATCAAGCGCACTTATGAGAACATTTAGTTTGTTTACATCTTCGGCAAGAGCTTTGCTAAGAAAAGAAACGTATTCACTCAGAGAGTTGTACAGAAAAATGTATAAGCTTGCAGTTACGGGAGACCTTCAAGCTGCAAAGCAAGAAGGAAAAGGAAGCGTGAAAGACAATGTAAGAACCTTTATGACTTATCACTTTGCTATTCCAATGTTATTCCAATGGGTTGGGTTGGGTCTCCCCGGATTGGCTCAAGATTGGGACGAGGATGACACCGAGCAAATGGGTTGGGCAGCTTTGTTGGGTAACATAAACTCCGTCTTTGTTTTGGGCGACCTCATATATAGCGCATCACAGCTTGCTCAAGGTAAGCCTTGGGGTGCAAAGCTTAGGAACCTTCCATTCTTTTCTCAGATGGAATCCTTGGGAGAAAACTACTTGAAGTACCAACAGGCAAAAAAAGCAGAAACCAAGGCGAAATATCAGCAAAAAATGCGTACAGATGTTATGGAGTTGTTCGGTCTTCCTGCAAGAAATATGTCTAAGGGATGGAGCAATCTTCAGAAAATTTCAACAGGAGACTACGACGATATAGGAGAGTTGGTGTTGCGCTCACTTAACTACAGTGATTATCAGATAGAAGGTCAGAAAGAGACAAAGAAAAAGAAGACAAAGAAAAAGAAAAAATCAAGCGGAAGCTTAGGAAGTTTATAGATATGCCATTTAAAAAGATAGGGAATAACAAGAATCAAAGCCCAAGCGGAAGAGTGTTTACAGATAAGCAGGTGGCTTTGTACTACGCAACAGATGGGTTTAAAAATATGGCTAAGAAGCCTAACAATTTAAGACCATCTAAGAGAAGGTACACTTAGTGTCGTCAGCGACACTAATAATATTTTGCGTACTTGAATGCTTTTTGTTTGGGATAGTATAGCATCAGCTCTTCATCGGAGTAAGCATCTTTACGTGGCTTACGACCTCCCCATCTTACCTCACCCAAAATCTCGTTTACCTTACCGTATATGATTCCATCTTCGCACGCCCATATCAATACAGGATTTAATCTCTTGGCGCACAGCTTGGTCACTTTGGTTGCTGATATAGGAAGGGGATAAGCATCAGCCATATCTCTTAGTCTACCCTTGACCTCGGCATAAGCTATAAGATTACCTTTGTTGTTATAAACTCTGTAGTCTATGTCAAATGGGTCAAGCTTCTTGAACGAGCCATTGAATCTCTCAACGAATTTTGTTATGGCTTTTAGTTCTCTGTCCCTGTCCTTCTCTGTTTCAAAACGTGGGCTCATTCTTCTTCGGGGATGTATACGTATATAGGAAACCCATCACCACCTGCACCTGCAATGTTGTAATCGAAATGTTCTATAGCATCCACCTCGCTTAAGCCCTCGTTCATCATTAGTTTATTGATAATCTTATTGGAGTCCATTATGAGTACGTCACTTGCGTACATAAGCCCTACAACACAGTCTTCATATCCTGTGGGGTATAAGAATGTTCCATCCGGAAAGTCTTCTGTTAGTTTCTGTAAAATTGTTTTTGATTCTGACATATATTTAATTTAATTTATCGTGTTCTTCTGCGTGACAACGTGAACATAGCACTGTGCATTTTTTTATTTCTTCTACAATTCTTTTTCTTCCATACCCATAGTGGATAGCATCGGATACACTAAACAACTTATCATCTTTATCGTGGTGAAACTCTAATGCCCGTGAGCTAAATGATGGGTGAGTAAGCTTTGAGTATCCACACTTCTCGCACGCAAGATTATTTTTAATATCTCTGTACCAATTATTTTTCTTCTTCTTGTATTTAATCTTTACACTTCTGTAACACTCAATACAGGTTCTTCTTAGGTGTTTCTTTCCGTTCTTTATTCCTGCTGACCAATACTCATTTATCGGTTTGCTTTTTTTACATTTTATACAGGTCTTATGCTCCATCCCCCAACGACTGCCTTAAGTCTTTTAGTTTTACTAAACTTTCATCTACCTCCTTAACACATTCTGATATCTCTCTATCTACAAGGTGCTCATATATGTTATCCATATGGTCGTGAAGCTGTTCCATAACGTGATTGATATGAGTAAGTCTTTCAGCGTCAAGAGGTGAAAGTGACATCTTCTATATGTTGGTTTTATATTCCATTTGAAATGGTGTTAAGCTTACGTTTAAATTCTTCAACATTATTTTTATGCACTCTGTCTTTTATTATTCTAATCAAAGAAGCATACTCTCCAAACTCTTTGAGTTCCGAATGTAAAGATTTTATTTCTTTTTTCAAAGCATCGTTCTCAATTTTTAAAGTAACCATTCTGTTTCTTAGTATATCCTCGTGTGTTATTTTAGTAACCTCAATCGGATTATGGATTTCCTTAATCTGTTCGTTGAAATCTTGCCGACATTTATCATACCTCTCTCTAAGAAAAGAATCGTGCTGTAAATATATTGGCATCATCTTTAAGCTGTGTATAACAGTTGCGTGGTGCATACCGAGTGCTGCCGCGATATCAGTCTTGGTATATTTAAAGTCAAATAATATTTTAAAGAATACACACCTCGCGTCTATCACCTGTTGCTTACGACTTTTTTTATTTATGTCTACATTAAATATAGAATTCACAATGTTAATCAGCAGGCTCTCTATTTTGAAATTTCTTTTCATCTTTATTAAATTTTAGTGTTTGATTTTCAATTATATAATCTAAGAACATATCCACATCTATCTCCTCCACTCCAAGAAACAAACACAGTTCGTTCTCTTGATTTAGATACTCAAGTCTAAAGAAGAAAGGCTCTTCAAGAACATTGGATACACCTGCAACATACTGAGTCCACCCATTCTGTACAGGTAGCTCCACTACCTGTTCTGTAATCTGAGATGCAATATCAAACGCATAGTCCATTGGTATCGCTCTTATCTGTTCGATGAACCAATCGTCAATGTCGTACTGAAGATTACCCACCTTTGTATATCTCTGTTCTACCATAGTCCTTTAGTTCTTTTAGTCTGTACTCCTGCAGTTTAGACAGCTTACCCTCCGGTCTTTTGACTTCGCTGAATATAACATCAGAGCCGGGAGGGATAGCAATAAGGTCGGGGATTCCGTTCTTGTTTGTTTTGATAAGCTTAATGACATAGTAGCCCTGCTCCTCAAGTTGCTTTATTCTTTTTGCCTGTATCTGCTGTTCCGTCACGTACCAAAGATAACAAATCTCTTTTGAAGTGACGAATCGTGTAGTCCTTCTTTTTAGAAACAGCTTTGTATATCTCCCGTTCTATACCACCTTCTGAGAACACCCAATAGACATCACTCTTTAGTCTGTCCTTAGTTGTCATTCTATCTCTGCTCTGCCAATAGCTTGTCGCACTGAAGTCTATGTTGTAGTACACAAGAGCGTCAGCATTACGCAAAGATATTCCTTCTCGTCCCGATACAATTTGTAGGGCAATAGATTTATCAGTGTCGTTGAAGACACTCAAGTCTGTGGTTAGATAGTCTGTTCCGTATACACCCATCAAAACTTTTAGTTCCTGCTTAAACTTGTAGAAGATTCCTATCTTCTTTCCCTTAAACTTATCTCTGATGTACTCAGCTTTGCTGTCATCTAACGTCATAGTCTTACCGCTCTCAAACTTTACGGTCCCGGAATATATCTGATGAAGTTTAGACATAAGCTTTACGGGCGTATCTGCAAGTATCACCTCATCTTTACCCTCTACCACAAGATTTTGTTTAAGCTTTTTGGCAATACTTTGAACAATAGGCTTCATCTTTACTGAAAGAATATGCTCTTTCGTTTCCACTTTGAAACCTGCCTCAGATTGCGTGTAATTTATCGTGTAAGGGCTCATCTCCTGCACTATGGTATCATACCCCTTCGAGTAATCTTTAATCGTCATAGAGTTGATTCTTTTTTCGGTGACGTTTACGTAGTCATCACAGAATCTGTAGAAGTTCTTGTACTGACTGAACGGATTGGTTGGTATCCCATACACTTGGTGGTACATCTGCGAGTATGACTCCGGTGTTGGTGTCCCCGACAGTAGAATGACTTTGCTCCTGTTCTTTCGTATCAATTCTTTCACAGCCTTGGCTCTGTTGCTTGGCTTTGGGAATGCACCCATTGAATGCGCCTCGTCACATACAATCACATCCCATTTCAAATCGGGAATCTTATGTATAGATTCGTAATTGATTGTAAAGAGAGCGAAGTTGGTGGGGCACATCTTGGTGTAGTCATCACTGATAGAGCTTATAGCTTTCTTCTTTGTGAGAAACAATACGTTATCAACATTAAGCTGTTGACAAATTCCTAAGCTCGTGAGCGTCTTACCTGTCCTTACCTCCATCGCAAGATACAAGAAACCTTTCTGCTTTACTATCTCAGTTCCTTCCTCTATGATTTCTTTTTGGTATTCTCTAAGTTCTATCACGTCTTTCTTTTTGTAATGTTCTAAACTGTTTTTAATTCTCTGCTTGACTTCATCTGAAACTTTATGAAGAGGCACGTCAACCATAACCGCTGACTTGCCTCGTCCTCTTTTTACTTGATGTATTTTAGATACAACCCTGTCAAGAATGTTGCAGTATTTCAACATCATCTCATTGCTGTACAAGGGTCTTCTGTTTATAATATCCTTCACGATATTAATTGAATAGCTTCGTCAATCTTGCTCGCTAAATAATCTTTAGCACCCTGCGTTAGTTCATCTGCAAAGGTGCAGTCCTTGGCTAACCTTAAAGCGTTTACTATTGTTGTAATATCATCTTCATCAATAGATGCTATTTTGTTTTCTGAAAGCAATATCTTTGCATCCTTAACGCTCTTTAAGTTGTTTCTGTACGCTTGAAATATTTCATTATCTATACTCATTTTATTTTATTTTAAAGGTTTATACTTCTTTGATTATTTAGTTCTTCCGGTCTCTTCATTCTCATCCATCTACCCGATGCATCTCTGCCCTCCTGTGGAGAAGAGCCCGTAGCATACACTGCATAGGCAACCAACCACTTGTTGAATCTTATACGGCTGATTGTCATACGACTCTTAGGTCCGTAGTCGGGATACTCCTGTATGAAATCGTAGTAGCACTCCTGCATTATAACTCTCTCATCAACCACCAAGTTTTCATTTGGCTGTGCTCCGTTTATCAACCCACACCACTCAATGAAATCGTGGCTCGTCTCTGCTGAAAGCTGTCGCACCTTTAGGTTTACAAACTGACTCTCAAGTAATCCTGTTGACAAGTAAGACTGAAGACATCCAACCATATAGTTGTCAAACTCACACCACTCTGCATCGTTCCAATCTCCAAACATCAGCTTACCGAATTCATCTAAAGGTGTGAAGTTCTTGGTGTAGTATTGGTGTAGTTCAAGCTCCCACTTACGTCGTGCAAAACTATTCCCTGCTCCCTTGATTGCGTAGTTGGTGGTGATTGCAATCTTAGGAGACTTGCTGAATGGTATCTTGATAGCATCCTTGTTCTTCTTCTCCAACGTCAGTCCCTCTGTAACAACGCTGAACAATCTCTCGAAGTCAAAGTGTTTCTTGACATCATCGAACACAAGTATCTGCGTGTCTGCACTCACAAGTTGGTACGCAAATGAACGCTCGAATGCAAATGACTTTCCGTCAATGGTCACCACCTTCTTCATCTTGGACAGGGCATTCATAAACAACCCCTTACCTGTACCACCCTCCGGATTATCTGATATCACTTCATCATTGAGGATGATTGCAGGGCAGTAAGACAGGTTCTTATATCCGTGCATCATAAATCCTATCGTGGATTCCATTGATGCTATCCTGCTATCGTTGTTCTTGCATATGTTACTGATAAACTTTCGGTAACTAAAGTCTTCAGTTGTACCACACACAGAGAAGTTCCTGTCTATCACGTGGTCCTTCCAAACGTAACCACCCAAGTCCAAGTAATCAAGAGTTGTAATCTCATTCTTAGAAATTTTAACAGCGCAGTTCCTGTAGTACAGGTACGATGAGTTCTTTGTGTCCTCAATGAAATAGATATCAATCGTTGATAACAGGGTAAGAAACTCCTCTCTAAAGAATCTTGTTTGGTCTGCGAAGTAGTTGTATATAGCTATGTCGTCAAGCTCTATCAGATAGTTTAATATGAAGTCCTTAATACTCTTCTCGTCTGTGTGGTCGATGAGGTTATTAGTAACCTTTACGAACACATAGTTCTTTCCTCCCTCCGGACAATACTTATAGAACCCGTTGTCCTCTAAGAATTGTTTGAATAGTATGTGAGTAATCTTGATAACACCCTTGTCGCTCTTGGACCAAAACTGCTGTTCTTTATTCTCCTCATCTACCCTCTGCAATACTGAGTCTATTGTCTCGGAATCTAAGTCCGACTCTGCTAACTGATTCCGGATTTCTTTTTTTGATGTACCCCTCCTTAACTTTACTTTGATTGAAGTTAGTCTGTCCTCATCCTCGTAGTATTTAGTTCCGAAGTTCTGAGTATTGGAGTATGCTGATTCAATAGTTCTTATTATCTCACGCTCGGTAAAGTCTGAAGATATGTATTTATTTAGTACATACTTAGCAAGACTCCTGTTAATACCGAAGTCATTGAACGCGGCTGCGAGTACGTAGCAGTTGTGGTTTCTCTGTCCTTCTGACATAGGGTATTTCTTTTCCCACCATCTCTGCAGTATGTCTACAATTTTATTCTCGTCCGTGATTGGTATCGTTGGAGCATCTCTGTATGTGTTCTTCTCTTGATACTCTCTCTCGTCAATCTTGTCCCATACCGATGAGTTCTCATTCAAGTATATCAGTGCATCGTAAGACTCGTAGCACACACGAGATAGATTCTTACACGTTACATCGAAGTGACTATTGTCGAAGTGATTCTTTAGTGAGTTGAAATAGTTCACGTGATTGTCTGTGTCCTGTGGTATCTTTACAAGAACCTTTAGTCCTCTTCCGGATGGAGATATAAACACGGAGTAAACAAACTTGTCTCTCGTCATCTGCTCCTTGTCCTGTAGCATATCCTTTTTCTTTTCGTAACCGTCGAAGTCCAAGCATATCAGTCCGCTGTGTTCCTGTATTGAAGCATCGCTTCTCTTTGTGAAGATACCGCTGAAACAAATAGCGGGCAGTTGCTTCTTTAGTTCGTTACGCTCTGCCTTCTTTGTCTCAAGTCTTATCTTTTTTACGAGCTCCTTGTTCGCTCCGTCCTTTATCCTCTCAAGGATAGCGGAGATAGGTCGGTGAAACGGAGTGTCCGTTTCTTTAATGTTTTTGAAGATAGTTATTCTGTAATCTGTCATCTTTGTTAGTGTTAGTGTTGAGTTGATGTTGACTTTATGTAAAGTTTCTTTCTGATTATCAATGAGTTGTATACTTTGTTAACTTTTTTATCTTGTATTAAAGAATAATAATAATAAAATAAAAGAAATAATAAAAGATATACAGAAAAAAACTTGACATCTTAACGTGGAAAAAAAGAGTGTCGCTAACGACACTCCTCTTTTAAACTTAAAATCGACCAATTTAAAACGGTAGGTCATCCGAAGGTGCATCCTTAAGTGCAGGCTGTTTAGCTTCCTGTTTCTTTGGTTCCCAAGTATCTAAATCACAATAGAAGTTTCCTCCTTTGGATTGTTTGATGTTGATACTTACCCACCCCTGTTCGTTGGTGTGTTCTTTAAGCCAAGCTACAGCATCCTCAGTCTTTACACTTAGTCTTCCTACGACAAAATGGTTAGGTTCTGATGGAGCCAAAGGTATTAAGGCTGTATTTGTTTCTTGTCTCTTAAAGACAAATCCGTCTGCAAAAATTTTTTCTTCTGCCATATTAAATTATTTGTTTCCGATGATTAAAAAATAAACTCACACACAATACATCGGATACACCGTGCGTGAGTTGTAAAATTATATCTCGTACTTGACGTAGTAGTTCTTGATGTCAACGCTTGATTCATCAGAAAAGAATTTATTGTACACCTCTATAGCTTTGTGCATCTTGTCCTGTCCTCTCTGATAAAAGTCTTCATTGCCTGTAAACATTCCCATCCTACCTGTTTGCTTTTCAATTACCAAGAACATCATAGGTTTACCAAATAGTAGTTGGTATATGTAAGCTTGACTATCGTAGTTGTACTTCCTTGCATTCCACTTGAAGTCGTCTATGTTGGATGTAGTCTTAAGGTCTATCACGTAGTCCTTGTGCACGATATCTGCCTTGCCTTTCCACTGAGTGTCTTCGTACTCTATTACGTTTGGTTGCTCGTATATATTTTTCTTGTGGTATATTAGTTCGAAAAAATCAAGGTTGCCTTTCATTCTTGATACAAGATTCTCAATGTGGTCAGCTTCTTTCTTCAGTAGAATTACCTCAAGGTTCATATCAAGACAGGCTTCTTTGTAACCCTTTGTGTTTCTGCTTGCGAAGTCTACGATGTGAGTATCCTTAGCTTTCTCCGGTTCAAGAATCAGTTGATGAAAGTATCTACCTTCTGCAAAGTTCTTGTTGTCGGGACGTGAAACCCCAAACTCTTCGGGGTTCTTTAGCAGAGTTCCTATGTCCGAGTTGGATAGGTATTGCTTGCCTACCCCTCCGTAATACTCTTGGTCATTACGGAGCAGTTCTATTACGTCGCTCATTATCCTGTAATCTTTTTGATTTCCTTGAGCTGAGCTGTAGTCATCGTGTACTTAGCCTCAATGTTGGCTACGAGTTGGTCATAACCCATCTGCTTGTTGGCTGTCACATACATCACGAAGTCATCCCATTTACCCTTAGGTATACTTGGTAGCTTGGGTGTCGCTGAGGACACTTTCTCTGACTTATCAGTAGTTTTCTTTGGAACAGGCTTCTCCTTCTCTGCTGAAGGTAAGTCTTCTCCGGCGTAAACATATAGTCCAAGACCGTGACGAGCAATAGCTTTTGTAAGACTACGTTGTATTGCCTTGTTCACGTCAGTAGACTGTAGCTTTATAAGTTCAATAGATTTATTTCTAAAGTCCATAACAGGAAGATACTCTATGTGCTCTATACCTTCTATAGTTACACCTGTCTTTACCCAAGCTGAGTTGTGGTCTTTGTGATAGAACATACCTTCTGAATCCTCATATACTTTGAAGGTAGCTTCCGGATAGTTCTCTTTAACTGTTGCCCAAGCCCAAGCCCAAGACAAATACGTTAGACCATTCTTTGTTTCTGTACGTCCATTGACGTTGATTGCGTTCAGTGTTTCGAACACTGATTTCTTTTTAGCGTTTGCCATTTTAATTTAATTTATTTAGTTTAACCATTAATTCTGCGTACTTATTTAGCACACTCTCTCTTTGAGTTTTGTAAGACTTTATTTGTTTTGGGTTTCTTTTTCCATTCACCTCAGCCTTAATCAATTTCTCTATCCTGTCAAGCCTATCTCTATAGTTATCTAATGAGATTTCATAACATCCTTTTCTCCATCCTTTCTCTAAGAATATATTTATATCCTCTACCTTTTTGTAGTAGTCTCCACCTTTACCCGTATTATATATTTCTATATCACCTGTTGCGTCATCGCTAACAATCCTACACCCATATACTATGCGCGCTTGGTATCCTTCTGAGTCAAGGTTAGATGCGTATGTATCTTTCTTTGCTTGCTCCCATATTTCTTGTAGGGTATACATTACCTTAGCTTTTCTATTAGTTGAACATAGTCTTGGTCGGTGTTAATCTTGTTTAGTATTTTATTTATACCATAGTTTATGGTAGAGTGTGGCGGTGCGTAACCATTGCGAGACATATAATCTATTATGTATGAGCTACGCATCGGGCGTATGTGACATAGATAGTAGATTAGTTGCCGGGCATCCACAACACTGCGCTTCTTGGTGTTGGTAAAGATGTCCTCCTTTGGAACATCAAGCTTGTTACACACATCCGTAACATACTTATTGAATATCTTTTCTTTTAGCATATTAGTTTAGTTTATTTGTTTTAAAATATTTCCATAGGTCTTCTTCGGCATTTTTAATATTAGTATACCTAACCTCCTTGTCTCCTATGTGTGCAATCCAATCTCCATTGTATAAAGATTGAAGGAAGTTGTCTCCTATGTAGGTCATAACCGTTTGAGCTTCTGAGTGAAGCTTACCTGTGTAAGACTTAACAAAGTCAGACACAGACATCAAAACCGAAGAGTCAAAAAATATAACCTTAGATATAGGTTCATCCTTTTCCATATAGTTTTGCAGTCTTTGAATCAAACCCTTGTGCGGGTTCTTCCTCATCTTTTCTATGAGGATTTGTTTTTCATAAATTAATTTCATCTGATTTGATTTTAGTTTAAAAATTTTCGGTAGTCTTTTTCATCTAAGCATATGACATCACCAACGATATCGAAACCTGCAATGTCTGAAGCCTTGTTGTTTCTCTTCAGACCTTTTATAAGTCCCTCTTCGTTTACGATTAGCACCTTGCCCCTGCGCGTGGCGACCACCTCTATGTATCCACCTACCGCGTCTTGTTTTTCTTTGAGTGTGTCTGCTGTAAAGTTGTCAGTGACATCACCATTTACTTTGATTAGTTGTATCATTGAATTGTGTTTGAATAAAACAAATATAAGAAAAGAATTATACAATTCCTAATCTTTTTTGTAATAAATTTATAGTGTCCTTGACGACACTATTTATTCTTTGCCTGTAGTATTTTTATGTACAGCCCATAGTCAAAACTATCCCAATGCTCTATCCAATCTGCTATGTTAGTTGCGTTGCCCATCTCTATTGGTTTTCGTCTGTTAAAAAATCGTTGTACTCAAACTTACCTGTCTTTATGTATTGGTAAATCTCTTCCTTGTAAACGTGCTCATACTTGAACAGCGTGTCCGGGGTATCGACAGTCAACGTGTAAAGTTTTCTTTCGTCTTTGCCCTGTTCTTCCATTCTTTCGACCTGTCCTTTCATCAACAGGCATATAAAAATAATTGTCTTAAACATTTGATTTTATTTGTGAACGAGTGTCGCTAACGACACCCGTTCTGATTTGTAATATTAAAGTGTACCTCCTGCACCGCTCTCATCTTCGTATCTATGCTCACTCTCTAACAGCTTGAGCTCTGACGTGTCAGTGAATGGTGTGCCCTCTAACTTAGGCATCTCTTCGAAGTTAGATAGCTCTTCATTCTCAATCAGATAGTCCTGTATGTCCACACCTCCCGGAACCTCAATCGTCCTGCTCAGCGTTCTCGTGTATGTCTCAACAACCGATACCGTAACCTGCTGTGTTTTTCTTTGTGTCATTTTATTTGTTTTTAAATTGGTTTAAGCTTCTAACTTTATCATACTCTATCAGCAAAGAATCTACCTTGCCTTGATATTCGTTTGTTAGTTTGTTTATTTCAATATCAATCTTACGTCTTTGGTGTAGCTGTTCCTTTGTAAGAATCATTCCACAGGATGTAAGTAAAGTTAGTGATGTTACTATTGCAATCTTTTTCATTGTATTAAGTTTTATTAAGTTTCCGTTTCATCCTTTTGGAATCATCAGTCGGGACACACATCCCGATACGGGAGGAGTGTCGCTGAGGACACTCCCCGTTTGAGTCAGACTAAAACTTACTAAAATCTGACTACGTGTACCATTCTCCACAGGTCTCGCAGTAGTAGTTACCCCAACCGTCGAATGCGAAGTTGTTTGTGTTGCATTTTGAGTCACTGCATTCTTTGAGCGCATTGAACCCTGTGCCTGTGTCGTCTGCGTTGCAGTCGTCGAACAGGTCTGCAATCTTAGTCACTGCAGGCTTTGTCACAGGAGTTCTGTATGTCTTGACGTTTCCCCAAGTATATCCCATACTTTTTCTTACCTCTTGCTTGTAGCTCTTTAGGAACCTGTGGTTAGGGTTAAGTTCTTTTGGATTGAAATACAACCAACATAGAACCTCTTTACCCTTTACCATTATGGTAACCTGCTCGCGCTTGTACCACCTTGGATGTCCCTCAAGTATATCAATGTCCGCAAAGGTTTGGTCTGACACTTTGAACACATCCACCTCAATGTTGTGCCCTATCCCTCGCTTGTTTACCACATACGGAAGTCCTTCTTCAATAAGAGGATACTTGTTCTTAGTTGTACCACCACCGACATACTTAGAGCCTCTAAGGTAATGGTAGTAGTTGCTGTACCCTTTCTTGAGTGTACCGTACACTGCGATAACGTTTGTCTCCAAGACGTTTGCCTTTGAGAACCATACGCCGTCGTGATACGTGAACAATTCCCTGTTGTAGATTTGGAACGAACGAGTGCGAGTGTTGATTGATACGAACCTGCAGTAGTTAGGCGCGTTTACATCCTTTACTTTCAGATGCTCTTTCCATTCCTCTCTTGGTATAGTACCAAGCTCGTTAGCCAATGCCTGCGAGTCAGTCATCTTCTTGTTACCGTAACCTGCAACCGTTCCGTTCATCATCAGAAGTTCATCCGTCTGCGCTCCGCATATGAATGGATGCGTGTTCTCTTTGGATATCTTTCCAATCGTAGCGTATCTGAAGTGCGCTATGAATGGGCGGTGCCTGTTCTCATCTGATGTCAGTACACCGTACTCCTTAGATTCGTGACGTGTTAACTCGAACGTGTCGAGCCATACGATACCAAGTCCGTGGGGGTTTTTCCTCGCGCTTGTTTTAGCCACCTCGCGAGATAGTGGTTTGTCTTTTTGTTTTACGATAATTACACACATAATTATTTAGTATTTGTGGGCGGTCTCGTTGTCGATACCGAGCCCTGTTTGTGAGCGGTGCTTGTGGAGGTGACCGCTCGTCTACCTTAATGATTAATACAAGTATAAGAAATAAATACGACACTACCAAATTTTATTACATATTTTTTTTTGAGTGTCTTTCCAACGATACTCAGTGTCCTCAACGACACTGCCTGCATTAGTACCAAGCCTCATCCAAGTCGCAGTCTTCCTGCAGGCATACTTTGTCTATGTACGCGCGCATATGTTTCTTATCATTGAATGTCTTGGTCACGTACTTATCTTTTCCGTTCGGCATTCTGAATTTTAATTGAGCCTGTATTGGATTGGTCTCCTGTTCTTTCGTCGTCATTACTTTAGTTTTTTTATTGTTAGTTCTTTTCTCTGCAGTGTAGGATATTCCTGTCTGAGAATTGTAAACGCCTTGTCTATGGCTTCCCACTTGGAGTGAGCGGAGAGGGATATCCCTCTCCAATCTCCCAACCTGCGCGTGCAGGTTATGTGGTAGTAGAATTGTCTCTCTACCAAGTGCCCAATATCAATTGAGCAATCGTGAACCCTCCGAATCCTACAACGAGGGGTGTAATTGCGATGAGCGTCAGCTCAATCTTTGTTAATGTTTTCATAGTGTTTGAATTTATGAAAGTTAATTAATCCGTTTCAACCTTTTGGTATCATCAGTCAACGCACACACGTTGATACGGGCAGTGTCCTCAACGACACTGCATTCCTGTTACGACCACACCCAAGCCTGTCCGCTCTGAGGATTGTTTATCAACAGGTCCTCGTTCAGATGCTTCTTGAATCTATTTGATTTGTTAAGCTGTCTATAGCTGAAGTTGTTGTAATCGTCAGCGTTGTTAGAGAATACCCTTAGCGCAGTTGTACCGTTCGGCATTTCATACTCTAACAGCATTGTGTTCGTCTCCTCACACGCTGACACTATCGTGTAATCTCTCTGCCCTTGATTAGCATACAGCGTACCTGTACATCCTATCATTTGGAGTACACGAGGAAGCATTGATTGTTGCTTGTCTCTAATCATACGTTCAACAGCCCTAACGAATCTTAAACTCGTTGTGCTCTTGGTATATGTTATCTCTCCGAACGTCTTATCAAACGTCTCCGTCTCCCTGTACAGGTGTTTACGAAAAGCCTGCAGGTCTCTGACCGTCGCTGTGTAGTTCTCATTAATCGTTACGTACATTATGTTATTTTCAGTTTTCATATCTATTTGTTTTTATTTTGGTTTCTACTCTCTAATGATGCTTGGTAAATGAACATCCACATTATTAATGCTGTCAGTCCTGCAAGGATAAGCAACCCATTGCAATCTAAGTGTATCGCCTGCTCTATTGACAGGAGAGAAAATGCTCCGCATACTACCGCGAACATACATAGTAAATCAAATTTTAAGTTCTTCATCTTATAAGTTTTATTAAATTTCCGTTTCAACCTTTTGGTATCATCAGCACCAACGCACATTGGTGTACGGGCAGTGTCGCTGACGACACTGCGTTCCGCCTATTCAGTCCGTCCCTCTGCAATATCTCGTGCTCTCCTGTCAATCTGAGTCTCTTGTACTTGAGCCTGCTTGTTAACGAAATGCTGTAAAGACTCCGCGTGTCTTCTTAGCTTGTCCGGGTTTAGTCCTACCATAGACTCATTGACTAAGTTATTGATAGCATTTTGGTGGTACATAATCTTTGCTTTGTAGCAAGGGTTAGCTCTTCTTTCTCTTCTTTCTTGTGCATTCATCTTATAAGTTTTATTAAGTTTCCGTTTCATCGTTTCCGAATCGTCAGTGCAGGTACACACCTGCATACGGGCAGTGTCGCTGACGACACTGCGTTCCTGTTAGGAATTGTATGTCAAGATTCCTGCATCATCAAAGCAAGTATCTTGCAGGTCGCTGTCATCTCCCTTGAGAGATATTATGGTCTTGATTGTGCTGTTGATTTCTTGCTGTGTCATATCAATATCTTGATGTATGTCTAAGCACTGAGGAATTACCCTTACCTTGGTTCTAACAAGCTTGAATATCTCTCCGTCTATCTCAGTAGTACCCATTCTTTCTTCCACCAACTGCTGTACTAAAAAGTAAGGTATATTGTTTGAGTCAAGGAAGTCTCCTATCATATCAAACGCGGTAACAAGGTTTAGATTTGAAACGCCTTTCAATATCTCCTCAACATTGACATCTGCTGTCGTTATAAATGTTGTTTCCATTTCAGATGTCTCGTTGATAATGTCAAACGCTGTCATCTCTAAATCATTCATCTTAAATCCTTTTGCAATCTTGTTCATCTTATAAGTTTTATTAAGTTACCTGTTTCGTCCTCTTGGACTCATCAGCGCAGGCACACACCTGCGGACAGGAGAGAGCTCCGTAGAGCTCTCTGAGGGCTGTCAAATCTCGGTCCTGTAGGTAGTGCTTTGCTCTCTCGCGAGAGTCCTTGTATACCTGTGCTCCCAATTTTCAGTGTCTATGTTTCTATTGATGGCGTGAGAACCCTCAATGTATTGTCTGATGTCAGAGGTGACCCGCCCGGTGGTCAAAAACTTTTGGAAGGATTTCGCCAAGGTAAGAACCTCTTCCGCTTTGCCTTCGTCACCTGCATACATTCTCTCAATGATTGGCTTAACTCTTCTGAGGAACAAACCAAAGGATTTACCTGCGTGATTTACACCAAAGTTAACGAGCTCGTAAAACAGCTCATAACGTAACTGCATAGCTCTAACTGATTTTACTCTCGAAGGTAATCTAAACTCAACACCGTAACCTCTGTTCTTAGCAGGAACGTACTTGGTTTCACCTCTCCATTCAGAAGCGGAAGTATTCATATCAGTATTTTTTCTGCAGTAGTGATTCGCAATTCTCAGTCTAAAAACACTATAGAGAATCCCGCAGTAAGGACGAAGTGCATCCATTAACTGCGTACCATTAATACCTGCTACTGATATCGTTGTATGCATTGAACAACGGTAAGTGCTTGGGCTTCTATCCTCCTCGATGATATGAGATGCTTCGTGAAACATATTGAACACTTTGCTTCTCCAAGCAGATTTAGGCAGTAATGGAATGATGTGCGTAACTGCCTCAACGCCACAGCTTGAATCCTCTTCGAACGTCTGAACCAAAGGTAGCTCAGTCATTCTTTCTCCTCTCGCGGTTCTACCTGCGAATGTGGATTTCTCAATCTCAAGACCTATTTTAAATCTTGCGTTTCCTGTAGCTGTAACCAAATCAGATTTGGCTTCTCTGCATCTTAATCCTGCGATATCTACAGCGTGTCCTTGACTCTTGTCGATGCAAGATGGTCTACCGTTACCGTTCCTTCTCTCAATGTAGGATTGGTAAGAGCGGATGACGTTTCGTCCTCTCTCTCCGTCGTTAGTAAATTGAATTCCGTTTCTCATATTGTGTAAGTTTTAAATTTCCGTTTCGCTCTTTTGAGCTCATCAGCACAGGCTTCACCTGTGGACGGTGCAGTGTCGCTGAGGACACTGCTTTCGTGTTTTAATGCTCTGAAAGTGCTGTTCGGTAGATTTCGCCGATACTCGATTTAAGAGCGCTTAGGTCACCATCTGCCTGCAATACGTTTCCTTCCATATCGATTCGGATTGTGGCTCCTCTGTTACCTGTAACAGCCTTCATTGAAATGGTTATAAACGTTCCGCTTTCGCTGTCTTCCGTCTCGCCTTCTTCAGCCTCTCCGCTTTCACTTTCGTTAGCTGTTGCTGTTGCTGTTGCTCCTTTGATTTTTAACTCTCCGTTAGCGCAGAAGTAATTGAAGCCTTCATCAGATTGAACGATTTTCACATTTGGGTCCTCCTCTTTCGCTTGCTTTACAGCCTTCACGAATAACCTCGGCACATCTGCATTGGCTTCGATGTTTTCGTATACTTTGATTCGTTTGTATACTGAAGGCTTCTTCATCTGACCTGCTGTTAACACTTGGAAGAAATCGCATATATCGTTGTAGCAAATCCCTGCATCATCCATTTCAGTCTTTCCCTCTTCGCTGTTGTAATAGTCACGCGCTTTCATTAGCTCTTTACCTACCTCC
>Ga0099800_1148_pt1 | contig 19025 bp, 10 predicted proteins | sample Uncmet6_SortRC_1_FD_89868 | JGI IMG/M metagenome (GOLD analysis project Ga0099800, IMG submission 89868) | Marine eukaryotic communities from CALCOFI LINE 67, Pacific Ocean - CN11_C50_N6_SortRC_1 | ecosystem: Environmental > Aquatic > Marine > Oceanic | place: Pacific Ocean: Monterey Bay... | reverse complement strand
AACAAGATGATTCATTGACATATCGACTAATGGTTCAAACATAAAAGAATTAATATGAATGTGTTCAGGCGTCATTAAATTTACTCTATTCAAAACTTTAAGAATATTAATATCAATTTGTTTATTTTTACATTTCTGATATAAATTCTGTGTTTGATTCTCAGAAATCTGATTTAACTCATTTTTTTCATCATTTGTTAATTGTGAAATCATATAAATTTCAGCTTTTAATCGACAGGCAATTGCTATAAGTAGCTTATCCTCTAAATCTGATGAATGTTCATTTAGTCCAATCTTCAATGAATCAGCTTCATTAAAAATTAGATTAATAATTTTTTGATTTGCAAATTCCAAAGTAATATCTTTTTTTTCAGGAATTGCAAGAATTAGAATATCATGAACTTCTTGTACTGTCAGATTTAGGGTATTACTTTTAATATGCAAACAACTTGTAAGAAAACTATATTCATCATTTTTATTAAGATATTCAAATAAATTTCTAACAAATGGAATAATCCCAATAAAAATCTTTTTTACATGATAGTTTTTTACAAATATACTTTTAAAGACATCTTCAAAATATTTCCCCTGTTTAATCTCCACAACACCTTGACTACATTTGGTTGCGATATGACTAGTTTTTTTTAAAAATAATCTCTTAGCTACTGTTCTATAAAAATCAAAATTATGTGTCAAAATTATGGCATTTACATTAGGTCTCTCCAGCAAATCTTTAATATACTCTATAATTGCATATTTATTCTTATAATCAAATGAGTCTGCTACATCATCAAAAATCATTAAGAGATCTTCATTTAAACTCAACCTAGACTCAATTTCAAACAAAAATCTAAGAATATAATATGCTCGACTTTCTCCTCTACTCAGTACATCTAAAAGAACATCTTCATTATTATTAGGAATTTCTCTATCCTTATATACAAACTTCAATTTAGGAATATCACTTTTAAGTATTACATCAGACTGATTTTCTAGCTTTATAGTAAAAGGCACATAAAATCTTGAATTAAATAACTCTATCGCTTCTTCCCATTTTTCAACCTCACTTTTCGCACTATCGATTATTTGTTGTAATTCATTTTTCCGATCTTTATAAATACTTAGAATTTGATCTGCCTCCGATTTAATTACAGAGATATGACTCAACCATATTTTTTGTCTAAAGTTTTCAAAGTCTATTAGCTCTATAAGCAAACTTGAGTTCGACTCTAACAATTTTTTGAAACTTTTCAACTCTGCGTTTTTCGCTAACGCTTTATCTACTTTATCAAAGCTACTTAACAACTGTTTATCATTTAAAATTTGATCTTTTTCAGCCTGTATGAGACTCTCAAGTTCATCTTTTGAATTAATAAAATCTTTTGCATTTATAGTAATTTTATGTCCAGCCTCAAAAAAAGAGTTATCACTTAATGAATCTAGTAAATTGGTAGCCTGAGTTGTTCCGAAAGAATTATTTGATTTACTAAAAAACTTAGACTTGCTTAATAAATCAGTATAGCGGCTTAAATATTCATCTAATAAATTCTCATTAGACTCTAAAAATTTTTTTACTTTATTACCCTTATCAAAAATATCATTATATTTAAAATTATAACTTTCATGTTTCTCTGACAATTGGCTTTCTATTCTCAATAAATATTCAAAAAAAGTTTCACCATGCCTGAATACAGCTTCTAACTCATGCTCACAATCTGTACTTCTTGATTGCTTTCTCAGTGCTACTATAAATTTAGCTTTTTCACCTAATAATTCTGCAAATATTTCATCATATCGGCTCTTTAATTCTGCTTTCGCTATAAATTTCGTTATAGAATTTTCAGATACTTTTGTCTCAGCATTAATAACTAAAATCATATCTTTATTGAGATTTTGTTTATTAAATTTGATGTCACATATCGTTGCTTTTTCAGAAAAAATTCTATCTTTGATTTGACCACTTTGATCTTTAGATAAATATTCAAAAACATTAGCAAATGACGACTTCATTGTACCATTTGGCGCATATATTAATTGAGCTCTTTCTTTAGGTGTGAATTTAAACTCTTTCTCTAATTTACCTATACCAAAACAGTTTTCTAATTTTACATTTAAAATTCTATTCATTTTTATACTCAAAGATAAGGGCCGATTACTCAGCCCTTATCTTTATTCATTTAAACTTAATAATCAAATTATTAAGTTAACTGAGCCGCAGCAATTTTCTTGGTATCTACAGTATTTGCAGCATCTGTATATTCGCCCATCTTGTCGAAGTTCAAATATTTATAGATGTCAGCAGACATGCTGTCGATTTGAGCAGCATACTGTTGATATTCTTCTGGGCTTGGAAGTTTACCTAATACAGCAGCAACAGAAGCAAGCTCAGCAGAAGCTAGGTAAACATTAGCACCCTGACCTAAACGGTTCGGGAAGTTACGAGTAGAGGTCGATACACAAGTGGTATTCGGTGCTACACGTGCTTGGTTACCCATGCAAAGTGAACAACCCGGCATTTCTGTACGTGCGCCAGCTTTACCATAGATGTTATATAGACCTTCTTCCATCAATTGGTGTTCATCCATACGTGTTGGAGGAGCTAACCAAAGACGAGTTGAAAGTGAACCACCCGGTACTTTATCTAAAAGCTGACCTGCTGCACGGAAGTGACCAATGTTAGTCATACAAGAACCGATGAATACTTCATCAATTTTGTCACCTTGAACTTCAGAAAGAAGTTTTGCATCATCTGGATCGTTCGGGCAGCAAAGAACAGGTTCTTTAATATCAGCAAGATCGATTTCATAGACTTTGGTGTATTCAGCATCAGCATCAGCTTTAAGAAGTGATGGATTAGCCAACCATTTTTCCATGTTTTCGATACGACGCGCCATCGTACGAGCATCGCCATAACCTTGTGAAATCATCCATTTCAACATGGTAATGTTAGAACGCAAGTATTCAGCAACTTTCTCCTCAGAAAGTGTAATCGCACAGCCCGCAGCAGAACGTTCAGCAGATGCATCAGACAATTCAAATGCTTGCTCAACAGTCAGGTCAGTTTCCATTTCAGTCAAATCGATCTCAAGGATACGACCAGAGAAAATGTTTTTCTTACCTTTTTTCTCAACAGTAAGATCGCCTTCCTTGATTGCATAGTAAGGAATCGCATGTACAAGGTCACGTAAAGTGATACCCGGCTGCATTTTACCTTTGAACTTCACAAGGACAGATTCAGGCATATCCAGTGGCATTACACCAGTCGCTGCTGCAAACGCAACAAGACCAGAACCTGCTGGGAATGAAATACCAATTGGGAAACGTGTATGCGAGTCACCACCAGTACCCACGGTATCAGGCATTAACATACGGTTTAACCAAGAGTGAATAATACCATCACCCGGACGAAGCGACACACCACCACGGTTCATGATGAAGTCTGGTAGTGAATGTTGCATTTGCACGTCAACTGGCTTTGGATATGCAGCCGTATGACAGAAAGACTGCATCACTAGATCAGCTGAGAAGCCTAAGCACGCTAAGTCTTTCAACTCATCACGTGTCATTGGACCAGTCGTATCTTGAGAACCAACAGTTGTCATTTTAGGTTCACAGTAAGTACCCGGACGAATCCCTTGACCTTCTGCAAGACCACAAGCGCGACCTACCATTTTTTGAGCTAGAGTAAAACCTTTACCCGTGTCAGCAGGTTGTACTGGTGTACGGAATAATTCAGAAGCAGGAAGACCAAGAGCTTCACGTGCTTTAGTCGTCAAACCGCGACCGATGATGAGGTTGATACGACCACCCGCACGTACTTCATCAAGAAGAACAGGCGTTTTAAGTTCAGATTCAGCGATTTGCTCACCGTTTTTGAACGCTGTGACTTTCGCAGCAGCATGGTCAATTTTTAGTGTAATTTCATCGCCCATGTTCATGTCAGAAACATCGATTTCAACAGGAAGTGCGCCTGCATCTTCCATAGTGTTGAAGAAAATCGGTGCGATTTTTGAACCTAAGCAGTAACCACCGTCTTTTTTGTTCGGGATGTGTGCAATTTCATCACCAAAGAACCAAAGCACAGAGTTCGTTGCAGACTTACGAGAAGAACCTGTACCCACAACATCACCAACATAAGCAACTTGATTGCCTTTAGCGATCAGGTCTTTAATTTGGTTAAGCGGTCCAACTTCACCTGGTTTTTCAGGATTAATACCATCACGCTCATTTTTCAACATTGCATTTGCGTGTAATGGGATATCTGGACGGCTCCATGCATCTTGTGCTGGAGACAAGTCATCAGTGTTGGTTTCACCAGTAACTTTGAAAACAGTTAGCTTTATTTCTTCAGGAACATCTTTGCGGCTAGTGAACCATTCAGCGTCTGCCCAAGATTGTAAAACAGCTTTTGCATTGGCATTGCCCGATTTTGCTTTATCAGCAACGTCATGGAACGCATCAAATACAAGAAGAGTCTTTTTCAATGCTTCAGCTGCTAAACCACCAAGTTCAGCACTATCAAGCAAATCAACTAAAGGAGCGACGTTATAACCACCAAGCATTGTGCCAAGTAAGTAAACTGCACGTTCTTTAGAAACTAATGGAGATGTCGCTTCACCTTTTGCAACTGCTGACAAAAATGCTGCTTTTACATAAGCAGCTTGGTCAACACCCGCTGGAACGCGGTTTTCAAGCAAGTCCACAAGAAAAGCTTCTTCACCTGCTGGTGGATTTTTTAGCAATTCAACCAAATCAGCAGTTTGCGCATCATCAAGTGGCTTCGGTGGGACTCCGAGTGCGGCACGTTCTGCAACGTGTTGGCGGTAAGCTTCTAGCACAGTGTTATTCCTCTTTTTTAAAAAATTATTTGCAATTCCTGCCTAGCAAAGCTTTGCAAATAATATGGACAGCAAAATTTTACTAAAAATCAAGTCAAAAGTTAATGCAAGCGCCGTGTTTCTTCGTGATTCTCATTATTTTATAGCGAAATAGTACTTGACAGTTCGCTATAGAAAAACGAGGGAAAGACAGGCGATAACTGAGTCACTTGGCTTTGCCATGATTTAGATCAATAAAAAAGGCAACCCATGTTGCCTGATTTTGTTGAGAAAAACTATAAAACCTTAGTGGGCTGTGGTGGTTTGTAAATATTGATTTAATGCGTCCCGATTTCCCTCAAATTTAATCTGGACTTCGTCTTCGTGTAACATTGCATGATCAGCGCTCGCAAATGAGATCGTAACCTCATAAAGTCTGGCCTTTTCATCAATGACTTCCTTGATATAAACTTTATCGCCTACACTTAAGACGTAACTACTACCGCCGATGACCGCAACACCTTGGGTGTCTTCGAGCAACAAATCAGCATTATGCAGATAAGCAACAACTTCCATCTTTGCTCTCCTATCGTATAATTATTCGTCAATTTATTATTCTTTATTTTTATAAAATTATCTATATCAAGCTTTTAAAAATACTCAATAACTTTGTAACTGCTCAATATTGATTATGAATCAATCAATAAAAAAAACCGCTCACTTAGAACGGTTTATAATGGGGCATTTTGTCATGCGGTGTTGCGATACACTGCTCTGTAGTTTGCTTACGAATATTTTCTCGTGCTTCATCTGGATTATTTTGAAGTTGTGCAATTGGTAAGGCATAAACTTCATCAATAATTTTTAAGATAAATGTACGAGTAATTTCATCTTCAATTTTCTTTGCGTGTTCAATAGCTTGGTTTTTTTCGATTGCATTTTGACGATCAAGCATAATTGAACGCGCCGCGTTGCCCATACTGGTACAGTAGCCATGCCATTGTTCTTCAGGCGTTAAGGGTTTCTTTTCACTACAGCCTGCAAGTACAACACCTAAAACAAGAAACAGAACTTTTTTCATCATTACACTGAACTTAATCTGGTGGCATCATCATACTGAATATCGTCATATTTTCCAAAAGCTATTCGGTTAAAATCTTTGGTGAAATTTTTAGTTTTTTATTTGTTACATTCCATTCGAGTTCCGCTCATTTGACAGACACCGCCACGAGATGACAAATAAGTATTGCCTGTGACTTTATTATAATTATGTCCTTTATGATCACTACAGCGCACACCATTACAGTCTTTGATTACATAACTTTGTTTCTTTGTTGAAGCTGTATTGTGAGCGGCACTTTGACTGCTTCGTGCTTTATTTACTGTAACTGCATTTTCTTTTTCAACCGTAACAGGTCTTACAGTTTGTTTGTTATTTTGTTTGTAGGGGCTGTAATATTCATCGGCGATAGCTACATTGGATTTAAAATTGTTTGGTTTAACCTTATCGTGATCAGCCACAGTGTTTTTTTGCGATGCAAGTTGTGGCTCATTTGAGCGTTGTGTAGGCGGCGGCGTTGCTGAATACGTGGTTACGCCATGCGCATCTACCCATTTATAATATTGCTGAGCGTTTGTGTGTAACGTACAACCTAATAGCATTAAACTAATGACTGCCCAAAATCGTCCATAAATGACAGAATTCATCTTTACCTCCCCTAATTTGTCACAAATTTATTAAAATTAATCTTTTAAATTCAATACTTTATATTAATGTTATTCAGAAAAATGCACAATAATGTGGCTCAAAAATAGATACTTGCGCTTAAATTCTTGAATAGATATCCAAGCTCAAGTCGAATGGAAAAATTTTTATTTGATGATACTTTTTTTAATTCAAGACATTGATGTTATTAAGGTATGTCAAACAGAACTATTATTTTATTTGCCTAGAAAAAGCCGCTCGAAAGCGGCTTATTTATTAAGTTCTTAAAAACGCCAATTATAGAACAAATCGATTGCACGTTCCAAAGATTGACTGGCTTCTAAATAAAGACGTTTATTCATTTGGTAACGTAAAGTTAATTTATTCACAGGTGTAAACACACCTACGCCGTAGCGAATAAACAAGTCAGGAGTAATATAACCCGTTAGACTCACCTGTGTATCATCACCAGTACCCTGCGCGTCTAATGCCAAGCCACTTAAGCCAAAGGTGCGTCCGATTTGATTGGTAAGTGCACGAGTGCCACCTAAACCCATACTGATCCCAGCTGCGGCAATCGTGTTGTTGACATCTGATTTAAAGCCCGCTGTGTTGCTTAAACCACTATTACCCTCATTGATACGACCTGTCACCAGTGCATTAAGAGCTTCTTGCTCTGATAAACCTGCATCATTATAAATCTGGATATTAGGTACAGCGGCGGTACCTGTAACACGAACACCCACTGTACTGCCTTGAACAGATTTGTTGGCATCAACATCTAATGTTGGATTAGAAATTGGCCCATTAAAACGAGCAATCGCGCGATTTAAATCTAGGCTTTGCCCATACGCTTCAATTTTAACTTTTTGGCTAACACCAATTGCACCACTTGCGCGTAGCGCAGTTTCAAGTCCGCGTTGCGATAAATTGAGACGACCCACCAAAGGAATCCGACTATTAAAGCCTTGAAAGATCACTCTTTCACTACCAATATTGACCGACACATCTGCTCGAATATCCCACGGTTTAGCTGCTTTTAAGATCGCAAGTTGATCCTGTCCATCTCTAACAACCCGCACATCAGATGAAACTGCCACCACAGGTTCACTTGCTTCTGGCATAGAGATTAAAGCACGAGGAATATCTATTTTTCCATTTACGATCAGACGTTTACTTAGCGGATAGGCATCCATCGATACATCTGGATTGACAATCGCGGTAATCAATGGTGCTTGACGAACAAGTAGATTATCACCCTTCAAATTTAATTGAACACGTGGATCATTTTTCCAGTCGATATTTCCTGTCAGTTGTCCAACGCCACGTCCACTATTAAACGCTCCATTAATTGTAGCGTTGTCCTGACGGATCGCTGAATACAATTGAATATTAGTAAGATTGACAGGCAATGACATCATACTAATCGAACCATTTTTTAGACGTAAATCACCTGTAATTTGGGGCTGAGTCAAAGTTCCATTAATCTTTCCAGCCAGTGCTAAAGTTCCATTCATTGAACGGACATCACTAATGAAAGGTTTCAACACTTTAAGTTGCACATTATCAAAGGCCACTTCTCCATTCATTGGCATAGGGGTTTGATAAGGATTAATAATGACTTTGGCATAGCCTGTACCAATTTCTGGTGTTTTGACATCTAATCTTAACAATAGGCCCTGACTGACACTTTTGGCAATCACACTGAGCTGATCATAACTTAAAGTCGATGCAGGATCTTGAGGATCGGTAGCAGCCAATCCAATTTCACCATTTTGAGTGATTAATTGCGCGTCGAGTTTGGGCTGAACACCATTTGCCCAAGAAGCTTTAGCATAACCATTGAGCTTACCTGTAATGGCTAAACCTTCTGGCATAAATGCTGCGAAATCATTTAAATCCAGATCTCGGGTTACAACTGAAAGATTTCCTCGTGCTTTACTGACTCTTAAAGGCTGATCCAGACAAAGCTGACTATTTTGACTAGCCCAACAATGCTGTCCAACAAATAATTCCTGATTGCCTGTGCTATAGATAACCGCAGCATTTTGCTGTTGCTTTAATACAGCACGGCGCGAGTCAAAAATACCCTGCTGAATTTGTCCAAGCCAGTCATTATTTTGGTTAAAACCACCTGCCAGTTGTACATAAAATTTTGAATAGTAGTTCCAGCCTTGTAACTGAACCAGATGTGCTTTACGTGTACCCGATAAAGTTATACCTGCGTATTGGATCTGACGTCCACCACGATGCAAATCATCTAGCGTCGCTTTTAATGACGTTGGTGTGGTGTCAGAAGTTGGGAGTTCTCCCAATATTTGTATTTTTTTGACACTAATATCACCAAAACCAAAGTTATCGACCACCAAATTTGCAGTCGCTTTTAGTCTTGGTTGAGCCTGAACATTCAAATATCCATAAGTACGACCACGTAATCCAGGATAAAGTTCATACATGGCAGGTGCATTGACCTTCAAACGTAAGTTTTGTGCATTACCAGAAGCCTGTACCTGATTTTTACCATAGGCCAAGAATAAGTTATTTGCCTCAAATTGCTGTGGTAAAAAACCTTTTTGATTAGAGTTCACTATCATCGATAGATTACCCGTACCACGAACGATTTTGTTATTTAAAAAGCCCGCCATGTTGAGTTTTTCGATATTAATTCGTTTGGAGTTTTCAGCCCAGAGTCCTTGAGTTTTTAAGTTACCAGAGAGCTCACCTTTAACACTAGAAACAAAATATTGCGGCTTAAAACGAACCAGTGAAGCATTAATATCCCATCCAATCGCATTTTTTAAATTGACTGAACCTGATGCAAAAATTTTACCCGCAACACCATTGTGCTGTAATTCAGCAATTTTTATAAAATCTGGCGTTCCTGAAATATTAAACTTAAGTAAGCCTTTGCCCTGATTAAATGCATTTAGACCACCATCATAGCGAACTGCAAAACCTTTAAATCCGCCACCCGATTTTTCATCATGAAAAACGATTGCAGCAGTACTTTTTCCAGTCAGTTCGATCATTTCATTTTGAGTAGAATTTGCCATGCGACCTTTTAATGAGATCGCATCAAATTGGATAATCTGCTGATTCGGCTTGGCATATCCATTTGCCTTGATTTCACCATTGAGCAAATTTAAAGGCGCGGCAGTAGTAATCGTTTGTGGGTTAAAGTCTTTCGCATTTAAAATGGCATTCCATTTAAGTTGACGCTTTTCTGATGGCAGTTCAACTTTAGCCTGACCACTCAAACCACCTTTTTGAAGCGACTGATAGGTAAATGCAGGAACATTCAAGATATTATCTTTTAAATTCAGGCGCGCTTCATATTGACCCGCAGGCAATGTCGCTTGTTCATGCGTCCGTACATTGGTCGCGACATGGATATCTTGTTTGCCTTCCACCAAGGCCAAATTGACCTGTCCTTCATCACTATCTAGCCAACCAATATAAGGCACGGCACGATCAATATTTTTCCACGAAACATCCAGAATCATCGGTTGAACGTTTTGTTGTGATGCTTTTTGTTGTGCTGTTTTTTGTGGTGTAGTCTGAGCCTGATTAAGCTTAACCTGCCATGATTCATATTTATCAAAATCAAGATTTGCGGTCAGCGCCGTCCCTTTTTCAAGTGAGCCTGCTGATGCGATATTGGCATCCAACGATGACGGTAAAAAATCGACAATTGCTTGAGGAATCACTTTATCTTTTGGATTAAGATGATTCAGGCGTCCTTTGACGTCCCATGTGACGTGATCATGCCAGCCAACACGTCCTGCTAAGGTCACAAAACCCTGCATGAGTTGACCATTAAAGTCATGAATATCGAGACCATTAACCAGATCGGTAGACATTAATGAGGTGTACTGACCTTCTGGAATATTTTCGCCCTTTAAGTCGGTTGCCAGATCCAGATCCAGTTTGTCCACATTTCCTTTAAACTTGGCCGTACCATCCTTAGAAAATAATTTTTGCTCTGTGAGTAATGGCCAGTGATAATTTTTAAAATTAAGCTGACCAAACATCGGCACGCCCTCACGCACAGGATGAACCACCACCCAACCCGTCAGCAAATCTGGGGTATTGGTTGCAACACCTGCTTTTATGGTGTCTAGACTTCCGTTTGCAGCGACTTTAATCCTATCAATATTTAAACTTTTTAAAGAAGGTATAATTAAATCTGCACGCGCATTTAGAGGATATTTACCATTAAATGTCATTTTTCCTGTGGCATTATCTACCGCAAGGTAGCCCATATTCATACGGGAATTTTCGAATTTTAGTTCTGTCCCTGACCAAACTGCATCCTCAAGATAAATATCATGAAAATCGACTTTCGATTTGACGGTTTGAATCGCAAGATGATCAATTTCAGCCTCATTCAGTCGTAACACAAATGGCAATTTAATTTCACTAAATTTGAAAGGTTCATTACTCGGTGGAGAATGGCTAATAATTTGTAAATTACGTACATCTGCACGTCTTAGGTGTATCTCTTTACTCAAAATTGCGCGCCAGCCCAAAGACACATCAGCTTTGTCAATTTTGACGTCCAGATCTTTTAGTTTCACCCAAATATTTTTTAAAATAATACCTTTTAAAAGATTCCCGCCTTCGTACTCGTAACTCAGAATATGTTGACGCTCCATAACACGATCTAGCAAAAATTTACTACCCCGATCAGTGGTAAACATCACACCTAAAGCAGCCACTAAAAATACAATAACAATAAGCAACGTCAAAAGTGCATTTCGCAGAATGCGACGCTTTTTAGGAGGTGTAGGAGTAGCCGGTTGTTCTACGTCAGCCATAATAATCCTGAATCAAATTTATTTTAAAGTTGTGAACCAATAAAGAAATGCAATCGAATTGGATGATTATCATCGGAAATGCCTGATGCAACATCCAGTCGAATTGGACCAATAGGTGATTTCCAGCGAATCCCCACGCCTACACTATAAGCCGTATCATTTTTAAATTTTTCATCATAAGCATTACCAAAATCCGAAAATAACGCTGCGCGCCAGCCATCCTTAAATTGGTAGTTATATTCAAGTGAACCAACAGCCAGTGCTTGCCCACCGACTTTATAGCCATATTCTTCTGGAGAAAGACTTTTATAATCAAAACCACGTATGGTTTGGTCACCGCCAGCAAAAAATCTTAAATTATAAGGAACTTTGTCAAAATCATCGGTAAAGATATAACTTAAATCAGAACGTCCGACAAATTGATGATCATCGTTTTCACCCAAGGAATAAATAAAACGCCAACCCGCGGTTAAAATAGCCATATTGGCATCGGACAATAATGACTCACTCCCCAACTCAACTTTATAACTTTGTTTAAACCCGCGCGTTGGGTTAATACTGCTATTGCTCGTTGTTTTTGAAAGTTCATATCCAAACAATAAAGCCTCTTGTTCTGCATCTGAACCCGGGACTTTAAATGCATCAGGAATATCATCACTATCCACAACACCATGCTGAGTTAAGCGATCCAGTCGATAGCGAAAACCAAAACTATGTTGCCATCCTCCTAGCGGATTTTTGATGATGCGTTCTGCCCCGAATACCGCAGATTCAGTCTCTAGGCTCACATCAGGGCCGATGTCATCACGATCTTCACGCTCATATCCACCAACCAGATTAATATAATCATTAATTGGATCTTTATAGGGAATACTATAACGCCCATCTATGGCCTGACGTATCTTTGATAGTTCAAGGTTAGCGTCAAAAGAATGCCCCAAACTATTTACAATGGCGCGTCGGTATTGAGTTCGAATACGAAATTCAGTATCTGTGCCATAACCAATACCTGTTTCCACACTGTTTAAACGATCGGCATTTAAAGTCACGATGACAGGCACTTTCTTTTCTTCACGTGCCTGAGCCTGTAATTGGTCATTTTCAGAAGCACGTTGCTGCATCTTTTGTTGTTCAGCTTGTGATTTTTCAGTTTGCTGATCAGTTGGCTGAGTCCCCGCAAATTGAGTTTCATCAGCTACATTTTGCGTGACTTCTTGACCAGATTTTGCATCCGCTTTTTGCAAGGAAGCCACTTGCTGCTCTTCAATTTTTTGCTGATCAACCAACTCTTGTAAGTCAGGTGGTAATTCCAATGGCTTTTCAATTGGATCAGGTTTGATGGTATCGACCAAGGTATAATTAAAATAACGCGAATTGGTCAGGTTATTGGCTAATGTATTCACACGCCAAAAAGCATAATCATCCCCATCTTTCCACGGCGTCATGCTTTTCAGAACTTTCATTTTTAATGGTAATTTTTTCGATGGGTCACTCATTCTGAATTCGACATTGCCCAGCTTATAACGCTCACCTGTTTCGTACTTTAAATTAATCGCTGCGGTGTTTTCTGGTTGTTTCACCTTGACATCATGTAAACGCCAATAAGCATCAAAATAACCATTATCTGAAGCTGATTCTACAATACGGCTTTTCGTTTGTTCATATTTACCATGATTTAAAATATCACCGACATCCAGATCTGGTACTAAACGAATGACCTGAAATTGTGGAGTGTTTGCGCCCGCTCCAGAAAACTCAATATTTTGCTCTTCAACTTTAACTGGATTATTTGGTGTCACGGTAACTTTGACTTTGCTATCGCTGATTTTTTCAAAATTAAACTTGGCATTGTAATAGCCCACAGCCTGAGCAGCTTGATTACTCAAACTGCGTAATTGAGGTAAGGCTGCATTAAAATCACCAAAGGCTTCCTGAGTATAACTAGATAATTTGGCGCTAATATTTGCTGCCAAGTCAGCAGGTGCTCCGACCACTTCTGCACTAATCCGAGGATCAGCTTTAGCTGTATTAAAACTTCGAGAAGGTCTAATTTTATAAAGAATGCGCCGAAAAAACCCGACTTTTTCATCTTGGTTATCGGCATGCACTTCAGCAATATCATTTAACGAACGTCCTGAACTATTCGCTTCAACCGTAATTTGCTGATCAGATTGAATGTGTTGCATTAAGCTATCAACATTCACAGGCGCTTGATTAATTTGGGCAAGCTCCTGCGCTGTTGGGGCGCTAACACCCGTTTCTGCAACTTTGGATGTCCCATTTCTGGCGGTAGCAGCTTCTCGTTTGGCTTCTTCCGCCACTTTAAAGATTTCGTTGGCCATATTGGCATCAACTTGTGTCTCAGGTATATCTTGTAAGTCTTCAAATTCTATCGGTTTAAATACCTCAATTTTATTTCCAGCTTGTTCTTGTTGTTGTAATAAAGCCTCACTATCTTGTTGAGAGAGATTCTGAGAAGAATTGACCGAAGACAAATCAGCAACATGCTGAGGATTGCTAGATGTAGTCTGATCGAGTTGAATGGCTACAGTATCAGTACTATTTTTTTGTTGAGTATTGGCTATTTCTGATTGAAGACTTTGACTTAAACTTGAAGAAATAGAGGTATCTGAAATACTTTCAGCATGAGCAACAGGCGAAAAATATAAACTCAACAGCATGCTTGAACAGATGAATTTATTGATATCATGCACATTTAAAATAAAACGTACAGATTGGGCAAGAGTTGTATGTCTAAATTTAATATTTGCAAGCATGTAAAACTCTAGGCTTATTTTAATCGGAATCGCTTTAATGTATATAAATACACGGAAATCAATTGATTTTTCAATGTATCAACCGTCAAAAATATCATACATGATTTTCAAGGTGGTTTAACAAATTCATCACATTTCTTAATAAATCGCAATGAAGTTTTAAAAAATGAAAAATGACAGCAACCTTCTGACATCGCGTCGATTTTTACCTATGTTTCTAACGCAGTTTTTCGGTGCGTTGAATGATAATGTTTATAAACAGGCATTGCTACTTGTCATTACATATGGACTGATCAGCCAACAATCTGCCAGCGTAAGTACCTTAAACAACCTTGCAGCACTTTTATTTATTTTGCCATATTTTATTTTTTCTGCCACTGCTGGCCAAATTGCAGATAAGTATGAACGTGCCAGTCTGGTTCGTGCGATTAAGATTCTTGAAATTATCATTATGCTGATTGGTTCTGTTGGCTTTATGACAGGACATTTATTTCTGTTAATGGTGGCTTTATTTTTGATGGGCATACATTCCACCTTTTTTGGCCCAATCAAATATGCGATTTTGCCTGAAATTTTAAAGCCCAATGAATTGATGTCGGGCAATGCTTTATTTCAATCTGGAACATCGATTGCGATCTTGCTGGGTATGATTTTGGGTGGCGCAGTGATTTCTTCATCGCAGGGTAATTTGACTTGGATTAGCATCACCGTAGTCTGCATTGCAGTGATTGGTTATATGTGTAGTCGCTTTATTCTGCCGCAAAAAATTGCTGAACCTGATTTAAAAATTGACTGGAATTTCTTTAGAACCAGTTTTCAAACCATCAAATATGCCAAAAGTATTCCTTTAATTTTTACGATTTTACTGGGTAATTCATGGTACTGGTTTTATGGCGCAACCTATCTGACGCAAATTCCACAACTGACTCAGCAAAATTTACATGCCTCGGAAAATGTCGTGAGTCTCCTTCTGACTTTTTTCTCAGTCGGGATTGGAGTAGGTTCATTGCTGTGCCGAAAAATTGGTGGATCCGAACTGAATATCAAAATGGTGCCAATTGGTGCAATTGGTCTAACAGTCTTTGCTTTTTATCTGGCTGCGAGTCTGGCGTTTGTCCCAGAAAAAACAGGCGCGTTACTTTCTTTAAAAGAGATGTTTACTTCTGGATGGGTATATTATCATGTCATGCTTGCCGTCACGTTGTTAGGGATTAGCGGTGGATTTTATATTGTGCCACTCTATGCCATGATGCAGGCTTATTCACCGCGTTCGCATCGCGCGCGCGTTGTCGCTGCAAACAATATTTTGAATGCTGTGTTTATGGTGTCATCAGCAGTATTTTCAATTATTATTTTAAGTATTTTAAAAATTGACATTAAAATTCTTTTTATTATTACGGCTGTCTTGAGTGCTATTTTTTCAGTTTGGTTACTGCGTAAGTTACCACCCATGTTAAATTCAGCACATGATTCTCTGGAGGATTAATTCCATGCGTCACTATACGGGTATCGACCGATTGATCAACTCTTTCGATCAAGCATTAAGAAGTTTAGTTCCTGGAGCAACTGCGGCGCATCGCAGCAACCCAGCCGAACAAACTGATGCGCCGCTAACAGTCAGTGATGCGCGTCATGTCGCTGGCTTGATGCGAGTCAATCATAGTGGTGAAGTCTGTGCGCAAGCGCTTTATCATGGTCAGGCGCTCACTGCAAAACTACCGAATGTACGCCGTGAAATGGAACAAGCCGCAATTGAGGAACAAGATCATCTGGCTTGGTGTGAAGATCGTTTAAAAGAGCTAGATAGCGTCCCTAGTTTACTCAATCCCATCTGGTATGGCCTTTCATTTGGCATGGGTGCGATTGCAGGTATTGCAGGTGATAAATATAGTTTGGGCTTCGTTGCGGAAACTGAACGTCAAGTGAGTGCTCATTTGATCGATCATTTAAATCAATTACCCGTTTATGATGAACGTTCAAAGCGTATTTTAGAGCAAATGAATGAGGATGAATTGCATCACCGCGATACCGCACTAAATGCAGGTGGTGTTGATTTACCTTTTCCAGTCAAAATCACCATGACTGCAATTTCAAAGTTGATGACCAAGACCAGTTATTATGTTTAATTTAATCAATTAAATAAGTAACTAAAAAATCTAAAAAGCCCTCTCACTGAACTTGAGAGAGCTTTTGATTATTTCAAGCCATGTTGATATTTAAACCTTTCCAGATCTCGAATCGCATCACGATAGTCACGATTAATTCGGTCAGAATCATTTTGCAGATCCTTTAGGAGTTTGCGATATCGCTCACGATCTTCTGGTTTAAGTTTGTCATCATAAGATTTGCGTGAATATTCTTTGAAATTATCCTGATAACGCTGATAATCTTGTTCAGCGTTATAATACTCTCGTCCAGCCTGATCGTAACTCCTTAATTGACCACGAGTTTCTACAGGACAAACTTGATAATTACCATTGCCTTTTAGCGCTTCATAAAAAATATTCTCGGGCTGACAATAGTATGTTTGCCCCTTTCGATAGCCTTGTTCATATTGAATCTGATTTGGCTTGATATCCGCTTTTGAACAGGCTTTATAATATTGATCTAGCCGACGTTCCTGCCCATTCGAACCATCTTTTTCACCAACTGCTACCCAATTTGCTGTTTTACATTCATCCAGACTCATTGCGGCACAACCTGAAAGTAAAACAGGCACAATCGCCAGACCTAAAATTGTTATTTTCATCATTAACCCGAGCTACACATTTTATAAGATACATTTAATGAATGAGCAAGTATGACATTATTCACAGTCAAACTTTATAAGATGATTCAATAGTTGTTTTAAAAATAAACATCGTTTATATAAATCGCAATCCCACACCAGCTACCGTTTCTATATATTTAGGTTGTAGTGCATCATCCCCTAGTTTACTTCGCAACTTTGCCACCAAGATTCGAAGATAGTGCGTATCTTCCTGATGCGTTGGCCCCCAAAGCTCTTTAAGCAATTGTGGTTGAGTTACGAGTTGCCCTCGATGTTTTAATAATAACGCCAAAAGTTGAAATTCTTTACGACTCAGATTAATCAAATTTCCCTGAATAAAAACCTGATGCTGCGCCAGATCAACCCTTAAATGATGATCATCAAAATCGATCTGATCTTTTACCCCAGTTGTAGCCTGCGAACGTAGTACAACCCGAATCCGCGCCATAAGTTCGGGCACACTAAAGGGCTTGGTCATATAATCATTTGCACCTGCATCCAGTAAAGCGACTTTTTCCTGCTCATCAGCACGGACAGACAATACAATAACTGGCACATTCGACCACGTTCTCAGCTCCTGCAATACTTCACGCCCATCCAGATCAGGCAAACCCAAATCCAGAATTACCAATTCGGCTCCTTGAGTTGCAAGCACTTCCAATCCTTTCATCCCTATTTCACAAAGCATCGTTTTGTAGCCTTGTGCACGTAAGGCAATGTCCAGAAATTTTCGAATTTGTGGCTCATCATCAATCACCACGATGCGGGTTTCAACGGAGCTTTGTAGAGTCTGATTCATTTTTTTTAATTCATATTTTTTCTGGATGAATAGGTAAACGTATTCTAATCAGTGTTCCCTGTTGATCGCTACCTGTGGTCGCTGCGATTTCACCCATATGAGCACCAATAATTGCTTTGACGATAGTAAGTCCAAGCCCTGTTCCAAATCGTCCCCGATCTCCACGTTCCATCGTATAAAACATGTCAAAGATTCGATTACGTTCATCTTCGGGGATTCCAACACCGCGATCTTCTATTTCAATTTGTAGCGTCTGATCATCCCATTTTCGAGTACGCACCTGAATCGGCTGATCTACAGGAGAAAATTTTGCGGCATTTTCCAGCACGTTAAAAATTGCCTGTTCAATCAAGGCAGGGTGCACATATAGTTCTATCGGTTGCTCTGCCCGCTGAATATCAATCTTGATCTCGGGCATATAGCGTTTTAGCCGTTGAGTTGCTGAACCTATCAGTTCATCCAGACCAATCCAGTCACGATTTAGTTTGAGACCATCATGGCCCAGTCTGGTCATATCCAATAGATTTTGAATATAGCGATCCAGCCGTTCACCTTCAAGACGAATCGTATCAAGCAATGTATCCTGATCCTCCTGAGACAAAGCAGAGTGATAATTTTTCAGGGTATCGGCAGAACCCATCATCGACGCCAAAGGTGATCGTAAATCGTGTGAAACTGATGAAAGTAATGCAGAACGAAGTCGTTCGGTCTCACCCATAATTTTCGCTTGTTCCAGTTCGTCTACCAATTGAGTACGCAACATGGATTGGGCAATTTGTTCGACCATCGATTCAATCAGGCGTTTTTGCTCCACATTCAAAGCAATCCGTTGCTGAGTTAAATCTAGTCCCAATACCCCCAGATTTTGTTTCTGTGCTAAAAGTGGCATAAACCACCAGTCAATCTGGCTAAGTGTATCGGTATATTTGCCACAGCCTTGTTGATGCTTTAAACACCAATCCGCTGCAATTCTTTCTTTATCGTTTAATGCTCGATCAGAATGAATCATGTTATTTTGTGCAATCATGATCCAGACAGGAAAATTAAACTGCTGTTGAAAAGCGTTTTGTGCAATCTGAATGACATCATCTAAATGAACTGCACTGGATAATCGTGCGGTGACATCCTGCATACGACTGCTATAGGCATTCGCTGCCCGGAGTGACAATACCTGTTGCCTTAAGCGTGATGCAAGACGACTGGCTATCAACGCGGCAGCTAAGTAGGCAATAACAGTGACAACGCCTTGATGAGCTGAAATCTGGAAAGTAAAACGCGGCTCGATAAAGAAAAAATTATAGGCAAAGAAAAAAAGCATGGCGGTAATTACGGCTGCCAAC
>Ga0099800_1146_pt1 | contig 19103 bp, 15 predicted proteins | sample Uncmet6_SortRC_1_FD_89868 | JGI IMG/M metagenome (GOLD analysis project Ga0099800, IMG submission 89868) | Marine eukaryotic communities from CALCOFI LINE 67, Pacific Ocean - CN11_C50_N6_SortRC_1 | ecosystem: Environmental > Aquatic > Marine > Oceanic | place: Pacific Ocean: Monterey Bay... | reverse complement strand
CGGGAAATAAACTGAATGCTAGCCCCTCGTATTTCATTTAGAAACCCTAGGTTATTGGGGGCAGGCTTGCCCGCACCGAAGCTCTGCAATCGAGGTTCCAGAGTGCGAAGACAGGAAGTAGCTGGAATTATTTTGTAATATACAGTGTTTGGCGCCTATATTGCGGTCGATTGATTAACTTCTGGTCGTTAATGGCTACAGAAGAGTTGGCTGATGATTGGGGTAAAGGCCAAAAGTGGATCTGTTTTCGGATTTAAAGTAATCGGTGTGTCTTTTTGCATAAGGTCCGAAAAAGCAAACAGTTTTAGCATCAACTCGGGCGATAACCTCTTTTAAGTCTTTGCTATCGCAAATAGAGCTTATAAAAAACCGGCCTTCAATTTTTTGAAAGGGGTCTGGCGTAGTTTGCTCTTCAGCTGTTTCTTCGATCGATAATACTGGGCCCTCAGGTGGAAAGCTGCGCAACCTTCTTTTTGTAACACTTGGATACAAGACGACTTTATTGCGGGTTTTTTTTGGTCTAAATAAGTTGTAGTTTCCCAAGTCGCTATTGTGGTTTTCATAAATTCGATTTACTTTAAATATGGAGTCATGAACAGCTAGCGGAATCTTCTGGTCCGTAATCAGCTTAGTAATTTCCTGGGCTAGGGGATAGTTTTTGCATAGAACTATCGGGTAGATTCCTCTTGCGACCAGGTCTCTTATCGCTTCTATTAGTCGCTCTTTTTCTTTTTTCCTGTTTGGGTTGGTTGCTTGAGGTTCAGGGCTTTCAGCACCTAGTATGAGAATATCTGCTTTCTTCAGCTGTATTTCCCTAACAGACGAGTTTTTTTCCAGCAAAAGCCTTGGCGCATATAGCAGTTTTGTGTGGTTTCCGGTTTCGACAAACAGAGATGCTGCGCCTAGCCCATAACCAGAGGGTAGTAGCTCCATCTTTAAGCGGCCAATGGAAAAAGGCCTATTAAACTGGCATATTAAACCCTTTGGTTTTTTAGATTGGTTTTCTATAAGCCTCAAAGTCACCTCAGTAGCGAGGACTTTTGAACTGTAACCTGCGGCATTCTCAGGAACTCTAGATACAAACGAGAGATCTCCTTGCGCTACCGAGTCAAACCAAAGTATCGACTCGCGAAGGTGAAGACCATCTCCAGTAGGATCAATTACTTGCTGTATCAAATTCATTTAAACCTCTACTGGGATCTGCGAAGGGTTTGAAACAGTTCCCAAGTAGTTATGGTATAGGATACCTATAGCTTGCGGTCAATTACCTACTGCAGCAATTCTTGAAGGATCTTCATAGCGAACGTAGTAATTATTCTGCCAGTAGAAGTCTTCGAACTTCGACACCCCTTCTGCCGAACCGTTATTTACCATCTTATAAAGCTTTAAATAAGCGAGGTAGTCCCGAATAATTTTTTCAAAGTTATCTCTATTAGTTTCGTACTTCATAAACCCTCCCCAATTTGTATATCGGTTAAATTACCAAAAAGTTTACAGACTTTTTTAAAGGAGTCGGTCTAGGCTTCCGATGTCATTTTTAGGGGGAAACATCTTGTTAAAGATATGTTTTTTTGGCGGAGTATTGGTCTACGTTCTTTTTTTGTTTTTTACGCTATTTCAATTTAAGCGTCAGCGTCGAAAAAAGGTCAGTTACCAAGGTTTTGTCTGCCAGCTTTTTTCAAAACTAGACTTGGTGAAGTATCTTTTTGGGGAGATGAAAATATTAATAGAGCATGTAGACTCTGAGGACCTGCTTTCTCGTTATGAGAGCATGGTATTTGGTTTTGAACAGCTTCTGGAGTCAATTTCTAAGGTACAAAGGTTTGGTGAGGACCTTCGTTCTATAAGTCAGAGCTACGCAGTGGTAGATAGTTTCGAAAGACGTGCTCGTAAGCTTTACCTTGCTTTGGTAGCTATTGCTGAGTCGAGTGTACTTTCTGACCAAGGCGACACTGTGCCAGAATCTATATGCGGCTGCTATTTTTGTTCACGCCCATTGGTCCGCTCGAAAATGAGTGAAGTGGGTCTTGCGCTTGGAGGTGCCAAAATTAGGGTGAGAGCCTGTAATTGGTGTTTCGGAGAGATCAAAACTCGTGGTAAGACAAGGGTTCTGTATTTTTCATACGGTGAAGAATCAGTTCATTGGTCGAAGGTGGATCACTATAGCCCGGAGAAGGATTTTTGGAAACTCGATGGTTCGGGAGTTTTGGATGGGCGAAAGTTAAGGCTTATCTATTCTAAGGCCGATCAAAGTGAGGGTTGACCCTGTTATAAATAATTTTTTGGAGTAGTTGATGAAGCCAATAATAAAGGTTGCTGTTACCGGCGCCGCCGGTCAAATAGGATATAGTCTTTTGTTTCGAATAGCATCTGGTGAACTCTTTGGTCACGATAGAAAAGTACACTTGCATCTAGTGGAGCTGCCGGTTGCTGCGAAAGCTGCCGAGGGGACTGCTATGGAGCTAAATGATTGTGGATTTGACTCCTTGGCTGCAGTAGATGTTTTTGATAGCCCTGAGAAAGGCTTTGATGGGGTTAGCTGGGCAGCTTTGGTGGGCTCTAAGCCGCGAGGGCCTGGTATGGAGAGAAATGACCTAATTAAGGAGAACGGACCCATATTTGTTAGCCAAGGCAAGGCTTTGGCGCGGGGTGCAGATGACCTTAGGGTGGTTGTCGTGGGCAACCCGTGCAATACCAATTGCTTAATTGCTCAGCGGAACTGTCCAGAAGTTCCTGCTAATCGTTTTTCTGCTATGACAATGCTTGATCAAAATCGGGCTCGTGCTCAATTAGCACAAAAGGCGGGAGTGGGAGTCGATCAAGTAACTAATATGGCTATCTGGGGTAATCATAGCTCAACAATGTACCCTGATTATGAAAACACCCAGATTGGCGGAGAGAGTGCAGCCTCTTTGATTAAAGATAAGAGCTGGTTGCAAGGAGACTTTATTACAACTGTTCAGAAGCGAGGTGCTGCGATTATAGCTGCTCGAGGCAAGTCTTCTGCTGCCTCTGCTGCTTCCGCCTGTATAGAGCATATTAGGTCATTTGAGGAAAAGACGCCGCAAGGTAAGTGGTTTTCTGCTGCAATTCCTGGTGATGGCAGCTCCTATGGAGTACCTGAGGGTTTAATTTTTTCTTTTCCTTTGCGCTCTGATGGTGAGGGAGCCTTTCAGGTCGTAGAAGGCCTGGACCTTTCGAGCTTTGCCAAAGAGAAGATAAAATTGACGACGGATGAGCTTTTGGGGGAGCGGTCTGTCGTGGAAGATTTGTTAGGCTAGCCTAGTTGTCGGGGCCCTGTTTAGGTTGACCGCCTTGAAGCGCCATTTTGGCGATAAGTCCCGATTCAGGTTGCTTCTTGGTGATCTTTTTTCAGGCCTTTGCTTTCGATATTGGCTTAACTTGAAATTCTCATTTGAAATTTTAATCTTGAGTGATATAAACCTTGTCTGGCCCTGTTATGGGCCGGATATGGAGGAATGGCCGAGTGGCTGAAGGCGGCGGTCTTGAAAACCGTTGTGGGGTAACTCACCCGGGGTTCGAATCCCTGTTCCTCCGCTGGAGAGATGGCAGAGTGGCCGAATGCACATCCTTGCTAAGGATGCGACTGGGTAACTGGTCCGAGGGTTCGAATCCCTCTCTCTCCGCCATATGATAGTGACTGCTATCATGCAAAAGTAGAGTTGCTACATGTATAGCTTTAGGTTCTTGATATTTGGAATCTGCCTGGTCTGTTTATTCTCTGGGGTCTACTATTTTACACCAGTGGGAGATGAGCTTGAGACACGTCTTTTTGAGGTCCGGCTCCTTTTTAAGCCGGCGCAGCCCTCAAGACTTCGTGGAGTTACGGTTTTAGCGCCCAGTAAGGTGGGCTCTAAATTTTTCGGGTCTTTAAATAATTTCTTTGTTAATGCTGATGCTGGCGATTATGATGTCGCCTCTTTTAATATTCTGCTAGCAGGTGCTCCGGCAGAATATAGTGTTAAAAGTTTAAACAAGCTTTTAGATCTCGCAGATAAAAACCCCTTGGTTCGGATTGCAGTTGAACGTACCGATTTGAGTTCCCCGCAGGGTTTGAATATAGGCAAAACAGCCTTACTTGATGAGGTTCTTTTCTTTCCTGGAAGAGCTGAAGTGTCGGGTGTTCCAAAGCGCATTAACGTCACCAGTTTGGCGGCAGGTGATTATCTTCATACACATCTTGTAGAGAAATTGCGGGGTGATTTAAGCATTAAAGGGTCAGTGACTCTGAATCATGAGTATATAGATGGTTTCAGACAGGGCACACTAGATTATCCCAATGTCTCTGAATTGTTGGGGCCGCAGCATTTTTTTGTGCTTTTAAAGGCTGAGGGGCGGCACCCTTTGTTGGGTGCGTTAAAGGCATATCCGCACATGGCTTGTTCGCCTTTCATTATTTGCGCAGGGCGCTGGGATCAACTTGCAGCCCTGGTCTTCGTTAATTTATTGAACGAAGACTACTTTGCTGAGGCTCCCAACTGGATTGAGGTAGCCCTGGCTATAACCTTGTCCTGTCTGTTTCTATTTGTATGGAATGCGGGGATTGGTTGGGCGGCTGTTACAATGGGGTTTTTCTGGTTACTATTATTGTTGGCCCATGTTTATGCCGTCGATTATACAAAGAGTATTGTGCCGCTGGGTTCGGTTTTTTATTTTAGTGGATTATTCGGAATTGTCGGTGGCCTAAACAGGCTAAATAAAGATTCCCAACTTATAGTGCAGCAAAGAGAAAATATTCAGGCCCGGAGAGTTTGGAGTTCTTTTCAGGAAAAGTTTTTAGAGAAGTTTTCAACTGGCCTGTTCGAAATTAACAAAAAAATTATCAAAATAACTCGTTGTTCTATTAATAGTGGGCTTTCTAACGAGGAAGTGAAGTCACTGCTTTTAAAGTTAGACTCTTGTGCGGTCGAGCTTTCTGATTATCTCGAGAGTATAGTTAGTTTTTCATCCGTAACTAGCTCTACAGACAGCTTGAGTAAGAGAGTTACTTTTGATTTGCGCACCTTATTGGAGAGGGTAAGACGACAATTTTATACTATTGCTAATGATAAAAGTATAGAAATTTTGATTGCTTGTCCTGCTGATATTACTTTGGTGTCATCACCTACGATTATAGAACTTATAGTTTCTAATTTGCTTGCTAATGCTATTAAGTACTCGAAAATTCGTAGCGAGGTCCGAGTGAGTGGGGAGGTTTTAGGTCGGCGAGAAGTCAGAATTGCGGTCCATGATCATGGGTTAGGTATAGCGAAAGAGTATCATGAATTGATCTTTGAAAAGTTTTATCGGATAACGGACGACAATATTCACCTGGTTAAGGGCAATGGCCTAGGACTCTATCTTTGCAGGTTTTTTTCTAAGACCATCAGTGGTGATCTGACCATGGAGTCGGAATTAGGTAAAGGCTCAACCTTTACCTTGAAGATAAGTAGGACCTTTCAAAAATGAAGAAACCGCGCTCACCCATAAGGCGTCCCGATTTCATGGTGCCAATATTTCTAGCATTGTTTTTTTGGGTTTCCATAACCTATATTCTGTTCTCGGGTGAACCTGGAAGGTCGCTTGCGGAGCAGGGCGAGCAGGCCTTTATTGATGTAACCTTGTCACGCACTCATTGGCGTGCTGGTGAAAAGAATGTAATAAGGGTTGTTGGGCCTTCAAAAAGAGATGTTCGTTACAGCGGAGCTGAACAAATTTTTCCTCTTTTTCAGTCAATTTTGAGACGAAGTGTTGAATCAAAGCCCCGTGCTATCTATATAGAGTGGGGTCGTTACTATTTGGTGGATGGCCGTCAGGAGCTGTTAGCTTCGGTTCTAGCCGAGCTTCCTCAGGACATGGACATATATCTTATGATTGACCTTGCGGATGTACACTTTCTTTCTAGAGAGCTGAGTTCTGCCGTCAAAGTATTGCTAATGGATAATTGTGGTGGTCAAAGTTTCGTAGGTTGTTCTATTGAGGAGTCCGACTCCAGGTCTGCACTTAGGGCAATAACTCAAAATTTTTGGCCTCAATTACAGAAGTCACCTAGCTTTCACATATCTAGGAATTTGCCTTACCCAAGACAAGCCATTTTGCTTAACCTTCCTGATTGGGACTCAATAGTACAACTTGACTTTAGTCAAGTTGAGGCTTTTAGCATAAGCTCTGAGGACATTCTTTTCTTTAAAGTTCCCGGTTTTTTGCCCCCACCTGGGCTTATAAAAATACCAGATGATCGCTATCAGGCAGGGTATATAAATCTTAGTCGTTTCTTTGGGATGGCGTTGGTTGCCGCAATGTTTTCTGAGAATAATACTGTGGGAATTCCGCCGCATGCGGTGACGATTACGCTTATGATTTGTCTGTGCGGCATAATTATTATCCTTCTATGGAAAGCTGGGCGGCCTGCGGCGTTTGGTATTTTTCTTCTCTATTCTTTTGTCTATCCTATTGCCAACAGGTACGGAATTGATTCTTTTCATGTATATATCCCGATGTTTGATTTTGTATATGCTGGTTTAGTTACCTTCTTAGTTGCTGCATATGTGCAGCTGTCTTTGGAGGCTTTTAAGCGGTGGAGAATTGATGTTCGTGAACCGATTATAGCGAAGTCAGGTCTGTTAAAGTCTAATTTTATATCCCTGATTAGCCATGATTTAAATACGCCAGTCGCTAAGATGTCTGGATTAGCCGATGTTCTCATTATGAAGAATAAAAATTCTGAATTGGATTCGGATCTTTTATTTATACAGCAAGGTATTTCTAGGCTTCTGGTAGCTGTTCGAGCGGTTCTGATGGCAGCAAGGATCGATGCGAGAGCTTTTAGAGAGCGCTCACTTTCTTTGATTGGTCTTAGAGGAGAGTTTGAGGATCGAATTTTACCGATACTGAAAAAACTTGATTATGACTGTTATTTTACTTTAATTGATGAAAATTTCGAAGAAAATCGACAGCCATTTGTAATAGATGAGCGCGTAGTTTGCTATGGTGTTTTAGCATTGATAGCGCTTTATAAGGGGGGCATTAGTCGCAAGTTTAATCTTTCCGCTGGCCTGAAAGTCCTCGAGAGAGGCTCCAATGAGTCGGTTAAGATGATGCTTACATTCACTCTATTTGCGCAGGCGAGTAAGCTTTCTCCGGAAGTGAAGGGCTTGTTGTTCTCTAAGTTGGCGGCGAAGTTCGATATGCGGGCTGTTGGCTTTTACGAAGAGGTTTTGGTTCACTTGATCCAGTTGCTTGTGGAGCATCTTAACGGTTCTCTTAGTATAACGGAGTCTAGTGAGGGTGAGAGAATCGCTATGAAGTTCTTTTTTTAAACAGCGAGTCCCCAAGTTATCCACAGGCGCATGTGGATAACTTGGGGTTAAGGCTATAAGCATTTGTTATTAATGTTTTTTTATGAGTCTCTCATGTGGAAAACTAACTTTTTTGAGTCTCAACCTTTTATTGCTGAAATAAGAAGCAGCTTAAATAGTTTTTCATCACCTTCTTATCATGGACTAGGGCTCTGTCTTGTTGGATATTGGCTGCTATTTGCCAGTTTGTTCTAAAAACAGGCAGCTTGCTTGGTTTGGTTTTTCTGTGGGTACTCGCTTTCATTTTATCGACTCTTTCTGCTTACTTTTTATACAGGTATGGGATCTCTATATTTGTTGGTTCTTAACGGTTTTAATACTGCAAACTGCCTATTTTTTATGCACGCTTAATTTCCCTTCGGTTGAAGGACTGGAGGCTTGATTTATCAAGCTTAGGTTTGCTCTTATTGGTATGTTGCTTACTTTTTATACAGAGCTACTCTATGAGTGGTTTCCTGTTTTTTTCATTCCTTCTTTCGAATGAATTTGGGTTGTCGATAGAATATAAGAATCCGAGATCAGTATTGATTTTTTGGAAATTTATCTTGAGAATATACCCGCGAGACAGCGCTCTTTGGAGCAGCCCGTTATTTCTGTGCTCGTTTCTTTCGGTTGCTCAGGTGGTTTGTTTGCATTCAATGCAGAAAGGTGGTTGGTTTTGAAGATTCTTTTAACTGGAGCCTCTGGTTTTGTCGGGCCTTACCTGAAGAGGGAGCTCGAAGCTAATGGTCATGAAGTAATGTCTACTGGCCGTGGTGGTGATGAGCCCGGGGACATAGAGTGTGATATTACTAGTCGTGAGGCGGTATTGTCAGTGTTTAGCAGCCATAATCCTGACGCAGTTGTTCATTTGGCTGGTATATCTGACGTTAGGTCTGCGGTGGAAAACTTTCCATTGGTGGCGGATGTAAATATTCTTGGTACCTATAATTGCTGTTATGCGTCTTCCGTCAGTGGGGTGAGCACTTTCTTATACGTTAGTACGGGGCTGGTTCACGGCCAGTTAGGCCAAGATGAAGATAAAATCGGAGAGAAATCACGAATTAATATATTAGACCCATACTCTGGGAGTAAATTTGCAGGTGAAGAAATAGTAAGAGCATTTGACTTAGCTGGCCGCATAGATGGCTATGTTGTAAGGCCTTTTAACCATATTGGGCCAGGCCAAAGCGAGCGGTTTGTTGTTCCATCATTGGCGAGAAGGATAAAGAACTATTCCGGTGGCGAGTTTTTGGTAGGGAACCTTTCGTCGAGAAGAGACTTTACTGATGTTAGAGACATAGTTCGCGGCTATAGGCAGCTCCTAGAGAAGAGACCAAATGAGAAGTTGTTTGTTATGGGATCTGGGCGTTCTATCAGTGTTCAGAATGTCTGTGAATACCTAGCAGAAGCCTCCGGAAAAGCTCTCGATATTAGGGAAGATACTAGTTTTATAAGAAAAAATGATGCTAAAGATATGGTTGCCGACTCTGGGCTAGCTTCTGCTGTTTTCGGGTGGTCTCCTGATTATTGTGTGGGTGAGACTATCAAGGAGGTTTATCAAGCTTTAGTAAGCTAATTAATTTCTCTGCTGATGTTCTTGCTTCTTACTGGTATTTAGGGTAAGAGTTGCGATTCAGGCACCCGTAGCTCAGCTGGATAGAGCGCGTGACTACGAATCACGAGGTCGGAGGTTCGACTCCTTCCGGGTGCGCTCTTTAATCACTTCTAGTATAATATAATTGTATACTAATCTAGTTATGCAGATCTTTGGATTTCTAACTGCGGGAGTGATTGTGAATTCGATTTCAGAAGCTGCTTTGAGTATGGGTCAACCTGATAATTTTTCCAAAAAACTCATACTCACCACAGATACCACTCATTGTCGTTTTTGGCTTAGCTTCTACTCTGCTGGGCCCATGGAAAGCAAGGAGCTAAGCGGCCTAGCGGACCCTATTACCAGGTTAGATAAGGCCGTTGATGTTGGGCTTAATGAAAAGGAAGCAGTAATGTGGGTTCAGGAGAGTCTTGGAAAGCTGCGTTATGAGGTATTAATACCTTTTTTTTGGTGATTTTATAGAGGCAGCAATGGTTGCCTCCTCTACCTTAGCGAAGTGTAAACCGACCGAGCTTGGCTTTTATCTTTCTCCAAAGCTTTTTTCAAATGGGGAAGCAGCTGAAGTTGTTGTAAGGATTTTGAGCCTTTTAAACTTAGATGCCTATAGCAATATTTATTTGTTCATCGGGGGTTTTGGGCTGAATAATATGGTGAATATTGCCAGTGATGTCGGTACACGCTGTGAAGAGCCTTTGTTGATATTTCATTAATTTAAATACTCTGTGCCGTATTGGTTTTGGTTAGCTGCATTTATGAGCTGTTTCATCCTATTTACCAACTTACTGTGGTAATCTTCGAGGGCATTTTCGGGATTAGAGTAATTGGAGGGTGGGAGCATTGGCTCAGATATCAAATGAGTAAGTCGAGCTGGTTTCGGTATTGGTGTCAGGCCAATGCCTCTAGCTAAGAAAAGGGGTACCTTTAGGTTTTTATAGAACCATTTGCTTACTTCGCTTTCATAAACATGGAAGATATCATCAGCTGCCGGGCAGGCAGCCAAAACTATTGGGGTACCTGTTTTCATTGCTAGGCGGGCAAAGCCGCGACGCTGCGCCCAACTAATTTCGTACTTTTTACGGCTTGGCCGCAAAGATTCCTTCATACCTCCGGGTGCAACAAAAACAATTTCTCCATTTGATAGAAGAGACTCGGCGTTGTTTGGTTTACCTGCGACACACCCCAGTTGTCCCATTAGGTCTCCTAATCCAGGAACTTTATAAAATAGATTGTCGATCAAAGACCTAGGGAATCGATTGTAGGACTCGATAATGGTGTTCATTAAGAGAAAGATGTCGTAGGTGGCTAGACTATGATTGAATGCAACTATGCATGGGCCCTTCTTTGGAATATTTTCTAAGCCCAATACTTGATAATCATGGTATGTGTTGAGTAACTTGATAAATGGTTGAAATTTAAGTATTAATTCTTCATTCATATTCTGTTACCAGTCAGATATTGAATTCACCGCTATAAACAAAAAAAGCCGGCCCAGCAAGGTCTACACATGTATTCGGGTTACTCTGCTGCACATATAGGTCGCCGCCGGGCATTTGCACCTCAACCCAGCTTTTACGAGAGACTAGGCCACTTGCAAGAGCGTGCAGGCCGATTGCACAGGCTCCGCTGCCGCAGGCGTTCGTTTCTCCCGCTCCTCGCTCCCAGGTCCAGGCCTCTAGGGCTTCCCCAACCGTTATGTCATCCGGGCTTGAGCTGGAGGGTTCGGTGCTTTTTATTAAGTGTACATTGATTCCTGGCCAGCGTTTTACTTGTTGGAGGCCAGGCCCAATTTTTCTTATTAGATCTTTGGATGCAGACTCGGATACGATTATTAGGTGTTCATTTGAGATGTTGCAGTAAGCGAGTTCTTCAGGTTTGAAGTTTGCTTTGCTAAGAACATCGGAGATCTCTTCTGAGATGTCTTGAAGCTCCTTCCCTGCTGTTATCAAGCTGGCTTCCCCCATTGATACCCTGACAAAATCTTGATTTATAAAGCTGCACTGCACATTCGTATCGTTTGCAAGCTTAAACTCTAAAAATTCTGAATCGAATTCGACCTCTTTGCAGTATCTTCTATGAGTATAGAGAGCTGCGCAGCGAATTCCATTGCCGCAGGTGACCGCTTGTGATCCGTCACTATTTATAATAGAGATATGCGTAGGTATTTGACTTTGTGAACCATGCTTATGAAGTAGAATAATTCCATCAGCTCCAATACCGTCGCCGACTCGAGAGCATAGCCCTGGGCTAGCTATCACTAAGCTTTCAAATAAAAGGTCAATTTGATTAGTATCTATAACTATAAAGTCATTTTTACAACCATGCCACTTTTCGAATTTAACCTTCATGATGTTTCGGTCCTTTGTAGATATAGCCCCTGCCTCGCACGCTTAAAATAATTTGGGGCTTGGAAGGGTTTTTTTCAAGATATTTTCTGAGCCTTAGAATAAAGTTATCTACGGTCCTGGTTTCAACATTTCCTTGAATACCCCAGACTTGGTTTAAGAGGTGCTCACGGCTTAGTATTTTGTTTTCGTTACATAGAAACTCTTTTAGAACCTTTGCCTCTAGAACAGTCAACTGAGAGCGACCATCTGATGTTACGAGCTCAAGTGTCTCTGGGTCAAAATGGGTATCTTTGTATATCGATTTTACTTTTGATGGTCTTTGTGTCTCGGCTTTAATCAGTGAGCTTCTTTCCGCCATTCTGCGAACTCTTAGCAGTAGCTCTTTGAGGTGGAATGGTTTTGTAACATAATCATCGGCACCGAGAGCAAGTCCGTTCATAATATCTTCTTCCTCGGAGCGCGCAGTTAAAATTAGGATGCCGGTTGTCTTATCCTTTTTGCGGATATTTTCAGCTATCTGGAAACCACTTACTTCAGGTAGCATAACGTCAAGGATTACGACATCGAAGGGCCCGTGTGAGCGATACATTTCTAGCCCGACCTTCCCAGAGGTCGCAACAACCACGGCATAACCTTCAGCTTTTAAGTTAAACTCAATATTGTAAGCAAGGTGAGGCTCATCTTCTATTAATAATATTTGCGATTGCGTCATTATATCCTGTAAATTGCTCTTTGTTCAGGTTCTGATGTTAACCAAGTTATACTTATTGAATAACCATATTTAAACCCTCCGGTCAAACCTGATAATCACCTAACTTCTTTGTAAGCTGCTGCATTCTTTTTTTGAGGCTTTGGCAGGGTGACAGAAAAAGTAGTGCCATGGCCGATGCCACGGCTCTCAACGGTGATGTCTCCTTTTAGAAGCCTAGCTGTCGACCTTGATATATATAGTCCAAGCCCTGTGCCTTTTATTGCTTTCTTTGAAGCGAGCTCAGATCTGTAGAACATTTTAAATATTTTTCTTTTATCTTTAGGGCTGATGCCGTAGCCACTATCTTTAATTGTAAAGACATAGTGACGGTTAGACTCAATTGCTTTGATCTCAATTGGTGAGCTTCCAGAACTATACTTTGCGGCATTCTCGATAATATTTCCGAAAATTAATGCTAGTGCCAGCTTGGGCAGTTGGCTGCAAATCTTTGGATCGATAGACACGGTGGTGCGCTCCTCTAGCGTTGCGTCCAAGTGGCAAGCCTGCTTCACTAGGTTAGTGAAAAGCTGCTTCATACAAGTGTCATCACCAGCTTTTGGTTTTTCTATCTCAAATATTCCCTGTTCGAGTCGCGCCGATACCAAGACTCTATCCACCAGTAAATTTAGTCTTTGAATATCTTGATGAATCATTTGGTTAATGTTTTCTTCGACGTTACCAGGAAGTTTGGGTTTTTGCAGTGTTTCGAAGCTTAGCTGTAGACTTGCTAGCGGAGACTTTAACTCGTGTGTGACACTAGATACAAAACTCTTTTGTTTTCGCAAGAACGAAGCTTGCTTTTGTATAAATATAAAGAGCATAACTGTGCCAATCAAGATTAGCCCTAGTAGGATACAACCGGCAATGATGATTATTTGGTTCACAAGCATAGAACCTTCAGTAGGTCTTATTGTCGATGCTAGTCCTTGAAATCCGGCAACCCAAAGAATTAAAACAGCAATCCAAATGATTTGCAGTAGTACGAAGATAACGATAGGGTGCGTCAAGAACGCAAAAGTTTTTTTAATCAACAGAGTGACCTTATTGGCATTTGCTTTTCATTGGTAGCATTTCTAGTAGAGCGCCACCACGGTTTTCTTATTGATTTTTTGCAGCAATAGCAGCGTTTTTGATGTCTTGTACCTCTTTGGCGAGATATTTAGTTGCTAGCGAAGATAGAAACTTTACAATTTTATTAGATTGTGTGGATGAAAGGTATTCGAATGATGCTGCAGCGTGGTTTCCGGAAATAAAGACTCTTCGAACTCGAGCAGAAACTTTCAAAAAGTCTCCGCAATTGCGACCTAAGTGCAGTTTTGTGGGGATACTCAATCTTATTTGGTCGCCTTCTTTGAAAATGAACCCTTCTTCGGCGTGGAGTTTTGTACCGTAAGCACTTAGGTCAACCATAGTCGCCTTTATATTGCTTCCTGAGTTCAGGTGAAAAAACGATATCTTATAAGAGATTTTATAACGCCGGCCTCTTCTTTTATTCTGACTTTCGATGCCAGCTCTTATCCGACTGAATAGCTCTTGTCTTGTTGCGCTAGGATATACAAAATACTCATCGACTTCATGATAAGCTAGAAGGTTTTTGTGGTACTCTTTAACCAGCCTTGTGGGGTTTCGCGTCATAAAAAGTATTGGGATCACATCTTGTGACCTTTTGGTTTTTACTTTTTCTACAAGGCGAAAGACTTCTTTCTGCTCTTCGAATTCATCATCAATAATCAAGAGTGAGATGTTTCGGCCAAATTGTTTGGCTAGCTCCTGCCCTGTTTTGGGAGAAGAGGTTGCGAGACCGTCGAATCCTTCAGAAATATAGTTTATAATTTTCGATTTTAGTTCTTCCGGAAAGGATTTCCCAAGTGCGACTATCGCGTAGTTTTTCCTCTTTCTTCTAGGCGCTTGCAGGTAGTCACTTATTTTGCTTTTGCGCTCATCATCAGTTTTTTTGAGCTTATCGTCTGAAGCCACTGCTTACCTCCCCTTCAAAGTTCCAATGGCTCACATATTTAAAAAAAGAAAACGGGTCCACTCTGATGTTTTCTATTCTATCAGTGTGTGCGGCGTGGTGCAGAAGTGTCCACAGATATGTATAAGGTACTTCTTCCGATAGTACGCTATGCAGGCTATGATATATGTGTCTTTTCTTATCAAAGTCATTAGTCGCTTCTGCTTCTGTAAGCATAGTGTCAACGTCCCGATTCCTAAATCCAACAAAATTATTGCCCCACCGCTTATCATTTTTACTGTGAAATAAGCTAGAGATATTATTTGCGTCATCGAAGCTCCAGCTCGCAATCGTGATGTCAAAGTCATGATCCGCTAGGACTTTTTCTTTCCATAATAGCCAATCCATAAACTGAAGATCTACAATGACTCCAATAGTGCCCATGTAGGCTTGGTATGCCAATGCTATTCTTTTTATTGTTTCTGACTCAATCCCAATCGGTACGGCAAAAGTTAATTTTATGGGAGATCCTGTTTTTGGGTCAAACCATTGGTTTCCGGTTTTTTTGAGCCCATTTGCAAGAAGAATCTTTTTTGCTATCTCAGGCTGATGCTTTCTTACAGGAACATCTAGGTTGTATGCCCAGCTGGTGGGTGGAAATGGCCCTGAGATAAGCGTGCCGTTATTATCAAAAAAAGCAGTTAGCATTTCCTTTCTATTGACTGCCAGTGAAAGAGCTTGCCTAAACCACTTCTTTTTAAGGTAAGTTCTTCGGTTGTTAAATGCGATGAATGTAAAGGAGAGAGCATCATATGGTATGATACCAATTTTTGCATCTTGGGAGACCTCGGGCAAGTCTCTGGGACTGACATAGGGTATTAGATTAATTGAGTTGTACATTAAGGCTTGAGCCATAATTGTGGGATCATTGAAAGACCTGACGAGTATCGACGGGATTCCTACCTTTCCTTGATAGTAATGATTAGAAGCTTTTAGTAGCAGTTCACCTTGGGAGGTTTTATTCGATAATTGATAGGGTCCAGTACCAACAGGTCTCTGGGAGAATTCCGATTGCCTATTCAATCCGGAGATATTCTTGAGCTGATGGTGTGGTAAAATTTTAAACATTAGATTTTTCAAAGGGTCTTTCAGTGATCTCAGGAATGTAATTATTATTTGCGAATTGGAGAGTATTTTTACGGATTTTATAATTTTGAACCTGTGCGAATTAGGTATAGTTGACATATCTGATTTTAATATGCGCACAGTGGTTTTAACGTCATCCGCTGATAAAGGGGGACCTTTGATTGATTGATTATCAGTATGCCAGAAAACGTCTTTCCTTAGTGTGATTTTAACTTCGTTGCCTTTTTTATTAACGTCCCATGACTTTGCTAGATCACCAACATATTGAGACTGTTGATTTGTTGTGATGAGGCTGTTAAACATCAAGTCTGAGATTCTTTTTACTGCGCTATCGGAGGCTATGTAGGGATCGTAAATACTTAAACGGCTGACTTCTCCGTAAATCATTCCTGGGCTAGATGCACTAGAAGGTTGTGTGAGATGGAAAAGTAGAAGCAATGAGCATAACCTTTTCATGATCTCTCCTTATTATTGAGATAACTTAACCTAAAGTAGTAAGGCACTCCGCTTTGTAGTGTTGTTCCCTGGTTTGTAAGTGCAATAAAAACACGGTCCCAGGCTCCTACTTGTGCGCGAAAACTGATTATACCCTGATTACTTACTATGATGTCATGGTTCATTTTTGTTCCTGTTCTGAGAACGTGCTTTCTTCCGGTATAGATATTATATGAACATATGGGGTTGAAGTCTTCAGGGTTATTTGCAACATAGAAGACCTTCATACTATCTGGCGACCACGCCGGCCCGGTATTAAGGTCTAGGACCACGTTCTTTGCGATTAAAGTGTTTTCAAGATACCTTCTGCCTAGATGCTTTTCATTCGATCGGATAACATTGATGTTCCAGGTTTCATCGTTTGTATTCTTGGAATAAAAAGCAAGAAGTTTCCCGTCTGGGCTAATGCGTGGCCGAAGATAAGTATCCATTGAATTTGTGATCGGCGTTGGCCGCGACCATTTCTCGTCGGCAGGGCTGCTTCTTTCTATACTATAAACACCAAAACTAAGGCCAGTACCGGCGGAGAAAAAAATACGATTTCCGTCCCTACCCCACTCTGGATATAGATGTATATTTTTATCTTTAGTTAGTTGCGTTGGATTTTCATGTCCGATTGCAAGAATATAAAGATCGGCTTTTCCTGAGCGAGCAGAAGTAAATACAATTTCGCTTCTCGTAGGAGACCACTTCGCTTGGCCATCTTTCAAACTATTATATGATTCCAATTTTTTTATTTTATTGTTGGAACCTATATAAATATTATATTCCCCTGTTCCCGCATTTGAGATAAATGAGTAACTTTCGCCATCCTTTGACCAGTCTAGCCCAGAATTAAATGTTCTAGCTTTTTTTTTGTATCGAGACTCATTTACGAAGTTGTTCTCTTTCTCTTCTATTAGCGCTAATATCTTTGAGTAAGAACCGTCAAGCTTAACTAATTTGATTTCTTTGCTAAATCCTCTTGTGGTTTCAAAACTGATGAATGCGCCATCTTTAGACCAACTGAGGTTTGATTCATTCGTCCGGTTTGGTGGGTTTAGAGGGCGTACTTGTATTAGTTTCATTCCTGATCTGGCTTCACCAAAGTCTTGGTAATCTTTTTCAAAGTCTTTTGCATAAGAAAAAAATCTTAAAATATCGTTCTGAAAATAACTAGTTGGGTGTGTTTTGTAAATATCATGTGTTGTGCAGCCTGCACTTATAAAGACAAGGGTGAGGGTTAGTTTTTTTATATTTGAGCAGTTCATAAGATGGTGTTTTTAAGTTTTGTTTCTTTGTGGCTAATATTCAGAGATCTTTTGTATACTTTGGCTTCGTTTAGTATGGCGATGATTCCCAAATCTTGCGGTCTTGCTCCAGAGAGTTTGCGATAAAGTCTGGTCCATTTTCTAAGAATACCATCGTTCGGGGTATTAGGGTCAGTCATTTGGTGAATCTTTGTTTCCGATTTAACCTCAATCAGATCTGCTGTGGCATCTGCCAAGTCTTTTTCTTCTGGATTGATAAATCTGAGAAAGGGTTTTACTTTCCTTATTATTTCAAGAGACTTTCTAAAGTGCGCTATAGCTAATTTTTTATTACCTTTGAGTCTTTCTCCACTTTTATAGATGGCAACAGCTTCATTGAGATGCGCAGCTACATAAGTCTTATTTTGAAATTTTGCGACTCTGTTATTTTTTGTTACATTGTTGTAGAATTCTGCGGCCTTGTGCGGCTCGTCGAAGACGGTGAGATACTTTTCAGCGATAAAGTAATTTGCTTCAAGGTAGTCGGAGTGTGAGAGAGGTATCTTTTTAGCTTTATCTATTGCTAGAGAGAGTTTATTGGCTTTACTAAGAGTTTTTATAGATCCCATTAAGTCTCGCTCTAGGATAATAGCGCGCTCTCCAGTTAAGTCTATGGTCCCTTCATCGAGGTCAACGATTATTGATTTTGATTTATAGCCAGGTAGGTTTGATATAGTAATTTTCGTGTACTTATTATCTATAAGTATGGCGGCTTGAAGTGGAGATTTACCAATTTTCTTATTGTCTACTTTGATGGTAGCTCCAGATGGCCGGGTCTCCAGGCGGAGGAACGACTTTGATCTCTTAAGGTTTATCTCACCAGAGGAAGGAGAAGATGGGTGTTTTATTGTTTTAGTTACATACCCCGACCGTACTAGGAAGATGCTTTTATTTTCTGGGGCGTTTACAGGTAATGTTAATTTTCCGTCGGCCCCCGAGGCGGATAGCCATTGGGAACCGTAATATAAGTTGACTCTAGAAATTGGTTGACCGGATTCATCGTCCAGGATCATTATTGATTTACCCTGGGTATTGCGTGGAGCATATTTTGCTGCGACAACTTTATCTCCTATACTCATATGGGACCTTGGTAGCATGATTTCAGCTTTAGCTATCACGTCTTGCTTGTTAACCTTTGTGATGAAGCCATGGCCAATTTTTTTGATAAGGACTTTTTTACCTAAGATACTTAGCTGACTACCATAGATATCTATCTTTCTATTCTTCTTAAGTGGTATTTTTTGATCTTGTTTCCAGTTTATCTTTATTTCACTGCCGTTGACGCTGAGGATATTACCTTCATAAGGGAACAAGCTAGTAGTGGCGTCGACAATTTTTTGAATAGTGGTATTTGTATTTTCTTTATTGATGTGAAACTTTTCCATATGGGTAGCGACGGTATCTCCGTTGATATTGATAAGAGAAACCTGCAGGAATGGTTGCTCACTTTGAGAAATGTATGTCACTGTAGCGATAAAGTCGGGATCATTTATAGAAAGGGAAGGCCCCCAGCCATCCTTCAGGATTTTCGTTAGACTCTTTCCAGTTCTGGAAATCAGCCTTTTCTTTGCTGTATCTGGTAGAACATCAAAGCCTGAATTTTTGAAAGATTTTTTCAGTAATTGTAGCAAGGTATGGGATGTGCTCTTAGAGATGTTCGTTATTGGCGATCTTTTTGCGATAGAGAGCTCGAGCGAGGATATGGCCAGGCGCGGCTTTGCTGGTGAACTATCGCTATAGGTCTTTTCGATGAGGGTGTTGCCGGATAGGACTAATTCGGTTTCACTACTATATGGCAGCAAGTCTTTGGATTCCATAGATACAGTTACAACGTCAGAATCATTTAAATTGGTAGTATGTGAGATGTGTCCCCATGAATCTGTTTTACCAATAATTTTATTATTTATTTTTACGAGTATATCTGAGGCCCCTGTTGAGTTAGAGTAGTGCTCTTTCTTTGCGAAAATATCGATTGTATTTCCAGGCTTAAGTGCAAGACGGAGTCTATTGTTCTCTGGTAAGCGGCGGTTTACAACGAGGGTTTGATACCCTCTTTTTCTGGCGATTATCTTTATTGGCCCAGAAAGGTGATCTCCTATCGGTAAATAGCACTTTCCACTTTTGGTGCTGCATTCAAATTCAGGTGCATTATAGGTACTCAAGCCGAT
>Ga0099800_1145_pt1 | contig 19116 bp, 16 predicted proteins | sample Uncmet6_SortRC_1_FD_89868 | JGI IMG/M metagenome (GOLD analysis project Ga0099800, IMG submission 89868) | Marine eukaryotic communities from CALCOFI LINE 67, Pacific Ocean - CN11_C50_N6_SortRC_1 | ecosystem: Environmental > Aquatic > Marine > Oceanic | place: Pacific Ocean: Monterey Bay... | reverse complement strand
TCGCGCAGCAGCGTCGCAGCGAAACCTTGCCCCCCCAAGTGAGTGAGTGAGTGAGTGAGTGAGTGAAAAATTAAGGAGGAACATCCAAAAGGATGATAGCTAGCCCTAAGACCTACCCCCTGCGAGGCCAGATTCCAGCCTACGCTCGCGAGATGCGAAGATTTGAATGAGAAAACGATACAAGAAGTTGTCAACTTCCTTGGGCGTCTTGTCCGACATGAGGAGACGGACCCTCGCGTCAGTCGACATCGACCCAAACGCCGGGAGTATCCATACAATAATCAAGTCGACGACCCTCGGGAGCTGGCACGTAAAGACCATGCCCCCTCTGCGCGCGCTCCAGGCACGCCTGAACACTCCTACTGGTCTATTTTTAATTGGGGGCGGGGTCTTTACCCACCAGCCTCGGGAGGGGACTGGGAGGGGTGTCATTTTGTCGGAATGGTCTGTCGGACCGGATTTTCTCGCGACCGGCCCACCTAGCGCCTTGGCCCCCAGCGGACTTTCGGAAGAGCCCGCAAAGTTTTAAATCGTCGCCGAGTTTCAGCGCCAACGGCCGCGCGGAAGGCGCCGAGCGGGGGCCGCAAAGCCTCGGCGCCGCGCGCTTCGACGCCTGCGGCCCCCGGCGACGCGCCCCGAGGCGCTCGCGCGGCACCCCCGGGCCGCCCCCGGCCTCTGCGGCCGCCGGCGCCGCGGCGCCCCCGGCCGCGTGCGCGCGCGGCCGCCTCCGGGATCGAGCCGCGCGCGGCCGGGCCCGGCATTCGCGCCGGGCGGACCTTTGGGCCGCGGCTCCGGTCCGGGCCACGCGTGGAGCGCACGCCGCGCGCGCGCCGCGCTCGGGGCGCCGCCGCTGGCGCCCGGCCGGCCCGCGCCGGCCGGGCCAGCCGGACCTGGCCCGCGGCGCCTCCCGGCCGCGGGCCGGCCGACTCGGCGGCGTGGCCGCCCCGAGGCGCCGCCGCGCGCCGCGCCACGCCCGCGCGCCGGGCGACGCGGCGCCTCGACGGCCGCCCCCGGAGCCGCGCGGCTCCGGCCACTGCCGAGCGCGCCGCTTCTGGGCGCCGAGTGCCGCGCGGTGAGGGCGACGCGGACCGCGCGCGCACCACCCGCGCCGCGTGGGCCTATGCCGGCGAGAGGCAAGCGAAGGCGGCAACTGCGCCGTCTTGGCGGGCGCCTCCGGCACCGACGCTGACGGCGGGAACAAGAAGCGCCGAAGGCGTCTCGGCGCCGAAGGCGCCGCCTGCGCCGAAGGCCAATTGGCCCCCAGCGGGCGCCGAAGGCGTCATCACGGGTCCACCTGCGCGCGGGACGGCCAGCCGGAGCCCGGGAGCGCGCTTGGGCCCAGCCGGCACCTAGCCGCGGCGGCCGAAGACGTCGATGATCCGCGCCAAGAGTCAGCGTCCTGCGACGCTTTCCGTGTCGACGCGCATCGGCCTGAGACCGCGCACCAATGCTGCATCTCCGCCTCGGCGCGCATTGCATTATATTTGATTTTATATGGGCATATATTGTTTTTTCGTGAAGTGCAGAGCCAGCAAAGACAACCCCCCAAGACAGCGCGCTGCCCAACCCTAGACAAGCCAACCCTAGCTCTTGCACGGCACCCTAGACAGGCTGCGAGCGCGCTACCTTTATACTTGTTTTGCGAGCGCCTTGCGCCCGTGCTTCCACGCGTCCGCTCAGACGTCATGGTATGCTACAGACCTAGTACTACCCAAGTAAGTCCTGTACTATGTGACTAGTTTCGCGATGTGGACTTATCTTTGACCTTGCACGCCTTTTGGGTCGCCGTACGACAAACGGGCTGTAGATACTCTGATGCTTGCAAGTTCCTACAATCGAACGTGGTCTTCGACGACAAGGCCCGAGGCTTCCAGAACATGATGCGGAAGACAACACAGGCCCTAAGCGACTTCAGAGCTCTATGGCCTATACCTTCCTTTGATCATACTGCTGCAAACCGTGATAGGCCGTTTCCATTCGACCACCAAGGACAAGTTCCTTGGGCGCAGCATACCTCAATAAAACAAAACAAAAATTGATCCAAAACAAAAATTAAATAAAGTAAAATATACCTCTACTCGACGTTACTACACTTCAGCATGGTGATTATTCCGCTCCAAGGATCTGCTAATAATCTGAGGAGACGGTGGAGTGAATCTGCCTATTACAAGTATATTCCCCCCGGGAATAGGCGTGTCCGCTAAACTTGCATCCACGGCGCACCACAAGCGGTCCGCTTTATACTCGCGGTAATTAGCGAGCGGGACACCGATTAAATTTTCGCAGCAAACCAGACATGGAGATAACGCAAGAGGCGCGCAAAACATTTTTAAACATTATTTTCACGATCTTTTCTAGGATGCCTGGACGGTGATAAGTGCATATTTTGCCGAGAAGGGCCTTGTCCGTCAGCAGTTGGATTCTTTTGACGAGTTTATTCAAAACACGATGCAAGAACTCGTAGATGACAGTGGAGAATTGAGCGTGAAGGCGGAAGCACAATATACACCTGGACATGATATTACCAACCAAAACACATTCTTGGTTTTGTTTAATCAAGTCTATGTGTCTAAACCGACCGCCACGGAGAAGGATGGTACTACTAGTAATATGTTCCCTCAGGAAGCACGGTTGCGAAGCATGACCTACGCATCACCCATATACGTTGATGTAAGCTGCGTTGAACAAAATCAGTTGCCATCATTTCATCGAGAGAGTCTAGCCGAACTTCAGATTGATGGTGAATGGTACCCATGCAAAGTGAAAGCATATCACAATGAACTAGCAACGGTGGTTTACAAAGTTGCTTCACCACTGAACAATTCACTTGAGCAAACACAAGTTGTTGAAGACCACGTGGCTTCTTCCCGTTTGCGCTTCCCAGATAGAGAATCAACATCTCACAGAAATGATTCTCCAAAAGAGTTCCTTGGATATGTTCCTATAATGTTGCGTAGTCGCTTTTGCGTCCTTGCAGATAAGTCTGACAAGGAGCTGTGTGAACTCGGTGAATGTATCTATGACCAAGGGGGCTATTTCATCATCAATGGATCAGAAAAGGTTGTCGTTGCGCAAGAACGCATGTCTAATAACCATGTGTATTGTTTTCGAAAGAAGCAGCCCCATAAGTATGTGCCTATTTTGGTACTGGTGCGATGATACGTAAACTTTCAGGTATTCTTGGGTGGTGGAATGTCGCTCTCATGTGGAGCACGGTGCTCGACCTACAAGCAGCATCTACATGCAAATGTACAACAAGGCAGGACGTTGCCAGTCTCAAGGAAATCAGATCCGGATGACTTTGCCTTATGTTCGTGTCGACATACCAGTCATAGTGGTCTTTCGTGCTTTGGGTTAGTACCTGATCCTTTCTTACTCCAGGCTTTTGTGCCACAGGCTTTGTCGCAGACCGGGATATCCTCGAGCACGTTATATATGACTTTGCTGATACTGAGATGATGGAAAAGTTGCGACCATCATTGGACGAGGCATTCGTAATTCAAAATCAGACAGTTGCTCTTGATTTCATTGGCAGGCGAGGTAGTGCTACAAACATGGGACGTTCCAAGCGTGTCCAGTATGCAAAAGAATTGCTTCAAAAGGAAGTACTACCGCATGTCGGTACTGAGGAACAATCAGATACCAAAAAGGCTTTTTTCGTGGGATATATAGTGCACAAACTACTGATGTGCTCACTCGAGCGTATAGACGAAGATGACCGAGATCATTATGGCAAGAAACGTCTAGACTTAGCTGGACCACTTCTAGGTGGTCTTTTTCGGATGCTCTTTCGGAAGCTGACCAAAGATGTCCTTGCTTATTTGCAAAAATGCATTGATGAAGGTCGTGACTTCAATCTTGCGTGCGTTTTGTGTTCTAAATAACTTTGTAAAAGAGAAGCTATATATATATTTTGCACAGTTCGGCGATAAAATCACGCTTAATTACAGACGGTTTGCGATACTCTCTTGCAACGGGAAACTGGGGCGACAGAAAAGATGCTTCGCGTGCTGGAGTCGCACAGGTTCTGAATCGACTCACATATGCGTCAACTCTATCGCACTTAAGGCGGTTGAATACTCCACTTGGACGTGAGGGCAAACAAGCCAAGCCAAGGCAGCTCCACAATACTCATTGGGGATTCATTTGTCCTGCAGAGACTCCAGAAGGACAGGCCGTCGGTCTCGTCAAAAATTTGGCATTGATGGCATATGTATCTGTCGGAAGCCCTCAAAGTCCCATCTTAGAGTTTCTTGAAGAATGGTCCATGGAAAACCTTGAAGAAATCTCACCACAAACCATCGCTGATCCTGGAACTACGAAAATATTTGTCAACGGAAGCTGGGTCGGTGTACACCGAGATCCATCTACATTAGAAGCGACCTTAAGGTCGCTTAGAAGGCAGATTGACTTCGATCCTGAAGTTTCTGTAGTTCGAGATATCAAGGAAAAGGAACTCAGAGTATATACTGATGCAGGGCGCGTTTGTAGGCCACTCCTTATTGTAGTATCATCTCCTACCACAGATGATCTGGAAAATCGAGATTCCAATGCACAGAAACTCAGACTGCGGAAAGTACATGTTCGGAAGCTCATCAATGGCGAGCTTGGATGGACGCAGCTTCTTGTGAAAGGTCTTGTTGAGCTGATTGACACAGAAGAAGAGGAAACCGCTATGATTGCAATGAATCCATCAGATTTACTAGAGTCATATTCGTCAACGTACACCCACTGTGAGATTCATCCTTCTATGATCCTGGGCATTTGTGGTTCCATCATACCCTTTCCTGATCACAACCAATCTCCTCGCAACACATATCAGTCTGCCATGGGCAAGCAGGCCATGGGAATATATGCTTCCAATTTCCAGCAGCGAATGGATACTCTGGCACATGTGCTGCATTATCCTCAAAAACCGTTGGCAACTACAAGGGCTATGGAACATCTCCACTTTCGTGAACTGCCCAGTGGTGTTAATGCCATTGTTGCCATCATGTGCTATACAGGATATAATCAGGTGCATGATGGCCCCTACCATAATGAAAAACCTATAAGTAAAGGGTGATTGAAATTGCACAGGAAGATTCGCTAATAATGAACCAGGCAGCAATCGATCGGGGTTTGTTTCGTTCAACTTTTTATAGAACTTATTCTGACCAGGAGCACAATGGGGATGTTTGGAACTCTCCGGGGCTCCAAGAGAAGTTTGAGCGGCCAACTAGAGAAGAGTGCACCGGCATGCGTCATGGTTCATATGACAAAGTTGATATTGATGGACTTGTCTCCCCCGGGGTGCGCGTGTCTGGTTGTGATATACTTATAGGCAAAACATCTCCATCGCTGAGACGTGATGTAAGTGAGCTACGAGGCCAGTTTACCAAGCGCGACACCTCGACTACTATGCGACCAAACGAATCCGGATTAGTAGATCAGGTGATTGGTCAAATCATCATGTACAGGATTCACAGTATTGCTTCCTAGGTAATGCTTTCTACAAATCAAGAGGGCATGAAATTCACAAAAGTGCGTACACGAACAACCCGCATTCCACAGATTGGTGACAAGTTCGCATCGAGACATGGGCAAAAAGGGACAATAGGAATGACGTATGCACAAGAAGATATGCCTTGGACTCGTGATGGCATTTGCCCAGACATAATTGTAAATCCTCACGCGATTCCATCTCGCATGACGATCGGTCACTTGGTTGAGTGTCTGCAGTCGAAGGTAGGTGCTCTAACTGGCAAGGAAGGTGATGCTACACCCTTTACTGATGTGTCTGTTGACTTGGTTGCCGGGGTATTGCACGAGCTAGGGTATCAAAGGCATGGCAACGAAGTCATGTACTCCGGACATACTGGCCAGGTAATACGTGCAAAAATATTTTTAGGGCCAACTTTCTATCAGCGTCTAAAACACCTCGTCGATGATAAAATACATGCTCGCTCTCGAGGCCCAGTGACGATGTTGACTCGCCAACCCATGGAAGGACGTGCTCGAGATGGGGGTTTGCGGATGGGTGAAATGGAACGCGACTGTCTCATATCTCATGGGGTCTCAAGTTTCCTACGTGATCGTATGTTCGCAAACTCTGATCCTTATGCTATTCACATCTGCACGAAATGTGGATTAATTGCCCATGCCGATCTTCAGAAGCATATTTATTGGTGTAACAACAAAGTTTGCCGTCACTCGAGAGCTTCTGTTGCACGCGTGCATATTCCATATGCGTGCAAACTTCTCTTTCAGGTATGGATGGATCCTTTTATTTTAGATCTATTTTGTGTCATAGGAATTGATGACAATGTGCGTTGCACCCCGAATACAGATATAAAAAATATCATTACGCTCCGGCGCCTGTTGCTCGGGAGGTGACAACACTGTATAAGGACGAGACGAACTTGGCAGGTAGGTTACCTGGTAGGTTCGGGGGAAGCCTGAACATTGAAGTGCCAGTGCACGCAGGGACTGTCACAAGTTATATACTTCCTTCACAGACTCATTTTACAATTCGCTTAACGACCTAGAAGAGTGGATCAAGGAACAAATTGTCACCTTGGTCCGAGGGCACTAAAGGAGTAGAGGTCATAATATGAATATAGTGGCCATTGGTCACCATCATTGGTCCGAGATTAAAGAGGGATAATATTGTGATCTTAAAGGAGATAGGAAGGAAGGTACAGCAGTTACATATGTCACCCTGATCTTGGTACCTACTCAGGCTACTTCGCTGGGGTACTGGCAACTACTACCCCTATCTACCCTCTTCCCTCTTCCTTGTAACTTCAGACTACCAATATTTATATCGGTACGCCTGGGGGCTGTCACGGGTTAGACTTCCCGTGACCAACTGTGTTCTAGCGACAGTAGTATATAGGTTTACCCTAACTTTGACCTTTTTTATAATTTTTTCAGGAGGATAATCCCCTTGCGGGGATTACCAAGAAAAAATTATAAAAAAGGTCAAAGTTAGGGTAAACCTATATAGAAATCCCCTAAATGTCCAAACTTTTTTTGTCCCAAAAAGTTGGGATGTTACAAAAAAGTTGGGAAACCCCAAAAAGTTGGGATAAATTTTTAAGGACTTCCCAACTTTTAAAAAAAGCCCCAAAGTCCCCAAAGTACACGTATTTTTGAAAAATCTTAAGCAAGGGGGGGGGGGGGGGGGGGTGGGGGGAGAGACTATAAAAAATTAGCCAAAAAGACACATTGGACTCCCATCTTTTTTTCTCCAACCTCTTTTTCCAAAGACAATTTTTGCCTTGGAATTGATATGTTTTTGGTAAGCAATAGCATTCCACCAACATTGCTCATACTTTGGCTTTTGGGCCAATTTGCGCAAACGTCTCAAATACCGTGACTCTCCAATTTCTTTTTTATATTCTTCAACACTTTGTAGGACTGTGTATAAACATAATGCCTGGTATTGCTGAGAGTATGGTATTCTCACGTCTTCCCATGTAAGATTAAATTTTTGAATGAACATAGCATATTCCTCAAAAAAGTAGTCAAAAACAATTTTTCCATCGAGTTCACACCAACAGTGAAAATTGCCATTATTAATATTATTTGAATATGTAGAAGACTCAGCGTCTGATAGTCACATATTTTCATCTTCAGCTTTAGATGATTTAAGGTATGTCGCCAAAATTTTTTGGTAACAAAGGGGCTTTTTTTAAAAAATATAAAAAAAAATTCTAAAAAAAAAATGATCATACTTTTTAAATATATAAGCTACGAAGGGTAAAAAGGAGGAGTGCCGTGCGAGTAGCTCAAATGAAATCAAATCATACCTTCACTGCGGCAAGTGCATGGCCCAAGAGGGTTCGGGAATACACGTAGGCTGGACTGAATTTGGTCTCCAAGTTTGGTAACCAGCGGACAGTGGCTAGAGGGTTTTTTTACTAGGGGTTTGCCGGGCGGAAGCAATTGATTGGCCGGACGCAGCGGCGCGTATCGTCTTAACGAAGGGATACGAAGCCGGGCTAACTACGAGGCGCGCTCCACAGAGCCTGTGGCGGACGCGCTGCGCAGTTAGCCCGGCTTCGTAGGTCCTGTGCGCCCCAGACGGCTGCCAACGGCAGCCCGTATATAATTAGATCTCGGCTTCTGCGCGGTCAAAAAAAAATGGAGCACATTTTTGAAATGCCCGACCCCGAGTTGCTACGGCGAAGTGTCCTCAGTTTTGCCGAACGGGCACCGGATTGCCCTGTAGGCAGCGGAAATGTGTTGGCGCGCGCGGTCCCGTCCGTCGGCTAGTACGAGAGGTCGGTCTAGAGTGCAAAACATATATGATCTAGGTTACCTACAAGTGCATGTACATGAATCTCAACCATACATACCAATACCTTCCTCTCTCTTAATTTGACGTTAATCCTATTACTAGAAGACACACCACCGGTGTTAGGGACTCCCACTGCGTTGACCACGCTGCACCCGACGGCCCTATCAGGGACTTCGGGTTACTGATATAGAGTCTCACCGAGACTCCCCATATATATCTCACAGGTTAGCGGGCGCCACAAGCGAACCGTAGTCCTAAATTAACACCTTCTAAAGCATTTGTTAGAGCCTGCCTCGTGTCCGTGGTCCGGTGTGCACCACGAGAACGGACTCTTGATACTTCGTGTCAAGAGAAGCCTATCCTCGAGAAACGCAGCTCGCACAAACGCGAACACCGCACGTACTACTTCGTGGTACAGCACAACAACCGTTACATCCGTAACACCCCCTCTCAACGTTCTACTTCGTGAAACATTTAAACCAGTAGTTCTACTTCGTGGAACTATACTACAGCTATGGCCCTTGACGACGATCAAGACATGGCTGATCTCATGGATCCCTTGATCCGTGATCCCGGTCAACGGGAAGAAGAAGACTTGCAATTTGACGATATGACCCAAGACTTCCACAGAGGTCATGATGGTCAACCGTTACATCCTGACAGAAACGTCAACGACAAGTTGCAGTTAGAGCTCCTTAGGGATAAAAGGTATGATCCTAAACTTACCCCCAGGCAGAACCTTAGGATATTCGAATCATACATGAGTGTTAACTTTCGCAAAGAGATGCTGACACGAGGATTCTGGAAAGACCTAATCTGGGGCGCAGAAAGGGAATTTGAAAATGACCCTGCCCCATTTACTGATGCCCTGCATGGCACCCTCTCTGGGTTTGAGCATGCTTGTTTCGGGAGCCCCATACAAACTTCTCAAACTTGTACATGTACATGTACATACGTGTACATGTACACATGTACATGTACATTCGCTAACTTTGGTGCTGCTTCATTTGGCGGCCAAACATTGACCGCGCAGAAGCCGAGATCTACTTTATAGGGGCTGCAGTTGGCAGCCGTTTGGGGCGCACAGGACCTACGAACACGAACTAACTGCGCAGCCCATCCGCCACAGGCTCTGTGGAGCGCGCCGCTTCTGGCGCAGCTCAATTAGTTCGTGTTCGTATCGCCTCGTTTAGACGATACGCGCCGCGTCCGGCCAATCAATTGCCGCCGGCCGGCGACCCCCGGGTTAATACTTACTGGCCAGAGCTTGTTTTCCACGACCGCGCCGCCACTGTCCGGGGGTTGGAATGCGATAAGCAACGTACGTAGGGTAAGTCTGGTTGGTTTACGAGACGTCAACGGACACGCCGGCTAATTCACTCCACCGCCTCCTCAGATTATTGTATTCCGGCCTAGACGGCACACAACCGGCAATTTGCACTACGGGCTCGTAGTAGAAACGTGGTGTCAATAACCGTTGAGGCGGTGTCAAACTTCTGATGATGAACAACACACAATCACTTATTTCGTTGTTAAAAGTCCATCGCCACGGTGGAAACTGCGGAACTGCCAAAAGCCGAAGGAAATTACGCCATTCAAGAGCAACTCTTGCCGGAGAACTTCACATTCAAGCTAGTCCTGCAAAAGGTGGTTCCAAGGATTCAATATTTCTGTATCGAGCCTATCGTGACCCCGAACAGAATATTCACAATCTCAATTGTCTAGAGAAACATAAAACATTCGCAAACCAATCTCAGTTGTGGCGCAGAGAAATTGATGCTATGACGCGTGTCGTCAGCAACGTTCGGGGCGATCTAGTTAAAACCTGTGAACGCATGTATGAACACCTGCAGAAGCATCACTCAATAATTAATGCAGCACAAGATGGCATCATGAAATGGCAGGGAGTTGCAAAAGTTGCTGCTTCTGGCACCAAAATGGGACTCGAAGAAGTAAATAATTGGAAACAAAAAAACTATGAGATTCGAATCGTATCTTCTTATTATCAGAGGAGATATCTGGCGATAAAAATGGCCCTAGAATCATGTACACATGCCACTGCTGAATTTGAACGTGCTGCCATCATCGAAAACTCCCATCATTGTGCCAATCTGTTGAATCGGGTAAATTTTGGGAAAAATGAAGCAAGAGGGCACTACCAAAGATGCTGTGGCTTGCTTTCTAAGGTGCTTGGGCTGCATTGCCGCGTAGCAATGATGGTCAAAGAAGTTGATGCAAGCATAGCAAAAACTCAGTTGCAGGAGCCCTCTCGCGAATTCGGTTGCGTTGAAGGCCCATTCTCGACAGTAAATTGCAAATTACAGCTGGGAAGGTTACTTGCCGCTCCTGAAAAGGAACAACCCACGGCGATCAATGCAAATCCATCGTCAGTCACATCAGTTAAATTCCTTGAATCAGGTAGGATCGCGGGCGAAAACAATCATACTTCTAAGAAAGCAACTAGAGATATTGATTATTGCATAAAAACAAAAACCAGAACAAAGCTGCCCACTAGCAACGATTTGAAGCCACCTTCCGCGCAAGATGCTCTTCTCAAGCACAAATTAGTTGCCCTTGCCACATTATCAACCTGTTGGAAAGAAGAGCGCATAGTGTTACACGCATCTGCAAACATTTCCAATCTCAAGACTAGCACAGATGCATATGTGGGGGAGGATACATGGGGAGTTCCAAGGCAAGAAGGTTTTCTCGCAATATCTTGTCTTTCTAGCGAAATGACAAACTTAAGGTTAACCCATGGACTGAGTTTGCGTGCATTCTTTTTGAGTATAGCCGGCGTTAAGCCTGAACAGCCGCCCTATTATAATATCACTACCTTGGCCTTTGCTCCAGTTGCATCCAAGCTAGCGGAAGTTGCAAGCGGCACACATTTTGTAATGGAAAGTCAAGCCGCTGTAATGCGATATGCTAACAGCAAAGCTCGCACTAGAACGTCTACACAAGACCATTGGCATTTAGTGCGAAGGTATGTGAGCACTAGCTGTTTGCATATAGCACAGCTAGGCGGCACATATCTAACTAGATTAGACCTATCTTTCACACAGTTGCACGATCACTCCATTTCTCCTTTGGTAAGATTGCTAGCGAACAGTACCGCTCCAGCATATTACACAGAAACGCTCGGGACCAAACAACTCCCACAAACCTCGCATGCTTGTGGACTTCACAATTTTCTAAGTCACGTCGTTCTCTGCAAGAATGCGCTTGGTGATGTTGCTGCCTCTGTGCTTGCATCAGATTTCCTTCCGATGACGATGGTTTTGTTTGTGCTAGATCTCAGACAGAACCAAATATCAGCTATCGGTGGGCACCTGCTTAAAGTAGGCGTGCAGAAGAATCAGACTGTTTTGAATTCATTTATATGGCGTGGTGTGTTCGATCGTATGCAATACCAGGTGAATGATATGATAGTTTGCGGCTGTCGTGGGAATAAGTTGACCATCCGGGAAGCACTTGATCACCTAGACCAACTACCTGGTACTTTTGGGGTAGTAAGGTACCCTCAGGTGAGATTAGAGAGGACCTTTGTGCCATGCGTGATACCAAACCAGAATATTTTTGGCGCTTCTTTGGCTCCTTTGCTTGTTGATGTAAGAAATAACAAGATCCTCTTGAAAATTCTGGCACAAAAGGTCTGGGTGTAATTTCTTCCTCGTGTCGATGCACACATTCGACCCGCAACCTCGGCGCCCGCCCTGTCCGATAGCAGCATGTACTCTGCTGTCCGATAGCAGCATCGGCTCAGACTAGCCGGGGTCAACCCGGATCCGGCTGGAGTTCAGGGTTCAAGGTTGAAATGGATTTAATCCAGATAAATAGAAATAACAAGATACAATGCCCTGACAATTTTGCGGTGCAAACTGGTGGCAAGATTCCAGTGGACGCATGTATGAAGGTTAAGGCGTGGCTAGATCGGCGCCGTCCTTCAGACCTTCGAACAAGAAAATGAACAGAACTTTGATGTACATGATTTTGATGTGCATGAATTTTGAGCTGATGAGTGCCTGGGGCAGGCACAAATCAAATAGGGGTGGAATGTGGCGGAAAATAGCGTCCGCCCACACTCTGAATTTTAGAAAATGCCAGAGGTCGAGAATGGCCATGAGATTGATAGAGGGGCACTGGAAGCACACTAGGGTGTGTGGGAAAATGCCTCTAGACCGAAAGAATGACAGAAAAGAGCACCCGCGCGTTGCGCAGGTACAGTCTTAGTGTATACAGCATATACATCAGAACAGAGCGATAGAGACCGAGAGTACCCAGAACCGAGAGAAAAGAATAGAACTAGCAGTGTTTTATTACCATATTGCACACGTTGAGTAGTACGGAAATACCACTCGTGGTTCCTGCTACACAGTAAGGTCCCCTTGAAGTATATAGGTCTCCCTTTTTTTTACCCTTTTTTAACATTTTTAGGGCGGATACTAATCCCCGTAAGTAAGGGGGATTATCCGCCCTGGAAATGTTAAAAGAAGGGCAAAAAAGGAAACCTATATAATCCCCTAAATCTCCCGATTTTTTGTCCCAATATTTCGGGATTTTGTCCCAATATCTAGACACCTGTCTACATGCACATATACAGGTATGTACAAGTACGGTCGCACAGCGCAGTAGCACGGTAAGACGGAGTAGGTAAAGTCCAGTTGGTATAACGAGACGTCAACAGACACGCCTATCCCCGGGGGGAATATACTTGTACTAGGCTGGTTCACTCCAGGCGGGCGACCACGCTTTTCTTTCTGAGGAGGGGCTGGAGCAGGAGAAAGCTGGGCATCCTCATCAAAATCATCATCATCATCATCATCATCATCATCTTCGGCATCTTCTTCGGCTTCGGGTTCATCATCATCAACAAACTTCAGATCATCTAATGTCTCGAAAAATTTCAGTAGAGGTTCAGTTCTTGGGTTGTGGCGCTCTAAATTACTTCACGCGCGCCTTTCGCTATCTCGGAGTCAAACTCTCGTCTTCTATCAACGACACAGCCGACGTCGAGTCTCGCATCGCCGCTGCCTCTGGTGCCTTCCGGAAACTGGAATCCGTCTTCCTCTCTCGCCGCGTCAAACCGCACGCCAAACGAGCCGCTTATGTGGCCGTCGTCCTTGCCCATTCTACTATACGGAGCCGAAGCCTGGAACCTCACTGAAGCCATGTTCGCCAAACTACGCCGCTTCCACAACTACAGCACCCGACGCATGTGTCGTCTCTCGCGGCGCTACTGCCGGTTCAACCACATCTCCGCACGATACATCCACCGCCGCCTCGGCATCCTCGACATCGACGCCTACGTCACTCGCCGCCACCTCCGGTGGGCAGGTCACGTGGCCCGCATGTCCGAAGATCGCCTACCCCGCCGGTTCCTATCATGCTGGGTACGGAACAAACGACCCACCGGCTGCCCGCACTTCAATACATGTACATACATGTATACACTAAAATGAGGTATAATAATCAAAGTTGGAGTTAGATCAGCCAGGTTTTCCCCCCGCTCAGTGCGAGGGAAATACCCCATCCCCCTAGGCACCCAGAGGGGGCCATGAATGGTCAGGGGGGGGTGGGCTCAAATGAATGTCCTCACACGGACACGAGGCAAATGGCGAGGTACAGGACAGTGGCGAAAGGTTTCCCCTGTTTCTACCTCCCTGTAGCTTCCCCCGCCTGGATAATCCCCCGAGGGGGGATTACCCTGGGGATTAGGGTAATCCCCCCTCGGGGGATTATCCAGGCGGGGGAAGCTACAGGGAGGTAGAAACAGGGGAAACCTGTCAGGTATACCCCCCAGATATAACTATTTGGGTGAAGATTATTTGGGTGTCACTAACTTTTGGGTGACACTAATTTTTGGGTGATACTCATTTCTGGGTGACACTCATTTCTGGGTGTCACTCTCTTTTGCCAGCTCCTTTTCCAGAGCTTTTTCAAGACGCTTTGACTTGCGCTTGGCTTGCTTTTTTGCCGGATCACTCTTGCGCTTTTTCTTTAACTTAAGCTTTTGTTTTGAGTCTTCCTTTTTTTTGGCAATTTTCTTCTTGTCTAATTTTGCGGCGGCGTTGACACGGGCTATTTTTTTCTTAAATGCTTGCCCCTTGATTTTGTAGTGGTTTGTAATCTTTACTAAAAATCAGCACCCCACGGCATACTGCTGTATCGTGTTGCCTGGGGCACCTAGTGCCAGACCATGGGACACAGTGCCCAGGCCAAATGTCGTTCAGGTTAAGCAGCTCGTGCGAGCAGGGCACTCAGGTCCCGGGTCCATTAGGGGCAATATAGCAGAGAGGAGAGGTCATAGTGCATGTACGGTCGCGTAACGCGGAGCACGGTAAGGCGGGGTAAGTTAAAGTCCAGTTGCTATAACGAGACGTCAACGCCGGTTCCTAGGCCGAAGCGCTGCCCAAACGGGTGGGCAGCTTCAGGCGTCTCGACTTTTACCTAGTACCTAGAGTCGCAGTGGGTAGGTGGTCATGGAGGGAGATATGGGGAGGTAGACTAACACGCAGAAAGATATAACTCGGGGACCCACATTTTTGCTTTCACGTGCACAGGGGTGTACGCAGGGTGCTAGCCTGAGCGGGAAATTCACAAACTGACATCTGCATGGTCTTTCCGCCGTTCCGGGCGCTATAAGACGCGGAACTAGCCCCGAATTAGAATTGAGGAGGGGACCTGTCGATCGACGGCGATGTCTAAGGCCAGAGAATCCAGCCGCTCTTCGCATGCGGCGAAGATTTTGATACGGAATATCACCTGCCAATATCACCGGCATTAGTTTGGCAGTCGTGATAGAGAATGAAGCGCAAGCTTCTCCCGAAGTAGATATCATTTTGACGATTTTGTTTGACGAAAGACAAATGTATTTTGCCCTTGACCTAGAATCTTGAGTTTGGCAATCGCACTAGAGAATGAAGCACAAGCTTCTCCGTTAATCTCAACAAGAACGTCACCCAATCTTACACCTGCTTGGTGTGCCTGCAACCATTTCATAAAAATGCGGGTACACGTCATGACACGGATGAATTGACTGCGCTTTCACGCCTAAAGCCTCTGGTGACCACCTAATCGATATAAGTTCATCCAGTTTCAATCAATGCCAGAGTAGCACTCACAACGCCTCCCTCATCAGCAAGTTGCAAACCTAATCCATCAATTCCAATATTGACTGTTATGCGTAGTTGAGCTGGCTCGCCTGCGTGAGGTGTGTAATACTATGCCACCAATACTCTTTCGCACCTGTGTTTGTCCGAAGCACCTTGCGAGTGACATGAATGCTGGCCATAGTAGAATTTGCACGTACGAGGCAATCACGGTTCCTCTCGAGTTGAGAACGACTGGCCACCAATGATGGATCTTCAGTGAAAAACGCCTCTAACTTAGTTTCATCATGCACGAATCGATAACATTGTTCCTGTAATTTGGAGCAAAGGGTCCCCAGAATGCGGTCATCGAGGCACATGCATGCATTGTCAACAAATCGCTTTGACGCGAGAGTCCAGTAAGCTTCTAAAATTGCTGACATGTCTTCTGCATTTGCAGATGAGTTTACACCGTGCGTGGAACGATACCAAGAGCGAAGAGACGCTCCCACATGTTCTTTGGTAGCCTGCCATGAGGTCAAACCCCCCTTGTCATTTGCTGTTCCGCTAAAGGCTGAATCCACGGATTTTTCAAAGCGATCATACCGCAGTTTGTTGATATGCGCCTGAAGGAACTCATTTATCGTGAAAGGATCTTTCTCACGCATCACTAGCCCATCAAGTAACTGGAGCGCCTGGCCTTCAGTTTCCTCTAGGATTGACAATGCGACTTCATTTAGCGAGTTGCGTAGAGTGGGGTATGATACTGCAATTTTTTGAAATAACTCACATACCACCTCACTGGCAAGTGCGCGCATCTGAGCCGCAGCCATCCGCGCAGGAGCCGCCCATGCGTCAATAAATTCTTGAATAAACATGTAGAATGACTGAGCACTCATGAATCCGGGTAGCTCACGGCCGCGTAGTGCTTCCATTTGTAGTGCCAAATTACTGACGAAGTCAGCTAAATAGAAATTCGGGGCTGTGGAAATGATACGTGATTTTAGCTCGTGAAATATTACTAGAGCGCGTGTGTATAGCCGCAAGTTGGGATTGCAAACAATGAGTCGATCACGGTATTCCCCACGAACACAATCATTCAGGTGTCGGACAAACTCTTGAGTCAACGTCACGAGCAATTTTTGACGTTCACTAGCTGAAGCAGCAGTACCATATGATGATAGGGCGCGAATGTCAGCCCGAACTTTGCTTAGCATGATCTCGACGTGGCGTTTCATGGGCGCAAGTTGACTCTGGATTCGTGTTGCGAGCAATTTAGTGAGCACTGCTGTGAGGTTCCTGACCCCAAGCAATTGCCTATTGAGGCACATGAACGTAGGATGAGACTCAAAAAAATGTTCCTCGTCCTTCATGGCTGATGTATGAGACATCATTATTTGACTCTGACAACTCTGACTTTGAGATTGATTCTTGACCATTATATACCCAAGTTTTAGCGGCTTTCGAATGTTGTTCAGGACAGCTACTACTTCCTCTTCATTTCCTGGGTCAATTAGATCAGGTTTAGTTAGGATACCAAGGGTACGTTCGCCCTGGGGATCTACTCTTTGTGCTCGTTCGAGGATATCAACAGTAGCCACATCTTGATTTGATGGAATCACGGCCAGGATGATAGTACGCTCTTGTTTCAGGTATTCATCTATAAGTTGATTCACATTATTAACTATTTCCGAGTCCTGGCCGCAGGTTACAGTTCGTATGATGCCAGGTAGATCAACCACGGTAAGATCAGGGGACTCTGGAGAACTGAGACGTACAATTATTGTTTCGGTAGAAAAGCCCTGTGTGTTGCTGATAAGAGTATTAGTAAGCCGTGTTATTATTGCTGTGAGCTCTGCGGGAGTATTTGCCACAATGATGCTTGGTGATAGGGTCGTAGATGCAGTTGCTGACCACTTGTCATTTGGAGCACGGCGCATGACAAGACGCACCGGACATCTGGTGACTAGGCCTGGACCTCGCGGAAGTGGAACACCTGATAGGGCTTCCAGGACTGAGCTCTTCCCACTACTCTGATCCCCCACCACACAAATCTATAACTTGTTTTTTCCCCAAAAATAAATACTCCGCACCTGAGGTACGGATAGAGCATTATCTATCGATAGCTCTCTCAGGTCTTCAGCAAGATCTAGCCTGGTGATTTAGTCAACCTGATGTAGGCAAATCTCACGCACCACGGTCGCACTTCTTTCTCGTAGGACTTTTCTAGCTGGCTCATGGGGGCCACACACAACTTTTGGGGTAAACTAATCTATGCTCCCTCCCTTGCCTTGCGCGCGCGCCCCAGCGGAATCGAGTTGGCTGTTTTCGCGAATTAGCCTGTTTTCCCAGCCTGGACGCCGCCCACGCGTGTCTCCCCCCCCCCCTTCGTTACTGAGGCGTGCCTTGGGCCCCGACGGATTTTTGGACAATATCTGGTCCGGTTTCGAGTCTGGATGCTAGCGTACACATAACTGTAGACGAATACATAGCGTCTGTAGACGACATAGCGTCTGTAGACGACATAGCGTCTATTTCCTTAACCTGATGTAACAATGCTGTTGTTGCGCGCAGCTGTGTTTCATCATTATTTACTTCTCCTCTTCTCCCCATCCATCAACTTTCGGATCATACGGACTGGGTTTGTGCTGAGACTTGCGATTGGAAAGCGCAAATTTTTGTTCAGGTTTCTCAATAGACAATCTACATCCGTGTGGCACAGAATAAGGATTAGGAACTCCACCCGGTAGTAGTGATTTGCCAGACGAATTCATTTGTGGTAAAGACTTGCCACGGACTTGAGCTTTAAGAGCAGCGCGAATAGGCGTTTTTGAATTTGCCTTAAGCAAAAATGAGTTAGGGATTGTGCAAAACTTATATGATCTAGGTTACCTACAAGGACATGTACATGAATCTCATGTACATGTACATGTACATGTAACCATACACCATACCAATACCTTCCTCTCTCTTAATTTGACGTTAATCCTATTACTAGAAGACACACCACCGGTGTTAGGGACTACCCACTGCGTTGACCACGCTGCACCCGACGGCCCTATCAGGGACTTCGGGTTACTGATATATCTAGAGTCTCCCCGGGACTCGCCATATATATCTCACAGGTCACGGGCGCCACAAGCGAACCGTAGTCCTAAATTAACACCTTCTTAGCATTTGTTAGAGCCTGCCTCGTGTCCGTGGTCCGGTGTGCACCACGAGAACGCACTCTTGATACTTCGTGTCAAGAGAAGCCTATCCTCGAGAAACGCAGCTCGCACAAACGCGAACACCGCACGTACTACAATAGCAGAGGTAGTAAAGTTCCTCGAGAAATGCCCCAGGTCCATTGACTACAGGACACTTGACGGTATTGCTGCACATCACCGGAATGAAACAACCGATGAACAGTACGCAGCTATTCCAGAAGCGCATCGAAACTTTTGGGACCTAGACGGGCGGTACTGTCTGCTCATAACTTATCGAAACGCGACGATGAAGCCTCCAAGGCGCTGCTCCAGCGGTTGACAGGTCCTGAAAAAGGTGCATTCTATAATTATCTCAAAATTATTGGCATGAAAATGACTACGTCAGTTCACCCCCTTGAGTAAATGACGACAACGCCCGAACGAAAAAGCCTTTACCCCCATCTTGTTTTGTTTTTCCCCTGTTTTCTTTCATATGGGTCTCTCCCATGACGTCCGCGGGCGCGAGTTCGCTACCACGCGGGCCCCGCCGGCA
>Ga0099800_1144_pt1 | contig 19172 bp, 8 predicted proteins | sample Uncmet6_SortRC_1_FD_89868 | JGI IMG/M metagenome (GOLD analysis project Ga0099800, IMG submission 89868) | Marine eukaryotic communities from CALCOFI LINE 67, Pacific Ocean - CN11_C50_N6_SortRC_1 | ecosystem: Environmental > Aquatic > Marine > Oceanic | place: Pacific Ocean: Monterey Bay | collected... | reverse complement strand
ATTGTATCACCTGTAACATATTTACCTAAATATTATGGTGCATGTTCTTATAAAAGAAATTTATCTTCATCAGCATCGTATGATGAATTAGAATATCTTGTATTAGATGACATGACATCTAATTTTAAGCATCCTTGTGCTATGGATATTAAAATGGGTACACAGACTTTCGAACCTTCTGCAACTACATCTAAAAAAGAAAGAGAATTAAAAAAGTATATATGGCAGGAAGAAATGGGATTTCGAATCACTGGCTATAAGAAATATGATGTTACAACAAAAAAATATGATTACCGTGAGAAAACCTATGGTCGTTCTCTACATCCCACTGAAGTAGAAAATGCAGTAGACGGTTTTTTTAATAATGGTTTATGTACTCGTATAGATGTAATTCAAGTGGTAATTGAAAAATTAGAAAAATTACTTCGATGGTTCTTGATACAAAGACAATATCATTTCTTTTGTTCTAGTATTTTGATCTGTTATGATGGTGCAGTAGTAGATCCAATCTGGGAGAATCGTGATGATATTGATATCACTCAAAGAGTAAGATGGTCATCTAAAGCAGTGTCACCTGAAGATTTAGTAGAAGTAAAAATGATTGATTTAGCTCATACTGTTAGATGTGGTAATAAAGAGGGCCAAGAGAAGGTTGATTTAGATCATGGATATATTCATGGATTGCGTGTATTATTACATATCTTACAAAACCTTATTCATAATCGTAATGGTCGCATCTCGGAAGCATATCGAGGTAAAGCTGGAAGTCTTCGTCATGGACAATCCTTCTAACAATTACTGTCATATTCATAAATATAATTATAAAATTACAAACTAATGTTCTTAATAATGTTAGTGATAGTGATGGATTCATAGTTGTAATAGATCATAGAGTAAAAGAAAAAGGGTAAAAAAATATTTGGAGGATGAGGTAAGGAGAAAGAGGGAGAGAATGAGAGAAAGGAAATAAGACGAACAAACCCGAGATATTATGTATACTTATCTTTTATTATATTCTTAATTACTTAAAACATTTCATGTAAATGGGATGTAAAATCACTTCTTTGCTCAAAATTATAATAATTATTAAAGCTGTGGTGCAGCTTTCTTCGCTTTTTGTGTTTTCTTCTTTGCATTCTGTGCATCTTTCAGGATCTTACCCTTTTGTTTATCCACTAATGTTTTGTCTTTCTTAGCCACATATATAAAATACGAATTATCAGGATCATCAAGATCAAGTACTTCATTCTCATATTGTTTTGGTTTACCTACTGCTTGAACATCAACAAACCATGGCGTGTAACCAGGTTCGGCAAGATCATATTGTTCTAAATGATTAATTCTTTCTTCAGGTACGCCATGGGTTACTAAAAAAAATACACCAGAATCATTCATTAAACGATCAACTTCCATTAAATATTGTTTTACGTTATTTGCACCCGTATTTGTACAAAATAATGCATCCATAAGAGCTTTATCAATTACACCATCGTATATATGTGCTGGTAAATCTGTATCTTGCATAGTACCTTGATGAAATTTAATTTCTGGTCTATCCTTACATCTATCTTTCATAATGGCTATTGCTACACGTGATAAATCTACACCAATTAAGTCTGTATAACCATCATCTGCCATATCTTCAATGAAATGTGAAGTACCACAACCAGCTATCATAATTTTAGCATTTTTATCAGGTAAAACATCATTTATTGATGCACGAAACATTTCGTACTCATAATACCATTCAAATGGTTCAGGAAATGATGCATATCTTTCATCCCAAAATTGAATGCGACCATATTGTGCTGCATCACTATATGTAGAGTCAAATTCAGCAGCGCCAACTTTATTTCCATGTTCATCAACTGACAATGATACAGCATGACTCAAAGTTTGAGCTAATTTAGAATCTTTCATTTCAGGTATCTACTTATTAGTCCTTGAAAGTAAAGGAAGGAGGAGATCTTTTGATTAAGCTGGCCACTTTGGACGTCAAGAATATTTTCAGAATTTCACTATTCCAACTTCTCGTGTGGGAATTTGTTACACACACACCCGGACACGCTGCTTTTGTGAACTGACGTGAGGAGCCAATAATGGCGAAAACAAAAACCTGGAAAACACAGTGACGCTCTTCCACAGTGCTGCATGTGAGAGCATCAACAAAATAATTAAATTGCTCAAGAGACCTATAAAACATTCACCAAAAAAAGGTTTAAAAGTTTTCTATATAATAAAAATTAGTTTGTTGTACGTTCTTTCTATTAACAACAACTTAAAGTATTATATTAACAGCATAGTTTATGCATAATTGGATCAACTACAGTGTATTTTTTCTTTTTATGCTTTTGAGTCGTTCTTCCGTTTCATTCGTTAATAAAGTATCTATATCATCCGCTAAAATGAGTCGCCGTCTTCTGACAAAAGGGTCTAAGAATAAAAACACTAATTTGAGTGCGGTAGATAAGCAGAAACAAGAATATTTTAATCGTCCAGGTCCATGGGATGAAAAAGATTTAGGTTCCTTATTAAAAGCTAATAAAATGTGGACTAATCGTATGGTACAGCAGAATCCTGATTTTTTTGAATATAATAAATTAGGTCATTCTCCTAAAATATTATGGATTGGATGTTCCGATGCACGTGTACCTGCAAATCTAATCATTGGTGAACCTCCTGGAAGTATATTTGTTCATAGAAATATTGCTAATATGGTTGTTAATACTGATGTCAATTGCATGTCTGTTATACAATATGCAGTTGATGTATTAAGAGTAAAACATATTATAGTTTGTGGACATTATGATTGTGGTGGAGTTAAAGCAAGTTTAGAAAATATTGATCATACTGCACCATTAGAGAATTGGCTAAGAAACATTAGAGATACTGTACGTTTACATATGGATGAATTAATGACCATTTCTGATCCAGTAGATAGGCAAAGAAAATTAGTAGAAATCAATACAATTGAGCAATGTCTCAATATTTTCAAAACTGCTGTTGTACAGCGCAGACGAGTGGAGACTAAAGCGTTAATAGATTCAGGTAGTGATGAATTTGAATTTGTTGAACCTCGTGTTCATGCTTTTGTATATGAACCTACTACAGGTGAAGCAAATAAGCTAGAAGTGGATTTCAAAAAATACCTATCAGATTTAGACTCTGTTTATGGTATTTACAATATGAATGATGTTTCTCCAACTGTAACAGACAATGAAAGTGAAGGAAACGATTCAGGTGGTAGTGGTAAAGACAGTCCAAAAGATGCTATTGATAAAGTAATGAATACTGGTCCTTTAGGATAAACAGATTTTATGCATCGAATAACTAATTTCTTGTCCACTTATTGATTGTCTAGATATGTTCAAAAATATATGGCAATATCTGGGTATGCAAATGATGCTCATACATCATATTTAATAATGATAAACATTGAGAAAAAATTCAAATATAGATAGCTTAGCTTACAAGAGCAATATGACATGCGCCTTATTAATCAAATTGATAGAAAAAATTTAAAGTAAAAGCAAGCATAAAAAAAGTGCTAATTTAGGAATATAGAAACAACAAAAAACAGGCCACTTACCTCTATAATAACAAATTTTACAAATCGCGAGAGTAGAGGAAAAAAGCAAAATTTAAATTAAATTTATTTATTTAACACAAAAAACTAGCACATTACTGCAATTTGACATTATTTTGTTCATTGCATTTGATTTCTTGTATTTTTTGTTCATATTTATTGTCTTCATTCAAAGCGAAACTATGTTATAAAGTTTCCAACCATGATTAAAAACGGAAGAAATGATGATTTCGTTTCCCTTGAATTCTTTCATTTTCATTTTTGCATCATTTTTATGATGTAGTTCTTCTTTTGAGGAAATCTTCAATACTCCATTCTTCTTTATTTGCACCACTACCATAATTATCAGAAGTATCGTAAGATACAGCACCACGATAAAGCAGTTCAGCACTTCGACCGCTAGTGATAGTACCAGAAGTTGAAGTAGACATTTCTTCTACACCATTACTATTACTCTCTCTATTACTGGTAATGTTACTGTTCATATTACTAACACCTGAGAAATTGAAACTACCTACATGAGGAAGGCTATGTGCTGTTCGTTGTCCCAGTCCGCTATTTTGAGACGGGAATACATTTCCCCTCATTGATGGTAGGGAGGAAGGAGACGGTTGTAAACCAGGTGCTGGTCCATTAGGAGATAGACCAAGACCTGGCGGTTGAGATGGGTGTGTTTGTGGTACTGAATTTACATTCATTAATCCTATGCCTGCCGCTTCTCTCAATGAACGAGATTCAAGTTCCAGTCTATTGGCTAAACTTCCTATGGAAGTATTTGGATTCATGTCAGCATTATTCGTTGGAGGATGAGGAGGTAAATTCAACCCACTATGACTACTATGACTATTGCGACTATTGTGAATACTTGTGTGAAGTCCGCCTATAGAATTAGTGAAGTTTCTATTAGGACTAGGATCAGCTTTAACAGGAGGACGAGCACTTCCTAATGCACTACTAATAGCAAGTGCCTCAGTCCATGAAGATGTATCATTTCTTGAAGAGTTACTTATTGATTGATTAGAAGACTCCATGGCAGGTACACCCATTACACCAGGAGCGAAGACAGGGGTGCTAAATAAAGAATTTGAATTATTTGCTACTGTATTTCTTCGCATATCGACACCGATACCGGAAGATGCCATCATGCCACCATCACCCTGTGTATTTATACCAGATATGCGATTACCACGTAGTTCGCCTAATAAAGATTGCAATCCCGAAGATGTGGATGAAGTATCTTCCGTTCTAAAATCAGAATTAGAACTACTACTAGAAGTACCCAAGATACCACCTAACTGCTCGACTTCTACCTGTCGACCTATAAAAGGACTACTGGCTGAACTGATTACGTCTAAATCTCCAAATGCATGAGTAAGTACTGATTGAGCAGGAGCTGATCCAAGCACTAATTGATCTGCAACTGATGTTGGTATAAATGGTGTTGACATTCGAGCATTATTCATGGTTAAACCAGCCAATTCTCGTGCAGTATTAGTAATTTCACTTTCTCTAACATCTTCGCTCGTAGTGCGGCTTTTGAAAGATTTTGAATCTTTTTGTTGCTGCTGTTGAGATGAAATCCTATTACCAGGAGGAAATTTACTGTTCTCATCTACGTTAAATGATTGTTTCTTCTCTTTTTTATCACCACTAACAACCGAATCTCCTTTCTTGCCACGAGGACTTTTCTCTTTATCTGTATTACTAATATTACTACGAGGACTTTTCTCTTTATCTGTATGACTAGTATTACTACGAGGACTCTTATCCAAGGATGCTGATGCATTACTACGAGGACTCTTTTCTCTATCTATATTCTTTGGACTACGCTTCTTCTTACCGGTAGCTCTCTCAGAAAGCTCACTTTCTCCGACATTAGTATTGTTCGATTTCAGAGCCAGTTGAGGCACTTGCCCACTCTTTTTAGTTGTCTTGATAGCATTATCTTTTGCAATAGTGTTTACATTAGCAATGGACGCATTATCATTTTTATCTTTATTACTTCTACTTAAAATTGTATGCACATGCATTCCTTTTCTAGTACTGATATTATTGGTAGAGAAAGAAGTGGTGTCACACTTAGAATTGGTTCGTGATGGAGTAGTAGATGTGTTTACCTTAGTATCGACTTCAGATTCCCCCTCCTCCTCTATCTCTTTCTCTTTTTCCACAGCTTTCTTCGTTTCTTTTACTCTTTCTTTTTCTTTCTCACTATCACGTCTTTGTTTAAGCTTTTCATTGCTATCTTTCTCTTTGTTCTCGGTAGAAGAAGATGAAGCTTTAATCGTTGCTATAGCTTTGGTAATAAGACTGTCGATATCCACATTTACAGGTATATCTGATAGAATCGAATTCAATATTACCGCATGAGGATTAGAAGACGAAGTATCCAATCCCAGTGCACCTGCTGCCATTCGAGCTGAAGTTAGAGAACTTAATTCATTATCCTTATCAGATTCTAAAGTAGTAGCAAGGAGAGTCTTTCGGAGCAATTTCATACCATCTGGAGAGGTTGTACTCATACCTGCGACATTTATATCACATTGGGAATCAGTAGGAGTAGCTTTACGAGCCTGTCTAGATGATGATTGTCTCCAAATGTCCATTCCAACTTCAAAAACTAATTTGACACATAGAAGAAGAGTGAAATATAGGAGTATTCGAACTAGGTGCTCAATCCACATTGGATGCGACAGTGATGAAGGACTGTATAGACAGTTCCATATATTCTCTTTTGACAATTCAAATGTTAGTGTTAAATCTACAGAAAATATATTCGGATTCTCGGATAGGAACTGAAGGTGCTTTGTAGCTTTACTCACACCACATGTCTCACTATTATGAAGCTCTAGTATCCACGTATCCCCGACCCCAATCTTTCGAGGAAGATCACCACATTGTTTGATATCAGGCTTTCGCCAAGAAGAAGTACAACTACGACCATCATAGATAATATCATTGATCTCTGCATCTACTTGCCCTAAGTTAGAAATATGAAAGGTTACTGTTCCTTCAGGATTTACTAATAGGAAGTGCGATTTGGATTGAAGATCTGTTCCACCAGAAGAAACAGATTCATTGATCTGACTATGTGTCCTTCGTACATCAAAAATTTGATTATCTGTACCATTCCACCAATTAACAGATGTGCATGATAACTCTGGCATAGCACCAAGGCCATGAAGAGTAATAACATCCACTCCAGTGAAGTTGTTGACTAGATACAGTGTAGAGTTAACTAATAGATTTTCAGCATCAGCAGCAGCATTATGATCATCAGCATCATCTCTGAAATCATCAGTCTTCTTGTGCTCACCAACAGAAGATACGGAACCAACGTTTTCCACATCGATGTTATTACTTTCCATGTTTCCATTTAATGCAGATTTGGGAATGAAAGCGACAGGGCCAATCCATATGTGACTACGAGGTTTCGCCACAAATTCTGATTGGAACCCTTGGAGAATGACTAATCCTGATTCAGTCGGAGGAATAGAGAGGAAGCGTTGATCCCAATTCAAGCTGCGTACCTTTACACCTTCAACAATCTGTAGATCTTTTAAAGCTGGCAGTATATCAATTTTATCGTCATCCTTTTCTTGCATATAACCACTGATAATTTTTGCAGGAATAAAAACTTTACCATTGCCTTTCTTACGACGAGTCTTGTGGTCATTACTATTCTCATTCGAAGCAGAACTATCCGATCGGAACCAAGTGTCAGCACTCTTAGTGCCCAAAATACTTGTAATAGTTCTCCAAACTTGTTCGGAATGTTTCTGAGCTTGGTTATTCGAATCAGTCAACTTGAAGGCTACATCAAGTTCATAAGGATTATAGATTTTAAACATAAAAACGCTTATTCTATCTTCTCTGAGGACTGGTAGTTGAAAATCGTAAGCAAGTGGCATAGATTCAACAGGACTGTGAAGCACAACGGGATACATAGGCACTTTATTACGGCTGCTAGAGGTATCCAATCCCAAATGCAGTTTGGGTAATGCAATACCATAAGGGAAACGTGATCTCCACTTCTCTATCACATCATTACGGGCCTCTACCGCTAGGGTTAAGAGCCCAGCATTAGTATAACCTTCAACATTTTGTATTCCTTTCATCAAATGGTCTAGATCGCCATCATGTTGTGGGTCATATACACCAGGATGTTTCTGCTGAGCCATACCTAAGAAATTTCTCATACATACCCATAGATTATTCATTTGTGGATGTTGCTCCATCGTTTGTTGTGGATTTGGGCCACTTATTGTAAAGAAAGTTTCTGTACATAAATTGTTTGGGCGTAAGAAAGCACGATACAGCTGGTTTACAGTATAAACACTACCATCATAATCAGTCTGATCTACTATCATAGGCTCTTCTTGATGTCCAAGTAGACCAGTTTCTGTCATCATCCACAGTGGCAACGACTGGGTCATGGGCAAATGACCAAATTGTTGTGGTGGAGGTTTGCGCACTGCTTTCGATTGTCTTGGATCAGGAATATCTCTTCGACGTGGTCGATGATGATGGGGTGTAAATTTCTTTTTTTCTTTCGTTCCACTTTTTGACATTTTTGTAAACACTGCTTCTTCTGCTGCCTTCGCGAAATCCTCTCGCATTTTTGTTGGTAATGAAGTAACAATCTGCATCAATGAAGAATCTACAAAGAGCGATGTGAATGTGGGATTGGTTTCAAATGTACTTCCCACCTCTACACTTGCAATTCCATTAAATCCAAACATAAAATGTTCCCCTTGGACTGTATCTATTCGAGATGAGTCGGTTGTTGAAACCATTTCCCCTTCTACAAATCCCATACGTACACGTAACTCCATAGACTCATGAGGAGACTTGACATGCACGGTACGCCATTCTTTGCCCTCCATAAAAGGAAATTCGTGCGAACCTTCATGATAATCCGTTGTTGTCAAGCCTTTATGAGTGCCACTTCTAGGTTGAAAGCGCACTTGAACAGTATGCGCTGAATGTTTGGGAAGTTCTAATGTAACAGTTTTCGTACCATCGTCATTAATACGAGTAGTGAATGGACTTCTAGTAGGAAAAGAAGTTGTACGATTCTTAGGCATTTGACGATTTTGATCCTCATACTGAAAATCATCTAAACCTCCGTTGTGACTAACGCCATTGTTACTTCCATCACCATCACAAGTACATGTGTAATCAAACTGTGATTGCATTAGACGTCCTGTAGCTATTCGATGAGCATTACCCAATTCAGTATTCATCAATGGACGAAACTCTCTTTGTTTATCCTTCAGGCGATCAAGAGCTTCATCATAAGACCAAACACTCTCATAACATAAGCACGAGTCCGTGAAATCATGCTGAATCTCTAGTGGTATCGGTAATGGATTCAAATTAGATATTAGGAATCGAAAGGGTTTGGGACTTGAGACACTACAGTCACCAAAATCTAGATAATGAATACCACTAGTGTTGGATGCTGGTAGACTTTGTTCTTTGGATGCAAGTTCGTCTTGCATTCGTTTCATCATATCTTGCGCATCAATAGGGTCATCGTTTGCGGGTGTAGATGGATTAAAATGTTTGAAATAAGTCATCATCAGTCTTCCATCAGTCACGGTAAGTGGAATACGATGGGATGAAACATTAGTCAAGACATCTAACCAACATGTAAAAGGTAATCTCTTCTTACGTGCCAGACGATGCATTGCTACACCCGTGTCTAGTTGGACTTCAAAACTAGGAAATGACAGAAGCGCATCTCCACTCTCCAATCTCCCAGGCATAGCCACACTAAAGAGATTCTCACATCCAGTCGATGGAACAATCGAAGTGACTTTAATGGCTAAATTAAAGTAATTAGTAAGTGTAATATTCTTTCTCACAGCTTCTATTGATGATGAATATTCCAATAGAGGTGATACTTGTGAAAAAGAACCTGTACCATTTAATATAGGTAAAAGAAACATGGTTTCTATCTGTTCAAAACCGATGCCACCTTCCAACACAGTAACTGTATATGGTACTTCTAAAGTAGCTAGGGCAGGATTACTAGCATTTGTCATAACTAATAACGAATTACTAGTTTTACCAGGACGTACACTAACACCATTATAAGATAATTTGGCCACTTTCACTTCTGATTCAGGAGGAATAGTTATGCCTCTACCTCCTATTTTACTACCACTACCACCTATAGCATCAATTTTCAATGCATTGTCTATATCGGTTTGTACAATATCTACTACTTGCACTGGCGATAATCCCGAATTGAAAACCCATAGATCAGTAGGAGATTCAGAATTTACATTATGAGAGGAATCACCTGTTAGTATGCCAAAATCAATCGTTTGAGGTGTGGCAAACAACACTCCTTCTAATACTGTGGCATCTACAGGTACTACCATATTATCCTGATCAGTTTTAATATGTAAATATCCTAAATGTCTTCCAGAAATTTGAGATGCAATACTAAGATGTAATATCTCTTTTGACTCACCTGGTGCTATCTCCCATGACCCGGTAGCACCGCTATTTGAATTAGAACTACCATCTTGTAAATTACGACTGTTACTTATTGTACCGTCAGTATTTACATTAATACCTTCAGTTCCAGCATTACTCTCAGTAGTATCTGATAATGATAAAAAATCTTCAGTTGTAAAGACCTCTCTTACTCTCAAAGCTTCATTATGTGGATTAGATATGATTATTGGTTGTTCATAAGGCATACCTCTAGGTATTCTTAGACCTGTAAAAGGTCTCACACCGTATTCATTTTGTATTGCTTCACCACGTACATGATAGACTATGTCACCTTTACTAGATACTATGGTTAATGTTGCTGTAACAGATTCCATATAATATGGTAAAAATAATAATTGTATTGTCATAGATTCACGTGATTTTAATACTTGTCTTTCAAAAACTACTGGATAAAACTGATCAGAATCAGATTTTATTGATAACAATTCTAAGTCATTATTACCAGTGTTTAGTATTACAAATTGTGATAATGATGGTATACATACAGGAGAATTTGAATAAACTAATGTTTCAGGTGTTAGTTGAATTGATAAATTATCATTCTCTTTATTAATTCCTGAAAATTCAATCTTTGTATTTAAATCAGTATTTGATGCTTCAACATCATCACCTAATGATGATGATGATGATGATGATGATTCCCATAAAGAAGAATGATCTTCAGCTGCATTTGCTTCCACTCCAAAGAGGTTAACAATATAGACAGCTTGAATTAAAACTATAAGATAAAAAACGTAATATAATATCTTCATTCCTTTTCCACTTTATATTGCCAAAAAACAAAACATCCCGTCGATTCAACTTGTTTTACAAGGTATGAAATAAAATTATGGGATTTTACTGAAAAAGTGGAAAAGCAAAATTTGCCTTGCCTTCCTTCGCTTCCCTCCCTTTGCCTGTGGCAAGGTATTTCCTGGGATTCCATGGGATTTCATGACCTCTTGTCTGTGGCTTCCGGCCGCGCGCGGCGCGCGGCGCGCGGCTTGCCTTCTTCTTTTTTTCGCTTCACAACCACTGGACAACGCGAAAAGTTCCCAAGCACGTGCCAGCCAGGCAAGGGATTTTTTTTTATGTACCTTGCACCTAACCTAGGTACCTCTACCCTCTACAATCTACAAAGTATAAGACGTATTCTCTCACAATGTTAGTGTTCTTTTTATGTTTGTTATTATTTATATGCTCCCACGCATTTCTACATTTAAATTTTAAGACTAGATTACAGCAAAAAACTATTTTGTGTGGTGGTTTGAATGAAGTACCAATGGAACTTGATGAAGAAAATGCTGAAAAGGTTATAGAAGAGGTTCGTAATGAATTAGGTACAATATTTGGTTATGATAAAGGCTCGCGGGAAGCTGGAATTACTGGAGAAATTGAATTACTAGAAGTTGATGGACCAATATTAAAAATTGCATTGAAAGGTCGATTTTGGCATGCTACTGACACTGTAATGATGCGTGTACAATCATATTGTATGCAACGTATACCAGAGTTGATAGATGTAGAATTAGATATGGAGGCTTCCGAAATTGTAGACGATAATCGTCTAAATACGGGCAAGTTATATTGAAAAATTATAGACTAGTATTACTGATGGCGTGTGGGTGTGTGAATTTGCTTCAATTTATATTTTTATTATAAGTGAATGAAAGGAATGTAAGATGGAAAGAGTAAACGGTGAAAGGAATGAGGAATTAATTCATTGGTTTTAGGTTTCTCTATGTCTTTTACTCTTAGTAATTATTACATGGAATATTACAATTCAATTTAATTTCCGGAAATATTTTTTATCATCACTCTTGTGTGTTTTCTGTCTTGTCTGTTGCTATTGCTTTGCAATTAGTGTTGCATCACTGCACTTTGATTATCATATACATTCATGTTCTATGTTTTTTGTGTTCATTTCATTTATCGTCGGTTGCAATGAGAGACATGGAGATATAGCAGTTACTATATGTTCATGTTATAACTATTATAATTATTTTTATTGTGATTTTTGCTATCATGTGAAGATTAAGTTTTGGGGAAATCTTCTTCTTTCAATGACATTTGACTACCTGATATCGTCCAATTTGATTCTTGCGTTAGAAGGTTGGGCAGACCATCACCTACAGTACTCACACTATCTTGTCGTGATACTCCAGTAGGAAACGAAGTTCCCTGATCCTGACTATTGATTACTTCTGGATCAACTTGTGTGATTAAGTTCGCTTCTTGGCTGGGATCAACAAACAATGATACTTGACTCAACTGTGAGAAAGAGCCAATGGCAGGGACTGAGTCTGTCTCTGGAGTTTCTTGAGTCTGCGTCTGTATCTGTGTCTGTAATGCAGGAATCGCTTTCGACAAAAAGTCGGAATCACGTGTCACTGTTTTATTCAGTAAAAGTGTTGATGATGATGATGAAGAAGAAGAAGTGGAAGTTGCTGCTGTAGTGTTTTCTTCAGTTTTCATAGCATCATCCATTTCTTCTTGCGACATTGACATGTTTGTCAAAGCTGCTGCTGATTCCATCGTAGATTGCACTATTTCTGATGATGATAAAGAAAGTGTTGGAGGTAAAGATGGACACTGAAATATATCATTCATCCATCCAGAACTTTTCTCGTTGTGCTGTGTACTATGTGATTGGTTTTGAGGTGTCTTTAATGCTTTCGTTGCTTTCTTTTGCCGTCTTTTAGCTCTAGGACTAGTCATCAAATGCTCTTCTATAGAAGCACGAGCAACATTATCCAATTCCCTACTACCACCATCCATATCCATACCACTATTATTAAAATTATGGGAAGATGAAGAATATCCCTTTGACAATTTTAGTGGTGGTGATGATGATGATGACGATGAATTCATATCTCCACCATTACGAATCAAAGTACTATAATTAAAGTCATCATTTATACTATTGCTATTTGCAACTCCAGTTAAAGCACCAACACCTGCTGCAATATCAGCTTGAGTTCTTTTCGTATCTTCTACTTGTTGCTTTCTTTGATTAGCAATTGCTTGGGATGCTTGTCTAGCATAATGTACACTTACAGGATTAGGATTCGCTCTAAATTTAAGCAAAGTTTCATTGAGTAAATCTTCAATTTCCGCAACTTTGGCATCTACTTTACGTCTTTTTCCTATAGGAACATTAGAACCAGCACTATTTTTATCTACACCATATAATTCTGGTCTTGTTTCAATGCTTCTTCGTGGTCTTGGTATAATGGGAATCTTTGTAATTGCATGGAAAATAATTTCCCTACATTTCGTTCGAATATTAGAAGCACCTCCAGTATTATAAGTAATAGTATCTCCTTCTGTTGAAGCTGCTGCTAGTGCAATGAAATTTCCTTTCAATTTCTTTTTTGTAAATACCGTGTTTACACATCTCATCATCTTTTCAAAATTAAATAATTTATATTGTTCAGCATCATCTAATTTCGTAAAACAAGAATATTTTTTTAAAAATATATCAAATTCTCCATAAAAATTTTCAACTAAATAACCTCTTGATAATGTTAACAAAATAATGGATGCTTCACATAATATACGTAATGGCGCAACAGGTGATAGACCTGTCACGTCAATTTCTGTAAATTTTTTCATAATTTGATTAGCTTCATGACCAATTGATTCCATTTTTGGTTGATATTTATTTATTAAACCATCAAATTCCGGGAACACATTTAATAACTTTTTTGCTACATCAACAGTAATCGATTGTTTGAATAAATATGCAATACATGTTATAACTTCTAAATATCTTAAATCATTATCATTAAAATCTTCTTTAGCTGTAAATTTTATTAACAAATCATGCATATCTTTTTGGCTATGTTCTATTGTTGATGCAAAAGATTCAAATGTACCATTTAATATTAAACTTAACTTACCCATTGTACTTTCCTGTATTTCATGTACGTCATTTTCTACAGATCGATCCAAAGATGAAGTAATGCTACTCATATTTAATTTTTTGTATACAATTGTTATTTTATCGTTGTATATTCCTCTTACCTAAGCCTCTTGTCAATTTATTAAATATATTTCAGTCTCAATAAACTTTTTTAACTATAACTTAGTAGTAGAAGCTCAAAATCTCGCAGTAATACTAGTAGTAGTGAGAGGATAGGAGATTTCTTGATTTCTTGCCTGCCCTGCTGTGCTCCTCGCTCGGGTCTCCAGAGGCAAGCCTTTGAGCGCGCGGCCGGCCGGCGGGCGAAAAAACCTGCTTGCAATTGCTGGCTCGCTCCAAACGCTCCAAGCAAGTAGATATGACTTGCTGGCTCGCAATTCCAGCTGGAATTTGCTCGGAAAGAAAGAAAGCACGCAGGCAGGAAGAAAGAAAGCACGCAGGCATCGGCAATCGGCAGGAAAGAAAGAAAAGCCAGGCACAGGAAACCAGGAAAGAAAGAAAGACTGGAAATCGAAGAAAAATTCTTGTAAAATTTAAAAAGGTGGGTTACATGTGCTATAACGTGCGAAGTGTATAGATATAACAAAATAAGCATACACATGTGTACATCAAACCAAAGATTTCCCTGGCGTGACTTACATGTCACGGATATGCGTAATTTTTTATTTGTATTAACATTGTTAATATCAATCTGTAGCAGAGTATTATGCTTTAAGAATCCAAATCAATGTGAAGGCATCAAAGAAATGAAAGGACCAATTGTTGACGCAAAATGCAATTTTGAGACTGTTGATAGTGCTGTTAAAGATTACTTCGTTCCAATTTTGAAGAATTTAACATCACGTGCATTTTTTAGATATTTTCGAGTTGATTTAGAGAGACCATGTCCATTTTGGGAAGATTATGGCGAATGTTCTATGCAAGGTTGTTCCGTTGGTGAATGTTCTGCAACAGAAATACCTACTGCCTGGTTAGAAATGGATTTTGATACTCCCTCTAAATCAATTACAAGCAATTTTGGTGTTAATAATAATGATAATGAATATAATAGAAATGAAAATAATAATAACAAAAATGGTGATGGTGATCCATATCATGGTGAATTTTTAAAAAAAGATATCATTGGAGCAGATATAACGATGGGAGATATTGCACGTAGTAATGCAGATGAAGATGTTTTAGTAGAGTACCTCGAAGAACATAGGAGTGAAAATAAAATAGATATTGATTCAGATTTATTTCAGAAAGAGTTTAGTGAAGATGATGAAGAAGAAGATTTGAATTGGATTGATATGTCTGAACAATCATATGGCAAAGTATGTCGCTCACCTAAAACGTACCGTAATTTCGATCATTTACCTAACAATTTAGAAAGCAGTACTAATAACCGAAATCATATTCATCATAAATCTACTAAAACTCTGAGCAGCAGTAGGATTAGTAGCAGTAGTGGTGGTGTATACATAAATCTTTTAGCGAATCCTGAAGGTTATACAGGCTATGGTGGACCTTCAGCTCATCGTGTATGGAAAGCTATACAACATGAAAATTGTTTTTTAATGGATGAAGTGGAAAGTTCCAATGAAACAAATGAATTTGAAGTAAATATCAATCAATGCACAGAAAAAAGAGTTTTTTATCGTTTAATGTCTGGCTTACAGGCAAGTATCAGTACTCATGTTGCAAAAGATTATTACTATGACAAAGGATTTGGTGAAGGATACTGGGGGCACAACATTAATCTATTTGTAAAAGCCGTAGGATCACATCCAAATCGATTAACAAATCTATATTTTACTTTTTTATTTGTACTGAGAGCTATAGCAAGAGCAGGACCAGCATTGTCGCATCATGTTATTCATACGGGTGATCCTACTGATGACGCTATAACATCTACGTTGTTGAAAAATTTAGTGGAAAGTAGTAGTCTAGGAAATAGAAATGAAAAGGTTCAAGTAGTAGAAGCTGATAATGATGATGATCATGATTCTAGTCATGTCAATCAATGCCGTGCAGGTTTTGATGAGAAAGTATTATTCCTTGTAGATGATGGGTCATTTACTGGATTTGACATTGCATCAAATGGTAATGGCGAAATTGACATCGATAATAATAGTGAAGCTTTGTACGAACCTGAATGGGCTCGAGCTGAAGCACAATGGCGCATGCGTTCTGAATTTCAATCTCGTTTCCGTAATATTTCTCGTATTATGGATTGTGTCACGTGTGAAAGGTGTCGACTTTGGGGTAAGTTACAGATATTAGGCTTAGGTACAGCTGTGAAGATACTCACAGTACCAGAAAAAATGCTTATATCTCATTTCTTAGGACGGCAAGAGGTGATTGCTATTGTAAACACATTACATCAATTAGCAAAAAGTGTAGAATTTGCTGCTAATATTAATGACTATACACAAGTTGTGAATTCACAAATGAATATTAGAGATCACGAAAATTCTATTAATCATCAAAAAGATTATAATGAGGATAATTACTACAATACAAATGAAAATGATACAGATGTAGATGATATGACCTTTGGACTAAAGGAACTTTCCACCATTACGACTATAGGACTATTGTTCATCACGATTGTATTTTATCTCATTTTTAAGAAGGGTGGTAAAAACAATGGTAAAAGATGAAAGAGAGCACATTAGCAGATAAAGCATTTTGCATGGATGATAAATAAGAGTTATTACATAAGCATTATTTTGGAAATTAAGTATTTAAAATTGACTGTAAGTTCATAAATTTTCTGTATATATTTTTTAATTTTGTTTCTTGGCTTTGATAATCTTTTTTCTGTCCTCCCCCAACTAGCAATAATAATTGTTATATTATTAATATAATTAATATAATAAATTAATATCATATTTCATACGCCACTAACTCCTTAAACCTTCCAAAGTCATTCATATAACTCTAAAACCAACTGCTATCATCACCTCTATCGCTGTAATTAATATTATTTAATCTTTAATCACCTTACGTTTTCTTTCAACTAATTTCCTTAAAAAGTCGGGTAAATATCTAGCACCTTGTCCTGATATCCAATCTTTGAACCATATTACATGCAATACCGTAGTTAGTACATACATTCCAATGATTGGAGTATAGCAACCCCATGAGATTACATACCATAAATAAAAAATGTGACATACTAATCGCGTGATCAAGAAAGTAATGCCAAATCCTAAATCAGAACGTAATGCAGGGAATACTGTGCCTAATGCCAAAATAAATGTAGGAATTTCCTCAATCAATGCAATAACAAATGAAGGAACAAATGGTGTTGGTGTAGTAGTAAAGAGACCATTAGTAGTAACTGCAAATACCATTAGCCAACTAAATATTGTATGATGAAAATATGTTGTTAAGAAAGATAAATGTCTTTTGTAAAATAATACACCACAAATAATATCCATTACATTAGCCGTCAAAAAAAATACGCAAGCTAGTGTACCAAAATTTTCTCTTCCATAAAATATTGAGGATTTAACTACTTGTGTTGATGCATCTGATAAATCATAGTCATATGGCATTGGCCATGATGGTAAACCTGTATTAGAATCTGTAGGATATTTTAGAAATAAATAGGTGACACCAATTATAGAACATATAAAACTATTACCCAATGATATAAACCAAGCCATTCTTCTGCGTTTCCATATCTTTTTCTTCTTACGATCTTTATTATTAGTTGAACCTACACTATCCTTACCACTACCAGATTTTACCTCTTTACCATTATCTTCATAAACTTCACATTCTTCAGTATCAGTAAAATAACCCCAGGCACATAATGAACCAAAATATAACATGGATAATCCTGCACAAAAACCACAATCTTTAGCTGTAATGCTTTCTTCCAACAACCATGTTACCAATGATGACGAAGACATTTTCGATGGAGAGTTTTATAATGACTGATGAAAGAAAAATGTATTTTACATATATCACATATCAAATTTTTAAATTTTTTTGTTGCCCTGTCGGGCTGGCTAGGTCTGATAAGCTACACTCAACCTAAAAGCTCCGTTTCTGTGACCATAATTTGCTAATATTTCATTATATATTATTAATGAATAAAGTTCAATCATATTTTTGAAGAAAAGTAATGTTTAAATGACCTTGGTTTTATTTATATTATTAATAGGATTGTCATTGGTACAAATTTCTAATTCAGAAGTAGATCCAACTGGACAGCCATCAAGTCAACCTAGTTCTCAACCTTCTGGACAACCTTCTAGTCAGCCTTCTTCTCAACCAAGTAGTCAACCTACGGGACAACCAAGTAGTCAACCTACAGGACAACCTACAGGACAACCTAGTTCACAACCTTCTGGACAACCTTCTGGACAGCCTTCTGGACAGCCTTCGAGTCAACCATCTGGTCAACCTACAGTACAACCTTCTGGACAACCTTCTGGACAACCTTCTGGACAACCTTCTGGACAACCTTCTAGACAACCTTCTGGACAACCTTCTGGACAACCTTCTGGACAACCTTCTGGACAACCTACAGGACAACCTTCGGGACAACCATCTGGTCAACCTACAGGACAACCTACAGGAAATCCTTCTGGACAGCCTTCAGGACAACCTTCTGGGCAACCTTCGAGTCAACCTTCGAGTCAACCATCTGGACAACCTTCTGGACAACCTTCTGGGCAACCTTCTGGTCAACCTTCTAGTCAACCTTCTGGTCAACCTTCTGGACAACCTTCTGGTCAACCTTCTGGACAACCATCTGGTCAACCTTCTGGACAACCTTCTGGTCAACCTACAGGACAACCTTCTGGACAACCTTCTGGACAACCATCTGGTCAACCTACAGGACAACCTTCTGGGCAACCTTCTGGACAACCATCTGGTCAACCTACAGGACAACCTTCTGGGCAACCTTCTGGGCAACCTTCTGGACAACCTTCTGGACAACCTTCTGGTCAACCTTCTGGACAACCTTCAAGTCAACCTTCAAGTCAACCTTCTGGTCAACCTTCTGGACAACCTTCTAGTCAGCCTTCTGGTCAACCTTCTTCTCAGCCAAGTAGTCAACCTTCGGGTCAACCTAGTTCTCAACCTACTGGACAACCTAGTGGTCAACCATCAAGTCAACCTACAGGTCAACCATCTGGACAGCCTTCT
>Ga0099800_1143_pt1 | contig 19262 bp, 5 predicted proteins | sample Uncmet6_SortRC_1_FD_89868 | JGI IMG/M metagenome (GOLD analysis project Ga0099800, IMG submission 89868) | Marine eukaryotic communities from CALCOFI LINE 67, Pacific Ocean - CN11_C50_N6_SortRC_1 | ecosystem: Environmental > Aquatic > Marine > Oceanic | place: Pacific Ocean: Monterey Bay | collected... | reverse complement strand
TAAAATTAAGACAAATTTTAGATGAAGCTCAAGAAGAATCAACTATCCATACTTTATTCGAAGTAATAACTCAAGACGATGGTGCCGATGAAGAAAAAGCTAACCGTGATGATGTGATTTCCCACTCTCCAACAGGAATAATGTTGTCAAGGTGTGAACTCAGGGACAGATTATTAAATGGATTATTACTCGATTCAACATCAATATATTGTGATATGGCTTATGTCGCTATGCAACATGGGCTCATAGAAGAAGCATTAAAATTAAATGAATTAAGTTTAAAATTGAGAATTGATAAATTTTCGGCAAATAGTGTAGCAGTAGTACAATGTTTATACATGAAATCATATATATTATACAGTAATAAACAATATAAAGAAGCAAGCACCTCTATAATGGAGGCATTAAATCTACTTACAACACTCGAAGGTATAAGTAACGGGTATCTATGTGAATTATTTGGACTGCTATCAAAAATATTACTTGCTCAAGAAAATTTCATGCAAGCCACAACTTCTATCATCAAGGCAATGGAGCTTCGACGTATGTGTACGTGTGAACCTGATGCTAAGTACTCGGATTACATAGTAGTGTTAAGTGAGATTCAAGCACAACAAGAAGATTATGACAATGCTATCCATAGTTTAGAAAGAGCTTTAACAATATATGAACAGTTATATGGATCTAATCATTCTACTACAATATTAACCAAATCAAAATTAGGTCTAACTTTGAGAGCCCAGGGAAATAAAGGTATGAAAATTGGTGATGACATCATTAACTCAGCATTAGCAGGTATTTCAGTTTACTCATCACCAAATAGCACTTTAAGAAATATTTCAGAGAAAATGTCCAAATTACAAGCTGAAGCAAATTCTGTTATTGATGAGAAAATACCTGACTTGAATGATTCTTTGATGAGCAAGACCAATAATGGTCTCGATTTAGCTTTAGATGAAACACTTGAAGCATCTAGACGGGCTCAAGAGGAGAGTAATTCTAAGTTGACGGCATTGGAAAAGCAACTTCAAAAGGGTAATATGCAAATAGCAATAGGCAAAACCACTGCATTGGTGGTAAGTGACATTATGACCCGGAGTTTAATTTCTTCCTCTATTAATAGTAGTAGTAGTGGTAGTAGTAGTAGTAAATTATTAACAGTTGATGCTAATAGTCTGAATAGTGGTAATGGTGGTGTTGAATCAGAAGCAGTATTATTAGCTAGAGCAGAAGCAGAAGAAGCTATCAAAGCCCAAGAACAAGCTGAAATAGCAGCTGAAAAAATGAGGAAAAAGGCTATGGATGCTAAACAAGCTGTGCAACGTGCGCAAGAGGCAGCCGACAGGGAGAAACAATTATTTAAAGATCGTATCGCTAAAATTGAAGAACAAGCGAAAAAAGATACTGCTACCGCTGTTGATGAAGCAATATTACAAGCTAAAGAAGAAGCAGCTGCAGCAGCAATTGAAGCAGCAGAGAAGGCTGGTCTTGATGATCCTGATTTCTATGGGAAGCTACTCGATCCCGAAGCTCAAGTTGCTATAAAAGCTTGTAAATTTATGGCTGTTCGTTGTGACGAGTTGTTGCATATAGGACAGCTTTCTAAAGCTGCATCGTTATTAGATGAATGTTATTCAATTCGTTTAAAGCATTTAGGTGAAATATCAATAGTCAATGATTCTTTCTATCTTTATGCGGATACCACCCGGCAAATGGGTAAATTCCACAAGGCAAATAAATTGTTGTCATCGTGTCTTAAAATGGCCACGAACATGATTGGTAGAATCAGCGAACCGGGTGCTAGAGCTCTCTTATCTATGGGTGAGTTGTTTGTAGCAAAAGGAGATTATAATCGTGGTTGGAAGTTTATTGAAGAATCATTTAAAATTAGATCTGAATTGACGGATGGAACTGGCCAACCTGATGTTTCAGCATTTACTGCGACAGAATATTGTCTTAAAATGTATTTACTTGATGAAGCTAAAAAGCATTGTGATGTATGTAATACTTTACGTAAAAAACTTTATGGCGGTAGTCGATGTGCAGAAATATCAGAAATAATGTATCTGAAAGGAGAAATGAAAAGATATAATATGCTATACAAAGATGCCAAAACTCTTCATGAACAATCATTAGCACAGAAAAGAATAGTACTAGCAGATCAACATCCATTAGTAGCTAATTCCCTTGTGGCGATTGGTCTATTGAATGTTGATATGGGACATCTTCAAGAGGCAGATAGACGATTCACAGATGCTTTTGAAATGCGTAAGAGTATTTATGGTGAAGAGAATTATTATACTTCATTAGTTATGATACAGCAAGGATTGTCTACGAGGCTTTTGGGTAAATATACCCAATCTATTGCAACTCTTAATGATGCCATTAATTTACAAGAAAAATTAAAATTAATGAATGAATGTAGTGATTTACAAATCGCAGAGAGTAAATACATGATAGGGATGACTTACAAGGAATTATTAAAACTAGATGATAGTCGTAAAAATTTGACTGCAGCATTGTCTTCATTCAAAAGTACTTATCTATCTGATGATAAAAATATTAAAGATAAGGATGTAACCCATCATATCAAAGCACATCCAGCTATAGCATTAGTTGTATTAGCTCTAGCTGATAATGCTAGACTAATTGGTCGTCTCGAAGATTCTGAGAAATTGTTGTTTAAATCGATGTCAATGTTTAAAGAATGTGCTTCTGTCGGTGATCAACATGTGTTGTGGTGTCATACCCTACAGTTGAGGTCTGATTTGCTAATATGGCAAGGTGAGAAAAGTGATGTAGAAAAAGCTTTAGAAGTTTTAAACACTTGTTTTGAATTACGAGATAAATATCTAGGAGAGGATCATTATGAGTTGGCTACAACTATGAACAGTCAAGCATTGTGTTTTAGAGTACTAGGTGAATTGGATGATGCTGAAAAGTTACTTAAAGAAGTTTTATCCATTCGTAAAGCAGCGTATGGTAACATGCATATAGGGGTGTTTGAATGCATGACCAATATTGCTTTAATAAAATCTGACCGGAACAAGAATTATCTATCTAGTTTAAAAAATTTACAAGATGTTTTAGAAGTTATGGAAATAGAAAAGAAAGAAGTGTTTGATGCTACGGGATCGCAGGATGACGTAAACCAAATACTCTTTCCTAGGTTCCCAGATGACGGTTTTACGGAAGCACTATCCCTACTTCGACATTGCTGTAGAGGTATGAGTGATATTGGTTTGGACGATCATCCTCTCTTGGCTAATATTAAAGGTAATATTGGAATGATACGAAAGATTATGTCTGATGAAAAATTTAAATATATGGCAAAAATGAGTAAAGCACACAGAAATTTGTTCAAAATTTCGGAAGAAAAGAACATTGAAAAGGTGAGTAAAGATGCTAAGAATGCCTTAGAAGAGTTGTCTTTATTGAAAGCGAAGAAAAATGAGGTTGAATTGGCGAATAAAAAAGCACAATTAGCCAAAACTAAAGAGAGCAAGGATCCCAAAAATAACAAATCGTCTAATACATCTCAACCCAGTTCCCAAGCTCCTTCCCAAGCTCCATCTAAAGGTCGTCCTGAGACTAAAGCTACTAAGACATCACTAGCTAACAAGGCAGGAGGTGCATTAATGAATGCAGTTAATGCGGGTAAAAAATCTCCGAATGGTTCACCTATACATGTACATAAACAAAGTTCAAGTAATATCATAGGAACAGAGGAAGAAGATGAAAGTTCAAAAATCGATCGTGAAATGACAATCAAAGCATATGATTCTAATTATCTTGAATCTTTGATAGATATTATCGACTGTGAATACCCAGATCCACCATTAGTTGTGATTGAGAATGCACTTAATGCATTTGAAAAACAACGGTACACTGATAGTCATCCTTGGGTAAGAAAATTTAAGTCATTTTTGAAAGGTTCTGACGTTGCAGATGAATTACAGGTAGCTCAACAAGTGTCTGATGATGGTCTAGAGTTGCAATCATTGGGTAAATTCCTGGAAGCCGAAGGTAAATATGAAGTAGCTTTAGAAGTAGCTGTAGAATATCTCGGAAACTCCACGGACCCACATGCATCCTTAGCTGAGATCTACTTTAGATTGGCCAGTAATCATAAAGATATGGGTGAATTGAAAGAAGCTATGTCTTATTACGATAAAGCTCACACTATGTGGATACAATTGGTTGGCGAAGAGAGTGAAGAAGTCGGTCAGTCTCATAGAGGTAAAGGTGAAGTATATCATCTGCATGGCCAATATGATGAAGCGAAAGGAGAATTTGAGAAGTCAGTCAAGATCTGTAAAAGCGTTCTTGGTCCAGATCATGACCAAACTCTTGATGCCCAAACATGTTATGCTCATTTATTACTTGATTGTGGTGACTATGCGGCAGCTTATGATCATGCGGTGGTCGTTGTTGATAAAAGAGAAGGATTAACAGGTAAAGCGCGAGTAACATTAGCACATAAATTATGTGAAGCAAACATGTGTTTTGGAAGGGTACTCTTACTTCAAGGAGCGTCAGAAAATGCCAGAGATTATTATAATAATGCATATGACTATGCCAAATTGAAATATGGTGATGAGCACCCGCTGCTTGCATATGTGACAATGGGACAAGCCTTGTGTTCTATGAGTGTTGGATTAATGTTTGATGCAAAAAGATTGATTAATAAGTGTTTTAAACTATGTATTAAATATTTTGGAATACAGAGACCAAAGAAAGATGAGGACAGTGTAGATGAATATGGAAATAAGATAGAAAAATGGGAGATGTTAGAACCCTGTTTAATTTATGATAAACTAGAAATACCACCACATCCAATAATCGCAAATGCATTGTGCATCAAAGCTATTTCACTTATAGAATTGGGAGATTTATCTGATGCAGTGACATCCTTGCTTGATTCTGCTTATAGAATGAGATCACGATTATCAGGGGATGTATCTTTATATACATCCTATATCCTGTCCCTACGGGGATTATTTCATTTAAGATGTGGTAGGATTATGAAGTCCATCAAGTCATTAAGAGATAGTAGAGGTAAATTATTGCAGTTTCTAGGTCAGATACATCCGTTTTGTGGCGATATCAATCTATGGTTGGCTCAAGCTCATCAAAGCTTGTCACAAATGATGGAAGCCAAGGTATTTTTAGATGAGAGTGAATTGATAAGGAAAGGACTACATCTAGATAAATTTAAAAATCAAAGAATCAATAGAGGTGGTGATCATAAAACATTTAATAAGAAAGACAAAAAGAAGAAAGAAGAACAACCTAAACTAGCATCAGAATACACACTCTATAATGATTTAGGACCTAATACGAATATGCCATTTAATCACACTCCTCATCATCCAAAGTTACTTGAAGTAGCACTGGAACAAGCCAAATTATTGCGTTTTGAAGGTGAATATAACGCTTGTAAAACTTCGATGGAACAGGTGTTGACTGGCTTCAAAAGAGCCGTGGGAGGGTCTCACCCTCTTACTGCAACGGCTTCATTGGAATTAGGAGGAGTTTTAAAGGATCTTGGTGCGTTGGAAATGTCGTATGCATTGATAGATAAAGCACTGAATATTAGATCTTCATCACTTGGTGAAGAACATTATTTAGTTGCTGATTGTTTAGCCTTATTGGCATCTACATTAAGGGATCAAGGCAAATTTTTAGAATCTAAAAAGATTAACGAACATGCATTGAGCATTAGAAGAGTGGCAATTGGTAAGTATCACGCAGCAACAGCCTCATCTTTAACTGCAATTGGTATCAATTTCTATGATTTAGGTCTATATGCTAGTGCTGAACCAATGTTTGATAAGAGCATTCAATTATTAAATAGGATACTTAAGACTGAGGAATGTTATGAAATGCTTGAATGTTATCAAGCACAAGGTGAAAATTATAGAGCATTAGGTAGATTTAATGAAGCTAAGTTAGTGTTGGATCGCAATCATAATTTAAGATTAAAACTCTATGGTGGTAGACATCCGATGGTTGCCAATTCTCTTTATAGCTTAAGTGAGATAAGATATGAAATAGGTGAGTTTGACTTAAGTACCCGAGGTCATGATGACGTTCTTGCAATGCGGAAGGACATGTTGGGAGGTGTTAGTCGTGATGTTGCTGCATCATTGAATGCATTAGGATTTGGATTAATATCACAAGCTCAATATAAACAAGCAAAGAATTTAATAGAGAGAAGTATTGCAATGAAAAAATCATTACTTGGTAACGATCACCCAGATATTGGAGACTCATTGTTTTCTAATGCAATATTGCATGTTTCTACTGGTAAGCTGGAACAAGCTTCTGTTATTATGGACAGAGCGCTTCATAATCGCAGATCTGGACTGGGCATGAGGCATCCTAAGGTGGCAATTACCCTCTGCGCATTAGCATCTATTTATCGTGAAATGGGATTAGTAAAATTAGCATTAGATGCTACATTGGATTCTATCAAAATAAGAAGACCTTGTTTTGGAGATAATCATCCTGCCACTGCTGAATCTATGTTTTCATTATCTCAGGATTTATATTTAGCTGGTTACTATGAAGATCCAACTGTCATCATTCAACCTGCTGACGATTATGAACGAGATAGGCAAGCCCGACTACTATCTGATCAGAAGGAACAAGAAGAATTAAGGATAGCTGAGTTGAAGGCACAACAGGAACAGCAAGATAACGCATCAGTTCATACTAGTACTAGTAAAAAGAGTAGTAAGAGTGGTAAAAGCAAGAGTAGTAAATTTACTACCGATTCTAATAGTAGGAATGGAGAAAGCAAAACTTCAAAAATTTCCAAAATTTCCAAAACTTCCAAAACTTCCAAAACAAGTGCTGGTGAACGTGATGCTAGTGGTCTAAGTGTAGATGTGGATATGAGTAGAAAGCAAAATGAATTAGACATAAAAGAACCAGACATAGAAGGTACTAATGAGAATGGTGTCAATGATGATGAAAATCATGATGACGATTTGACTGAAGGATCGCTTACGGATGAGGATAGGGAAGATGAAGATGAAGGTGATGATGATGATGATGAAAAAGATGATAGTGATGATGATATATCTGTAGCATCAATCACCTCAAAAGAACTTGGAGGAAGAGGTGGAGCAGCCGTTGGTGGTGTAGGAGGAGCGGATAAGTTTGATTTAAACCAGCATACAGAGACCCGATTTGCAGTACCTCTCTTGAAAAAAGTTTTAGATCAGCGCGTTTTTTACTATGGACCTGAACATTTGCATGTATTACATACACGTTATTGTCTTGGTAATGCTCTAAGAATGGCTGGTAAGCTACCAGAGTCACATGAAATGTATAGAACAACATTGTTTTTAGTACGTCAAAATCTAGGCGAGGAACATCCTTTAACAGCTCAAACTATGACAGGTCTCGCAGAATCATTGAGAATGCAGTCACGTATATATTCTGATGGTCGTATGGCTGATCTACATGGAGCAGATGCTACTGGTGGTAGTGCTGATGATGATGGCGGTGCAGCAACAATGGAAGTAAGAAGAGCTGGGCCAACATTACTAGATCAATTAACTTCAGTTATAAGTAAAGATGAATGGGATGCGAGTGCATCTGCATCTATCAACGCTATTAATGATAAACATGCTTTACCAACTAAAGTGAAGAAAAAGCAAATTATTCCACAATTGGGATATATGGGTTATCAGTTTCCTGCTGAAAAGAAGAATGCACTTAATTTTGAGGTGAGACGAACTAATGTCAAGGAAAATGATGCCATGTGGCTCCTTGACAGAGCATTAATAATTTATAAAAAAACATTTGATAACTTAGCAGATGATTTACCATTTGTAGCGACAATCAAATATTACAAAGCAGAACTGGAACGAGCTAGGAGAAATACTACTACAGCTCGTAAGTCTCTCGAGGAGCTACTTGACACCCGTAGACGTATCCTTCAAGCTGGTCATCCAGATATTTCTGATACATTATATTCTATTGCTGAAACTTATAGAATTGAAAACAAAGTCAAAGCTTCTGAGCCTTTGCATCAAACTGCAGTAGAGCAGCGTGTACAATGTTTTGGACGAGATCATCCTCATGTAGCAAATTCTTACAATGCATTGGCTAATTTAAAATTCGCCCTTGGCGATTACGTGCAAGCTCAGAAATTATATGACGAAGTTTTAGAGATTCGCAAAACATTCTTAGGTATAAATCACTATGCTACCGCACAAACAATGAATAATATGGCTGGTTTACTACATGTATCAGGTCAATTGGATGATGCAGAAGAGTTATACACTGCTTGTGTTGATGTCAAAAAGACAGTTTATGGTGCAAAACATCCAGAATATGCATCAGGTTTGGCTAATTTAGGTCTGGTTCGTAAAGCTAAACAACAATATATGGCTGCAGATGAAGCATATACAACAGCATTAGATATTCAAATAAAACATTACGGGGAAAGTCATCCTGATGTGGCCTCAACTTTGAATAATCTAGCTGCACTCCGACTAGCACAAGCTCAAGAAGATGAAGCACAATCTTTATACCGTAAATCAATCGAAATTAAACGTAATGTATTTGGTGCAGATCATCCATCGGTAGCAACAGCTCAAAATAATCTTGGGGGATTATTGTTCAAAGCTAAAAGATATGATGAAGCTCGCGAACTTTATGAAGAAAGTATGAGAGTTAGAACTGAAATTCTTGGACCCGAACATCCTGCTGTCGCTGAAAGTCTGAATAATATAGCGTTATTAATGTTTGCACAAGGTGAATTAGAAGATGCTAATTTATTATATAGTCGCTCTTTATTTATTAAAACGAATGTTTTTGGTGAGGAACATGAAATTGTTGCATCAGCTATGCAATCATTGGCGTCTGTATTGAATGCTCAAGGGAAGAAGGATGAAGCTGCTAAACTATTTAATAAATCACTTTCAATAAGAGAACGAATATTGGGTGAAGACCATCCCGATACTTTAGCAGTAGCTGAACAAATTGAAAAAATGACATTCAAAGAGGCTTTAAAATATGAAAAAGGGTTGAGTGATTATCCGGTCAGTGCTCCTGCTAGACCTGGTGGTCATATAAAAGGTAGCAATGGTGAGATTGGATATGCTACTACCACTCCTGTGGTAGCTAATGATTCTTTTTTTGAGCATTTTGATGAAGTGAAACAACATTAAGACAACATTAAGAAATTCATATTAAACATACTCTTACTTGTATGAATGTGCTACCCACCTAGACAAAATATTATAAATACTTGTTCTTGTTTCATAAAGTTAGAAGTAATACAACATGAAAAACACAAATTTTAATTGGATTTATATTTTAAAGTAATACAGAAAGTAAATACGTAGTAATTATCATATATCTTCATTATCATCATCATCATCAACTTCTTCTTCTTCTTCTATATCCATAACAATTAAGTATAAATACCATCACATCTTCTTTCTACCTGCGACCATAATGCTGCTTCTAGTCTACCAGGCTGACCACATTTCTCCTCCTCTTCTTCTTTTTCATCACGAAAACCATTACTAGTATCACTATAATTGTTAATATTATAGTTACTATTATGACATGATTGTTGTACTCTCTTACATGTATCAATATTATCATGTCTATCTATAGTTGTATCTGTTTTCATTCTTATCTCATAGGTTAGAACATCTCTTACACCCGCCTGACGCTTATCTGCAGGTTCAATTGATGTAACTTCATGTTTTACTTCTCTATCCAATAGGATTAAAGTGTCTAAAGTATTATCTAGTACCGATTGATATAACAACCTCTCACTCTTCAAATCCAATGCTTTTGATTTTCCGTAGGGCTGATTTAAAGTCCATATCCTGTTAATAGCAGATGAGGGTGTTAGATTATTCCTATTTATCATCGTGATGGATGTTAATACGCAATTGTCCTGGTGTACACCCTCAGGGCCAGGATCTCCAATCTCGTTGGTGTTGATATTTTTAGTTACTCGATAGGCGGTTTGCATAGCTTCATATTTATCTATATTTACATTTCCATATCCATCTTTCCTATTATTGATATTATTACTATTATTATTACTATTGCTATCATTATTATTCAGAACTTGTTGTAATATATGAAACATTAGTAATCTCATTTCCTTCAATATAATATGTTCATCTGCTTCAATACTCCAAGCCTTATGAACGCGATGGTACGAAGGATCACCAATAGTCGTCGGATCTATGTACTCTATTGATGATAATTTACCACTTGTTCTTCTATTATTAGAAGCAGAATAGTAACTTACTAATGATCTTTTATCAGCATATACGGGTTTACCAAACTCGTTCATTTGTGAAACTGTTGCATCCCACATTGTCTTTAAATTATCAAATGTATTGAAAGATCTACCAATAAAATTCGGAGATTCATTTATTGAAATTAAATGCCTTAGGTTACTACCAGGAATTAATGCATATTTGTTATCAATTAATGATTTTATTGTATTTCTCAATAATTTTTCCTTCATGATTAATTTTAACAAATATTTTATACAAAAATGATACTTTGAAAGTAACTATTATCCTTATATCACTTTGAACGTCAAGTAACAAACGAAAGCTAGGAAAATGAGATAAACATTGAAAAAAAAAAATAAAGCCTTTTTACTTTTCCGGGGTCTGGTTGGTTAAATATTTGATAAAAAATGACAAAAATACAAAAATTGTTGCTGAGGTCCAATATGATTGCTTTAAAGCTTTTAGTAATCTTAATTTCAATATATAATGTATGTGGAGTACGTGATGAACCAGCAGATTTATTAGCTGAAGCTGCTTTTTCAAACTTTGATAGAGTACATGAACTTTTGGATGAAGGTTTAAATCCTAATCTCAAAGACACAACAGGATATACTCCTATGATATATGCTGTTAAATCTAATCGTTTAGATACTGTAACTAAATTATTAGAAGCGGGTGCTGATCCAGATATGCAAGAAAATGATGGTTGGTGTGCATTATTATTTGCAGTTGTAAGTCGTAATATGAATATGATACAATTACTAGCAGAACACGGTGCTAATCCCTTTGTTGAAAATGATAAAAATATGTCACCAATGAAATATTGTTCTGATAATGAAGAAAATGGAATGTTGTCAATGTTACAAGCTTCACTACCTGTATATGAAAAATATAAAGAAGAAAGAGAAGCTAAAAGAAAAATGGGTAAAAAGTTGTTATTATCTGCTAAAGAAGGTGCAATTGATGATCTCAAAGAATTAATTGGAATGGGAGTAGCATTAGATACTAAAGATATGCATGGTTGGACAGCTTTAACATATGCTTCAGGCGTTGGAAATGTTGAATGTGTTAAAATGTTATTGGAAGCAAATGCTAATCCCAATATTGAAGAGAATGATGGTTGGACACCTATAATGTTTGCAGCATACAGAGGTCATGATGATATTGTTGACTTATTAGCATTTGCTGGTGCATCATTTGTATCACGGACTAAAACTAGTGTTACTGTGTTAGGTGCAAGTAAATTAAATTCAAATAGAAAAAAAGATTTACATCATAAAATAGCTAATCATGCGTTATTTGAAGGACTAAAACTTGGCGATCAAGATATATGTGTTGAAGCAGTAGATGAAGGTGCTGAATTAGATATAGAGAATGGCATTGGTTGGAATGCATTGATATTATTTGTGTACCATGGTTATGAACGAATAGTAAAAAGGATGATGACTTACATTAGTAATGTAAACCACACATATAATATTAATAAAGATGATGTTATAAGTCATCAGGAAAATGATGGTTGGACAGCTTTAATGTTTGCTGCTTCAAATGGTAGGCTTGATATTGTTCAAGTATTAATAGCTAATGGAGCAGACATAAATCAATTAAATTTTAAAGGAGAATCAGCTTTAACTATCACGAGAATTGATAACCAAAAAGAAATAGAGGAATATTTACTTTCTCTACCTGATATCGATACATCAGAAAGGAGCAATGAAGAAAAGGCTCGACTGGGGTTAGAGGCTCAACAGAGATATATTAAAAAACGTAAGATGTATGTCGATATAGAGGATCAGCATCGTGATAGGTATAAGCATTTTGATAAATTTACTACTGGTTCCATTGGTCATATTGTAGACGATTACAAGCAGAATGAAATGGAAAATGATAACGGCTACAATAAAGATAGTCATAGTGATAGTGATAGTAGTAGTAGTAGTAGTGATGGTAGTAGTAGTAGTAGTAGTAGTGATGGTAGTAGTAGTGGTAGTAGTAGTAGTGGTAGTAGTAGTAGTGATAATACCAATAGTAGTGGCGTCTTTGGATTTTTTAAATCATTATTTTAATACTTTCGAATAGTTATAGTAGTAATAGTAATAGTAATAGTAGTAGTAGTAGTAGTAATGTCTGTTGTAATATTGTTTTGTATTTTAAATTTTAATAATAATAACTTCAACCATATATCATTTGTTTCTATTTTCCTTCTTCTTCTTCTACTACTGTTACTATTACTACCTATTGACAAACCAGCATATATCACTCCTATCTATTATGACTATAGACTATAGCAAAGATTAGAGCTAGGATTAGTAAATGAACTAATTATCAGGTGTAATATAGATTAAAAGTTATAGAAATGAAAAATAATAATGAAAATTTAGAATGTGGATCCTTCAGGAGGCTGTTGGAGACTACGATTTTGAATCATTAGTTGTTTTAGTCCAACAAGTACATGTTCTAGACTATTATTTTTGTTCCAATTAGCCAATGAAGGTAAGGACTTTTCTACATTACCCGTTGACTGATTGACAGTAGGTAGATTAATTTTGGATACAAATTTTACTTCTGGTGGAGTATTCGGATAATCAGGACCAGCTTTTAATAATAATTCATAAAATCTATTTTCATATCTTGTTCCTGGTGGTCCAATTATCATGCCTCTCCATTCTGACAAAAACACATCATCATCACGTATTAGGCCTAAACTAACATTACCATCTGTTGAACCTTTTTCGCATGCCTCTAATTCATCTAATAGTTTAAAATTACGGGGTATTACAATTTCATCAGCCATTTCTATTTTTTTTCTGTATACTCTCTTAAAATTTCTTTGATTCTTAAATAGAGAAAGAAATAATTTTTAATCTCTATAAAAATATTCTGCCTACGACGAGTTACTGGCAATTGCGGCTACTTTTTAGTTTTTTAAGGGTTATGTTTTGGGAGAAGAGAAGAGAGTAGAGAAAATTTTAAGAGAGCCAGCCGAGGAGCCAGCAGAGAGCAATGCAATGACCAGGATGCCTGGAATACCGACACTACCGACCCCTCCGCTCGCGCTCCGCGTATTTGATTTCCAGGATTTGCTATTCCGTCTGTCCGTCGGGCTCCTCCGGTCCTCGCGTTACAATTTATTTCAAAAACTCATTATATAGACTTTAAGATGTCAACATTATTCCAAAAACCTAATATTAATGATGACATGAAAATTAAGAAAACGGTCAAGCCAGGAGATATTGGCGGTAGTTCAACAAGAGTCGTATTACAAACATTATGTTCTGAAGCCGAATTACCACCATCTCCAAGACCTACAGCATTTGACAAAACATTAGACATGCGTGAATCTGTATCAGATTTACCGTTATCACCTGCAGGACTAACATTGAAAAAAAGAGTTGAAGTTTTAGAAGATGCATCTAGAAAACAAAATTATAGAAATCAAGTAATGGATACTACTATTAATGCACTAAATAGTGATTCTGTAGAGTTAAAATCAGATATGGATCATAAATTATTAAATTTGAAATTAGATTTAGTAAAATATATTGAAGATGCTGAAGCCGATTATGAAGAGCAATTTAAACAACAAGCTGAAGAAAATCAAAGAACAAATAAAAAAATGGCTGCTTTAAAACAAGAATCAATACATTTACATAGGAAATTAGCTATTGTGTTATCAAGAGTACAAAAAATCGAAAAAGAATTAGACATTGAAGATGCAACACCTCTTTAAATTTGAATCACTTTCATTTTTTATGAGAGAATGAGACATTATAATAGAAATAATAATAGTAATAACAATTAGTTAGATATGACATAACATAATATAATTAAATGTAAATGATTAAATTTAAATACTAGTGAATATTAAAAATAACGAAGTAAATTAAAATATTAATGGATAAAAACCTCTAAATGCGTAACAATGATTATAATATTTTCATTATACGGTCTTTCTATATTTTTTATTCATCATCATCATCATCATCATCATCATCGTCATCATCATCTCCACCCATAGGTCCAAAAAAACCATGATCATTTGCAGGGAGTGTTATAATATATGTAATACCCATTAAACCAGTAAATGAAAACAGATTTCTTGCAACAATAAACCATTTTGCTATAGGAGGAGGTGGAGGTGGATTAAAAGCTTTTTCGCTTTCTCTTGCAAAGTTTCGTTTACATAAATTTATTGATGGTTTCAATAAAATTCTATTAAAATTTTTCATCGAATTTATATTTCGAAAAAGTTAATTATTATGGAATTATTGACCTTTAAGAATGTCTTTCATTTTTGTGACATACTGAGGTTAGCGTTACCAAAGTTATTCGTTGATCAAAAATAAAATAAAATAAAAAACCTCAATTTCTTCCAGAATATCCAAAATGGACTGGAAGTCTTTAGAGAAAGAGGTATCAAATCAAGCTACAGCAATAATTAGAGCAAGAGTAGGTGTTAATGTTGAAGATTCACAAACAAATATTGATTATAATAATGAAAATATTAATAATGACTTAAATAATAGTAATCTGAATAATATAAATGACCTTAGTAGTCATAATATGAATATAACAAATATTACTAGTAAAACTACGGCAGCAGTAACTGATTTTATATCAACATTGGAGTCAAATACTACTACAAATAGTACTAATTTGGATGATAACAATAATTTTAATAATAATTTTAATAACAATAATATCAATGCGAATACATTCAACACCAGTACAACTACAATAGGAACTGGTACATGCAATCCATTAAATTCATCTGATATTCATCAAATCATGTCATCTAGAATCTTAGAGAGAGAGATTCATTCATTACACACAATTATACGAGAACAAGATCAAAGAATAGCTAGTCTAGAACGAAGCATAACATCATTCACACAAGCAACTACTGCATCAACCACAACAATAACAAATTCTATAGAAAATTTAGAATCAAATCAAATTAAAATGAACGATAATATCGATATTAATAAAAATTCTTTACAATCATTTGTAACTCAATTAGATGACGTAATTAATAGAGTTATTACCAGTGAAACCATAGTTAATAATCAAAACAATAAAATGAATCAAGTATCAGAAGCATCAGAGTCTCTATTGAAACTAGTTCAAACCACCCTTAATCATATCAATGAATTGCAAAACAACCTTGATGAATCCAAAGCTCTGGGCTTCCAAGCTGGAGCATTTGCTGAATCATTTCTACAAGCACTTTTATCTTTAACAGGTGATAATTTAATAAGTCCTACTACTAGTAGTAATAGTGGTAGTAGTAGTAGTAGTAGAATGTTGACTGATGCTGATAACATGACGCCTATCAAAATTGATAACAAAAATATTGGCGATAGAGATAGTAGTACTAGGGTTGGTACTCCAATCTATGAAAAAGGTAGCTTTCCAGAACAAGCGAAAGAGATAAAATCATTGCTGTTCGATGCTATACATCGAGTATGTGAACATACTCTCATAAACACTGCCACACCTACTCCGACTACCTCTCAAATTAATCATTCAATATCAAATTTGGAGTCCGAGGTAAATAAAATGAAGGATAGATATCTTGCTATTGCCACTTCATCCAATGATCATTATACTAATCAGAATAAGAATAATAGAATGATTGAAGCTAAGGTCGATAATTTGGAATCTCTAGTGAGTAATATCACAATAAACAGTAGTAGTAGTAGTAGCAGACATGATAATAATGAAAATGATATAATGCAATTAAATATTTCATTGAATAATTTACAAAAAAATTTCAATTCTATTTCAAATAAGACTAATACAACTGATATTAATGTTCGAAAGTTACAATCTGTGGTGAATGATAATCAACAGGCATTAGAGGGCACCGCCCAAGAAGTAATAAATACACAAAATTTATTGGACGATACAAAAAATCAAATTAAATTGATTAGTAATAGTATTAGTAGTTTGACTAGTAATAGTAATAGTAATAGTAATAGTAATAGTGATGATATCATACAAGTGGAGAGGATTGAAGGGGAATTGGAAGAAATGTCCACTAAATTATCAGTATTTGATTCAAAACTCACAACAGCCCTGCAATCAATGAATAATAATAATAATAATAATAGTAGTAGTAGTAGTAGTAGTAGTAGTAGTAGTAGTAGTATGAAGGATATACTTGATAGATTGTCCATCGCTGAAGATAAAATAACTGCTATTAATAGCACCACATTGGCTCAACATGCATCATCCGAGTCGTCAAATGTCAGTGATGATACTCAAAGTACAACTCATGAATCATCATCTTCTATATCTTTGATAACACTCCACTCACACTTGCAGGAAACAGACAGTACAATGAATGGTCTAGAAGCTTCAGTTGCAGGAATGAGAGAGCAAATTGCAGCAATAATGACAGAAATAATGGATATCACCTCTAATTTAAGAGATATACAAGTAACTGCTAGCAATACTGCTACTAATTATAATGACAAATTTGCTACGAAAGAGAATATCATTAATATAAACAACAAAATGAAATCTATTTCAAATAATGTTGCTTTGATGCAGGACGCATTGGGACATATTCAGGACACACAGATTGAAATTCAAATGAACAACAATAATAAGAGTAGTAGTAGTAGTAGTAGTAGTAGTAATAGTAATAATGGTAGTAGTAGTAGTGGTAGTAGTAGTAGTAATGGTAGTAAGAAAGAAACTGTACCTACTACTACTATTACTACTATTACTAATAATAATAATGATGATGATGATGCATCATCGGAGTTTGACGTGGATTATGAGGAATTAGCAGAACCAATTGTAACAACAACAACAACAACAACTACTACTACTGATGATGTTGATGATGATGATATCATAGTCAGTAGTAGTAGTAGTAGTAGTCATAACAGGACTATAGATAATATCCAACTTGATGAGAGTACGGAGGAGATAGTGGTTAAAGATGAACAACCTCCTCCTTCTACTACTACTACTCCTACTCCTACTTCTACTACTACTCCTACTTCTACTACTACTGCTGTGGTGAATTCTAATGTAGAGGTAGTCAGCGCCAATGATAATGATAATAATAATAATAATAACAATAATAATAATATTAACAATAATAATAAAAATGATGATGATGATGACGATGAGGGTGAGGATGGTGATGAGGGTGCTGTGTTTGATGATAGTGATAGTGATAGTAGTAGAAGTAGTAGTAGTAGTGATAGCATACCGACTATGGACGACATCGAGGCCACAGATCTGTTACAGACAACATTACAGACAACATTACATAGCACTACCACTCTTCCTACTACTACTGATGATGATAATACTCATAGTAGTTATGAATCCTCTTCAAATAAAATGAATCAAAATGCTAAGAAAAATAATAGTGGTAGTGGTAGTAGTAGTAGTAGTAGTAGTAGTAGAAGTAGCAGTCAGCCATCCCTATTTCCTGCTCCTGAGACACCCGAAAAGAAGAAAAAGGAAGGAGAAGGACAAGAAAATATATGGGACCGTATCTCTCCTGGTAGTAGTAGTAGTAGTAGTAGTAGTAGCAGTAGCAGTAGTAGTAGTAAGGAGAAGGTCAGGCGTCCTGTTGATGCAAGACCTGTCAATTACGGCTCTACGTCTCCAAACTCATCCCAGTCACCGCCTACAAGCAGCAGCAGCAGCAGCAGTAGTAGTAGTAGTAGTAGTAGTAGTAGTGATGGTAGGAGTAGGCATGGAGGAGCTGCAACGATGGCCTCACCATTACCAGTACTATCAGGTAGTCTACTAGGTAGAAGGAACAATAATAATAGTAGAAGTAATACTAGTAGTGGTAGTAGTAGTAGTGTTGGTAGTGGTAGTGGTAGTGATAGTAGTAGAAGGAGGGATGAAGAGGAGAAGGATAGTAATATCATTAGTAATAGTAGTAGTAATAGTAGTAGTAATAGTAGTAATAGTAGTAGTAATAATAATAATAGTAGTAGTGGTAGTAATAGTAGTAGTAGTGGTAGTAGGAAGAAAAGTGCTGCACCTCCCATGCCAACTAAAACATCTAGTTCTACTGCTGCTGTACCATCTCCTCCTCTTAGTACCACTACTACTACTACTACTAGTAGTAGTAGTAATGGTGTTAGTACCGTTAAAGCAAATAAGGTTACTATTACTGCTACTAATAGTATTAATCACAATAGTTCCGTTGGGGGTAATAAATTGCCATCAAAACATACAACATTGAAACATACTACCCCTGCTTCTCACCCTAACCCTAAACATACTACACCTGCTGCTTCTTTACATCATCCTTCGTTTGCTAGTAGCAGTAGTAGTAGTGGTAGTAGTAGTAGTAGTAGTAGTAGTAGTAGCAGTAGTAGTACTCCTGCTCCTGTTTCAGTACATGCCACCACTAATCCTAATAGTATTAATGGTAGTAGTAATAAGAGTAATAGTAATAGTAGTAGTAGTAGTAGTAGTAGTAGTAGTAGTAGTAGTCCTGTTGGTACTAATAGTAACAGTAGTAGTAGTATTCCAAAGAGACGACCAGGGGGTATGATTAACCCTAACCCTTCACCAATTGATAATGATTCTGCATCATTGGCAAGTACTAAAAAGAGCAGCAGCAGCAGTAGTAGTAGTAGTAGTACACGTGGTGGTAGTAGTGGTAGTAGTGGTAGTAGTATTATAAAATCTACTACTGTTCCTACGCCTCCTTCTAAAATACCATCATCATCCAACCTTCCCTCATCTATAGCTGCATCATATGCTGTTGGTAACTTTACTACTACCACTACTACTACTACTACTACTGCTCCTGCTACTCCTAGTAGTAATACAACTACTTCCCGTTCGCAAACATTACAATGCTCGTTTTGTCTAAGAAGGATGCCTAGAGCTGAAATACCTTCACATCAACAGACTTGTACCTTAAGGATGGATCTTTGCCCTAATGGTTGCGGAACTAAAATAAGATTTATCAAACTTGATAAACAT
>Ga0099800_1141_pt1 | contig 19441 bp, 8 predicted proteins | sample Uncmet6_SortRC_1_FD_89868 | JGI IMG/M metagenome (GOLD analysis project Ga0099800, IMG submission 89868) | Marine eukaryotic communities from CALCOFI LINE 67, Pacific Ocean - CN11_C50_N6_SortRC_1 | ecosystem: Environmental > Aquatic > Marine > Oceanic | place: Pacific Ocean: Monterey Bay | collected... | reverse complement strand
AATAAAAATTATGTGAATGTTTCAAACGCTAGGAGTGGAAGTGCTAATAATACTAATAACAATGTACCTACTAATACTGATAATCATCATACAAGGAGTGGAAGTGTCGATATGGGTGGAGGCAAAAGATATAGTATTTTTGATAGTACAACTACTACAAATACCAATACTGCTAATACTACTGATGCTGCTAATAATACTAATAACAATGTACCTACTAATACTGATAATCATCATACAAGGAGTGGAAGTGTCGATATGGGTGGAGGCAAAAGATACAGTATTTTTGATAGTACAACTACTACAAATACCAATACTGCTAATACTACTAATAATGATGATGGTAGTAATAGTAGTGGCAATGGTTTTGATGCAGAAAGACTGGTTCCTAACCCTAACCCTTTGTATGTACCAGAATCTATACAGAATCACTCATTATACTCTTTGAAGGAAGAAGAAGAAGAAGTTGATGAAGATAATGGAAGTGATGGTGCGTCAAACAATACATATTATGCTAGTGATGATACATATCAAGCTGGGGTGCCCGATATTTCTCATATACACCAAGCAATACCCTTCTGTATAGAAGGAAATGAAGATGATTATGATGATTTTTATGACAAAAAAGGTAAACATTATAAAAATCATCATTTTGATGATCACTACGATAAGCAAGAACATCAGGTAACATCCAATACTCACACCAACCATCAACCACTCGCTGGAAAGAACAGATCATTGTACCTGTTTTTAATCGGATATGTGATTGTGTTCATTAGTATTTGGTATTTCTTTTATTCTATCAATAAATATCGTCGATATCAACAATAAAAATATCAATAACAAAACATGAGACACAAAAATAATTACAGCAGAAATATGTATGATACTGATGATAATAATGATAATAATGATAAAATCAGAGTCAAAAGTAGTTAGCATGTTGAGTGATTCAAGCGAAGAAATTGACAAAAACATGACAAGGTAAAAAAAATAAAGGATTGAAATTAGTAACAGCTTGTATATGTTTATATTATGGTTATTAAGCTTAATGATAAAGAGTATTTTGATTTCTTTATTTCCCTTATAAAATAATTTTTAAATTATTTCAGAATATATCACATGAATCAGTAAAGCCTTGGATATCTTTACTTTCCTTTCTGTTTGGATATTCACAATTGATTGCTATTTGGTGTGACTTTATAAAATGATATGATATGATATGATACGATATGATAAGTATTGAGTAAAAAGTGTATGTATATGAAGTAATGTAATGAATATAAATGCGATACAGCTGTGACAAATTAGATATTCATATACATTATGTATATAGAAAAGCTTCTATCAAGCTACAATTTGTACAACAAACACTGATAAATAAAATTGTCTTAAATGAGACTTGTCCTGGTATTAGGCTCGTTACTTAACTCTTGAACTAAATACTCATAGCGCCGAGTGTGTTCGTAACTGTTATAAGCCCAGAATATTAGTCCACCTAGAATTATGCCACATATAAAGTATAGAATATCGTACATTAAGTTATCACATTCATCACATTCACAATCTGATTCATCTGTTGTAGAAGTTACTGTTGTTTTTGATGTTGTAGATTGTGGAGGTGTAGATATCGATGTATAATCATCAGTACTACTATCTGTATTACCACTAGAATCGCCAATTTGATTTTCATTACTAACAATAGAAGTAGTATCAGCATCATATGGTTGGTTATCAGGAGTATAACTATTTACTATATTTACGTCCTCATTGGTATTTTCATCTAAATTCTTTTCTATGTTATTGTTAGGGTTAGCAGTATCAACAACTTCATTATCATTACTACCATCTTCAGTGAAGATAGTCATTCCTGTCTGAATATGAGGTAATGTAAAGGATGAACATCTTTTGTCCTCTTGATACTGATCATTCCTACAATCGGCATATGGTCCAACACTCATTCTTATCTCACCATCACTATATTGATTTGATAAATCCTCACTGACATACATGAAATCATTTGATGTTAATTTAAAATTGACTATTTTGCTTTCACCTGATTTTAGGAATATTTTATCAAATCGCTTTAACAATTTATATTCTGGTGTTACAGGACGATAAATATCATATATAAATAGTAATACTGTATGTTTACCATCAATCACACCAATATTACTGACAGTTACAGATACATCAACTTCATATGGAATTGAATAATTTTCAATTTCATTTTTATGAGTCTCGATATTTTCAACAACTTTTACATTAAAATTACTATATTCAAATGTTGAATAAGATAAACCTTCACCAAACCACCATTCAACAGGGCAATTAACATAATAATTAGGATGCTTAGGATCCGTACATAAATCAGATGGTTTACGATGATATACATAAGGTATAGCTGCAGGTTCCTGTGGCCAAGTGAATGGTAGTTTACCAGATGGATTAATTTGACCAAATATAACGTCTGCGATGGCTTGTCCACCCAATGGGCCTGGAAGCCCAGCATATATGATACCACCTTTTGTAACTGATTTCAATTGTGGTAAACCATTTAATAAACGTGGACGGCCAGTAATTAATACTATTATCATAGGTTTATTTAAAGTTATAGCTAATTCATCCATCTTTATTGCATATGCTAATTGGTCAGGATCTAAAGACAAGTCATCAATGTCACCTGGTTTTTCAGCTGACGCAAAGGATTCACCAAGACACAATACAATAACATCAGATTGATCTACAAATGATTTGGTTTCTTTTGATAAATCTGGTGAAGTGACTAAAAATGATGTACGATCTTTTGACGTCCATCTCTTCCGATAGTCTTCAACGTTTTTATTATCAATATCTTGTAAATTCATTTGAGTATTTTCATGTTTATAATATGCATAAGTTTCATATATAAGATCACTTTCATTATTTTCATCAACTAAAATTTCTTTAAATGCATCATACACTGTTTTAGTTGGTGGCATTCCTTCCGCACGGAGTTGAGGTACTTCATCTGGGGTTGGACCCTGCCAGTGTACTGCCCAGCCACCAATTTGAGAAGGTAAATTATTCGCAGTAGGTCCACTTAAATATACTTTAATTTTTGGTTTATTATCATTACTTTTGTTATTATTATCACTGTTTTTGTTATTATCATTAGGATAATATTGTAGTGGTAATATATTATGATTATTTTGTAATAATACAATAGATTCTTGACTCATTTTTAATGATTCATCCGAATCAATGGCTTGTCCAACTGTATCTATTAATGGATCATTAAGTGACATAAATGGATTATCTAATATACCTAAATCTTCTTTCAATTGTAAAATACGATGAACGCTTGTATCTAGACGACTTTCATCAATTTTTTGATCACCAACAAGATTATATAATTCATCATAAAAGATATGATCCATAGGTATCATACTCATATCAATTGACGTTTCTAATAATGATGTTTCTATTGCATCAGCATGTGATGATACTGCATGATGCCAAATATATAAATTTTCAATTTCTTGATAATCCGATACTAATACACCATCAAATTTTAATTCTTTACGTAACAATTCTTTTAAATATTCTTTTGATTTTATCATTGGAATTCCACCAATCTCTTGATATGATTCCATAGCTGTCATAACACCAGCATCAATTGCTGCTTTAAATGATGGTATATATAATTCTCTTATTAATCTATCATTTAAAACTACTGGTGATCGATCATGGCCTGTATTGGGATTAGAGTAACCAATAAAATGTTTCATACACGCAGCTGCTTTTGTTGGAAAATTATTATTATAATTATAATTATTATCATTATTTTTATTATTATTATTTTCATCATATTGAATACCTTTTATAATTGCTTGTCCCATAACAGAAGCTAAATATGGATCTTCACCAAAAGTTTCCATAAAACGTGGCCATGCAGGATGTAAGGCTAAGCCTAACACGGGTGAAAATAACCATTGCATACCAGCCGCTCTTGTATCTTTTGATGTGATTAATCCTGAATTATATGCTAATAATGGATTAAATGTAGCAGCAAGATTTAATTGTGTGGGTAACAAGGTAGCACCTCTTACATATGTTGCACCATGTATAGAATCGATACCATATATTATTGGTATACCCGTTGTTTCTAAAGCAATTTTTTGAAATTCATTAATAACATATCTCCATTCAGTTGCATTCCATCCTATTTTACCATTTGGTTCAGGACCCCCGCTATATGGAGAATCTAATATACTACCAATTTTATATAAATGAAACCATTCACGTACCATTTCCCAATTAACACTATGATCAGGATTCATAAATAAACCAATATCTAATTGACCCATTTGACCAATTTTATGTTTTAGATTTAAATTTACTGTGTGTTCAGATTTTAATGCTATAATATTCATTACATAACAATTTAACAATAATATTTGTAACAATATACAAATCATAATGCTCTCTGTATCTAATTTTAATGAAATTTCGCCTAACTTTATTTCTTTTTTTTTCTCTCAAACTAAATTAATTTAATTAGAAAGAGATGTATCGAAATTTTCCAATATACTTTACTTTCATATTTCATATCCAATTTTTCGGGGGAGGGAGGAGGTGACTAGGGTGGTTACAGGATTTATCTCTCATTGAAATAAAACATAAAAACATCTTTTACAATATATATGGTTCTATTATTATAATGAAAAGTACAAAACTACCACGAAAAGTTCTATTAGAATACTTGGATAAATATAGTTTGGGTTATGCCGCTACCAGAAAAGAAAGAATAGCAATTAAAATGCGTTTTAATAATCAACAAGAAGTATTAAAAGAAAATATAAATAAATTTAGCAAAGGTGGGTATAATAAAAATTTAAAATTAAATAATGTAGAAGATGACACCGAAATATTACCATATCCATTTAATAAAGCACCTAATAATGTTACTAAAATAGCATCAATAAATACAAAATCAACATTAGATAATTTTGGTCCTACATTTCCTGAATTTAATTCAAAAATACCTGAAATTGCTGTAATTGGTCGTTCTAATGTTGGTAAATCAAGTTTAATTAATGCATTATTAAATTTTAATGATTCTTTTGAACAAAAGTGTGCATTTAGTGATAGTCCAGGTGAAACAAAATCATTAAATTTTTACACTATTGGTACTGGTAATTATTCTCATGATACAGGTTTGGTTGAGAATTCTAAAAACCATAAATTTGTTAAACCTAAATCATTAATTATAACTGATTTACCTGGTTATGGTTTTAGTTATATACCAGAAAATGAAATTAAAATATTAAATTCATTAATGACTGATTATTTGTTAAGAAATAATACAAGAGGTTTAAGAAGAGTACTATTATTAATTGATGCTAGACATGGTTTTAAAAAAGCTGATTATGATTTTTTAAGTATGTTGTCTAAAATATATCATAATAATGAAAACACATTCAGAGATAATAAGAATGATATTAATGCTAATCAAGACAAAAAAGAAGGAAAACAACAAGATAATAAATATCCTAAAGAAGAAGAAGAAGAAGAAGAAGAAGAAGAGGAAGAAGTGATACCATTTAGAAAGCATTCATTATCATGGAAGTTACAAATTGTTTTGACTAAATGTGATTTATTAGAGCGTAAAGTTTTAGCCAGAACTTTACAAGAAACAATGGATAATCTTGATCAACTTACATTAGGTTTAGCTGGTAGTACTAACCTGTCTGTCTTGTGTACTTCCTTGAAGAGGCCTGGTCCTAGTCATAGAATTGATAAAAAAGGTAAAAGATATTCAGGTTTAGATCCATTAAGAAGAGAATTAGCAGCTTTATTACCAAGAAATATTACTGGCTATAGTACGAAAATATATGATAAAAATAATAATCGTAATAATCGTAATAATCATAATAGTAATAGTAATAGTAATAATAATAGTAGAAATAATATGAATCTTAGAAATAACAAAAAATCTTCTTCAATATCATCAGTAGTTAGTGGTGGTAAAGGAATAAGGCAAAGAAGAACACATAAAAAGAAGACATATTAAACCATTTATTTAGTTTTTTATTCGACAATTTTTTTAAATGTTATAATAATTATTCTTAACAGATTGATCGTACTTATTGTTTTCTTTGTGATTTCTTTCTTATTATAACTTTCAATATTTGATATCCAATATTCTTACGATATGTCTATATCCAATACGAATTGGTATAGATTTACTGAAACGTTAAAGATTAAACGTTAAAGATTTGTTTTCGTCAACTTGAGGCTTCCAGGGTTTCCAAAACTAGCAAAATTGAAAAATTGAGCAAAAAAACAAAAAAAAAATAAACAATTTACACCTTAGAAAGTGTCATATACATTATTACCTAGACTCATAGATTTCATTTATGTTAAAAAATAATAAACTTTTTAAACCTCAGATATTTTTAAAGGGCAAATGGATTGATAAGTCTCCATTAGGCACATTTAATGTTTTAAATCCATTAAATAATGAAATATTAGCTTCAATACCACGTTCAACTATAGATAATGTAAATGAAGCATGTGATTTATCAATGAAAGTATGGGATACATGGCGTCAACGTACATGTAAAGAAAGATCAGCATTATTATCAAGAATGTCAAAATTAATGTCAGAATATTCCCAAGATTTAGCTAATATAATAACATTGGAATCTGGTAAACCAATAAATGAAGCTCGTGGTGAAGTAAATTATGGACTAAGTTATTATGATTTTTATTCTGAAGAAGCTAAAAGAATTAATGGTGAAATTTTTCAAACACCAATTAATAATAGAAAAGCTATTAGTTTAAAAGAACCAATAGGACCAGCAGGTATAATAACACCATGGAATTTTCCATGTGCTATGATAACAAGAAAAGTTGGTGCTGCAATTGCTGCTGGTTGTCCTGTGATTATAAAACCATCAGAAGAAACACCATTAACTGCATTAGCTTTATGTATTATTGCTCAAGAAGCAGGTGCACCAGAAGGATTAATACAATGTTTACCAACTTCAAGAGATGATGTTATTGATATTGGTAATGCAATATGTGATAATAATAATTTACGAAAAATTAGTTTTACTGGTAGTACTAACGTTGGTAAATTAATCATGAGTAAAAGTAGTAATACAATCAAAAAAGTATCATTAGAATTGGGAGGAAATGCACCATTTATAATATTTGATGATGCAGATATTGATATTGCTCTTAAAGCATTAATGAATGCAAAATTTAGAAATGCTGGACAAACATGTATAGCAGCTAATAGAATTCTTATACAAAATAATATACATGATATGTTTGTTGAAAAATTATTAAATAAAGTAAAAAAATTAAAAATGGGTGATGGTTTAGATAATAATACAACTATAGGTCCATTAATTAATCAAAATGCTGTCAATAAAGTACAAAGACATGTTGATGGTTGTGTAAATTTAGGTGGTGAATTATTAATTGGTGGTAAATCAAATAATAACTTTTATGAACCAACAATAATAACTAATATTACTTTAGACATGCCACCAATGAATGAAGAAATATTTGGTCCATTAGCTGCTATTTATAAATTTGATGATGAAGATGAAGCAATATCAATAGCTAATGATACACCATTTGGTTTAGCATCATATGCATGTACAAATAATTTAAAAAGAAGTTGGAAATTAAGTGAAAAATTAGATACAGGAATGATTGGATTAAATGAAGGTGCCATCAGTAGTGAATTAGCACCATTTGGTGGTGTTAAACAAAGTGGTTTAGGAAGAGAAGGATCACATCATGGTATTGATGATTATTGTGAAATCAAATATGTTTGTATGGGTCTTTAATAATAAAATAAAAATACTTACTTTTAAAAGATTTAAATGAAGAAACATTAACGTATAAATTTAAATCACATTCAAAAAAAGTATTAGTAAAAGAAAAAATATTCTAATACAGAATCAAAAAAAGATATTTTTTTATTAGGTACTTGATTAATATCATTATTTCGTATAGAATGACGAGACTTTTTATTATGATGATTACTATTATTGTTATTATTACCAGTATCCGTATGGTCATTACTTTGTAATAAAGAATTATAAGAACGTTTTTTATTACTTGTGATGTTATGTAAAGTATCATTATTAATATGACTATTGTTGCTACTATAATCTTGAAGTTCTTGTATCATTAATAAATCATGAGCATTTTCATAATTTAATACTTTAACACCTACAATAATTGAATCTGTATTATCATTATTTTTATTATCAATATTTATTATGTTATTAATACCTAATTTTATTAATGGTTTACCATGCATATTTTTTGCAGCATTGGCACCACTCATCAACTCATAATTAATGTATAAAAAATTACCATTTTTAGTTCTTATATCTACAATTTTACCAAACTTATGAAATACTTTTATTATTGAATTTAAACCATCATCCAAACTATCGGATGGAAATCCAAATACCATTATCCAATTATTCGATTTTGATTTTAAAATTTTAGTTGTACTAGATGATGATGATGATGATGAGGATGACGAGGATATTGCTACTCTTGTTGTTGTAGATTTTGTTCCCCTTTTGATTCTTATTGAATGTGTTGTTTCGACATTTTTTTTCGATAAAGATGATGATGAAGATGATCCCCTTAATATTCTTTTATTGTCTTCATCATAATCATCATCATCGTCATCATCAATTAAGGATTTTTTAAATCCTGAACGTCCTTTTCTCTCACTTTGTGTACCACGATATTGTTTTATGTAATTATTTGATAATTTTGATGTAGAAGATGGTGATGGTGTTTTAGATTTATTATATACATGAAATTTTTCATGTAAATCCATATTACGCTTCTATTCTTTTGAAAAATAATAAATTATAAATTAGAATCGTTATTATTTTAGTAATTTTATCGTAAGGTAATAAAATAAGCAAGAATTTGACCACTTTAATTAATTTTTAATTTTTGAAAAGGTGCCGCGCGCGCGCGCGCCCGAATCCAGCGAGGGACGGGAATCACATCCATCGGAAACCTTTACATTACACGTACTTACAATCAAAAACCGACAATTGGACAACATCAAAACATATTTGCGGGCAAATATTTCCAGGATTTCTGAGAAGGGCAGGAGAGAACAGAAAGAAAGCAAAAAAGGAGAGAGAAAATAAAAGAAGAAGAGAAGAAACAGAGAGATCATATAAGCCACATACACAAAGCTAGATCTCTTAATATGCATTATTCGTAAAGATATACACCATTAAAGTTTATGTGGACGGTAAGATCATTTATTATTAAATCTTTTAGGTAAATATTAATAGACATCATGAATTTCTTCTTTGTTTTACCAGATTATAGTATCAGATTTTTTACTACAATATTGTTGTTTATATATTTTATAGATGGAGTTGATGCCAATAAGGTTAGTTATGATTGTGGATCATGTAGTGTATTTCATTCAAACTTGCTAGAATGTCTTAACCAAACAACATTAAACAATAATAGGATATGTGTATTCAACATTATGAATGATTTCGAATGTAGTTCTGAAGGAAAATATTCATTAAATAAACAATATCCTTATAAAATAATTATAAATGGAAATGGAAAAACATTGGCGCTTCAAAATTGGAAAAAGAATTTCATTCATTTGGATATTGGCTTAACGGGGTATAATAATGATGATGTTCATTCTTATTCTCGATATTATCCTTCGAGTAATCCAAACAACACTCTCGAAATTTCTATATCAAATTTAGAAATTCAAGGGTTGCAATCATCAAAATTTTTATATTTGCAGAGTATATACAATATCAATGTTACATTGACATCACTTTCTTTTATCAATATATTTTATTATTTTGAAACAGAGAAAGATGTTGATCATGCATTTATAGATATTCGACCAATAGATGGTGGTACATATGATAGTAGTTTGTTAATGGATTCATGTTCAATGATTAATATGACAAGTTACTCGACAAATATGTTTCTTCAAACGTATGGTGTGTCATCAACTATAAAAAATTGTAAATTTGCTAATTTGACAAACGTAAGTCCTGTTGATTATGGTTTACAGAAATTTGTTAGTATAAAGTCTTCAAAAAACTTTAATATTTGTCATACAAATATTACTAATATGGCCCCTAATGAAAAGAGTGATTCAGTCTTATTTGAAATTAAAGGTCTTCCTAAGGCATCTTTATGGAATAACAATTCTCTTGTAATTAGCGATATCATAGCAACAGATTTCATGCGTACCTTTGTTTCAATCCATAATTTTTATAATGTAAAAATGAAAAATTGTATTATCAAGGATACCTCAGACAGTTATAGCTTTAGTTATTATTTACCTTTTGTTATATCTCTAACCTATGATGCAGATGGTCCAGATCCTCATGGAAGTTTAGTGATTATGAAAAATAATACATTTGATTCAATAAAAAGAAATATTGATGCTATTATTCAAATCAATTATTTTGATACTACCAATATAATTATTGAAAATAACCTAATAACGAAATCTACATGTTCAATGCACGGTTATCTATCGTTCAGTTTTAGTGAATTAACAATGTTTCAACTTGCTACTGGAACTGAGGCTAAATTATTGATTCAAAATAATATATTTATCAATAATTCTGGGGGTGCGATTTCAATATTGCAAAGTAAAGATATTATGATAAGTAATAATGTGTTTGAAAATAACACTTCAATTACCAATGGACAAATATCCTTGGGTAGTGGCTCTAACAATGTTACAGTGATTACATGTACATTTAAAAATAATTCTGCACAAGGTGATGGTGCAGCCATTCATGTTAGTAGCAGTACTATGAATACATTTTATGTTGTAAATTCCATATTTATTGGTAATCGTGCTCGAAATGGCGGAGCAATTTATTTAGGTGATGGAATATCATACCCCATGATTTTATCTTTGAAGGAGTACAATGGAATTGTTCAAGAAATTTTTGATGATTTTGATGATGAATCCGAAAATAATATAATTGATGTTACAAATAATCTTGTAATAGGATGGTATATACTATTTGATAATTCTATAACATTAAATGAAGTCAACCAGAATAAAGATTCGGTTAATGTTATAGGTAATGACGCATCTGCACGGTTGCTTACTCTTGAAGGTAAAAAGGGAATGGTTAATGTGCCAGGTGTGGATAAGCCAGCGTTGTTCGTAGAATCTACGTCTATTAAAATAAAGGTTTTTAATCAAAAAGGCGATGGTACATATGTTAAAGTGAAAGCAATACCAATTATCAGTAATAGTCAAGATGAGGGTTTTTGTATTTTCATTGGGAATCAAGCTGCAGGTTCTTCACAGGATTCCTTTAAGTTTAATGGTGGTGCCATAGCTGCTATTCAAAAAATTAATTTTTTTGTAATAAGTGGTGCCCAATTTGTTGAAAATTTTGCAGAACAAATGGGAGGAGCAATATATATTGGCGTGTCATGTCGTGGTCTTGTATTTCATGAAGTAAATATGACAAAAAATTCAGTTTCTAAAGGTGAAGGTGGTGCACTTACATTGTCTTCTTTTAATGCTGGATTTATGATTCGCGATTCTATTTTTATTCATAATACAGGTTTATCAGGAGGTGCAATCATGCTTGGTTCCTATAATGGAATTGGTACTATGCAAGATCCACACAATGTTGGAACTATAGCAAATTGTAACTTTTCTAATAATGCAGCCACCACTGGTGGTTCGATATTTTTTGGTATCAGGAATTACATTGAACTGATTAGTAACATTATAGAAAAGTCTACAACACAATCGGATGGTGCAGGTATTTATAGTGAAAATGAAAATACAATTACAATAAGAAAGACGTCAATCAATTTCAATGTCGCTCACAACGGAGGCGGAGGAGGAATTTATGCCAGTAAAAATTCTACAATAAATTTTGGTATAGATTCTACAATAAATTTTGGTGTGGATGTTGAGAATAAGAATGATAAAAGCATTTTGAGTCATAACAGAGCTAATCAAGGGGGTGCACTTTATCTAGGAGATGGCTCGCGTATATCTTTTTTCAGTAGTACAACTACAATTAGTTATAATTTTGCTACATACTTTGGAGGTGGAATATTTGGAGTGCGATGTTATCTCCCGACTGTTGATTTATATCATAAAGCTGTTGTTAATTTTACCTATAACGAAGCCGCATACGGATCTGCTATGTCATTAATGGAAACGATTCCTTATGACGCGTACAGTCTAAAGGGATCTTCATTCTTTTATAATGTAGCACATAAAGGTGGTACAATATTTTACATTAAAAGTGATACGAAATATAATGAAGACAACAATGATGATGATGGTGTAGATGGTAACAATAGTCCTGGTAATGATGATGGTGTAGATGGTAACAATAGTCCTGGTAATGATGATGGTGTAGATGGTAACAATAGTCCTGGTAATGATGATGGTGTAGATGGTAACAATAGTCCTGGTAATGATGATGGTGTAGATGGTAACAATAGTCCTGGTAATGATGATGGTGTAGATGGTAACAATAGTCCTGGTAATGATGATGGTGTAGATGGTAACAATAGTCCTGGTAATGATGATGGTGTAGTTGGTAATGATTCATTTCAATTCTCAGTTAAAAGCACATTACGATATAGTGTTTTCACTGAATATGATGATGATTTTACTGACTCGTATAGTGTTAAAGAAGAATATGAGCCTTATCCTTTTAATGAATTGACATTTGTGTCTAATAAGGCACCATATGGTAAAAAAGTAGCTACTCAACCATTCACAATCGAAGCTCCTTCTAACCTTTCTGTGTTAGTATACAATGAACCATTACCAGCTTATCTGATAACAATACGTGATTTTTATGGACAAGTTGTTGAGGGAGACAATGTTAGTACTCTATCTATTGGAGTTGAATCGTTTGAATGTGATGAACGGGATATTGGTATAATTACTGGAAGTACAACTTATACTTTGAATAAAGGTAGAAGTCTTCTAAATGGTGTACAAACATTTTGTAATCCAAAAGGGTCGATTAAATCGAACATAGTATTTACAACAAATTTAGCAACTGATATAATACGAGCAGGTTCTTCTTTGAGATTAGAAGATTTTTCTTTGAATGCTTCCACTCTAATGCACTTTCGTAAATGTGTGGATGGTGAAACATCTGTCAATATAGATTGTATAGTATGTTCTCCTGGGACATATTCTTTAGCTTACACTGAAACAGCCCGTTGTAAAGAATGCAATGGTGTTATAGGTATCAAGTCTTGTGTTGGAAAAAATATAGATGTAATGCCTGGTTATTGGCGACGGTATTCTAGTAATCAAGCTGTAAGAAAGTGTCCAATGGATTCAATATCGTGCAAAGGTGGCAATTTTACTGGTAACAATTCATGTAATCTAGGATATACTGGTCCATTATGCGATGTTTGTGCTACAAATTATTTTAAATCAGAAGGTCAATGCAATAAATGTGAAAATGGATCCATGACATTAAGTGGATTGGTGGCATTTAGTATTTTTATTCTATTAGTTTTTTTCCTCATTTTCAAAATATATCAATATAAAAGAAAGACTGAAAAATATGATCCGAAAATTAAGAATATTATATTAGATAAAATGGACAAATATATTAAAGATTTAGAAGGAGGAATAAAAGATACTGTAGCTACTTCACCAAGTGTTCAAAGAGAAGAAATGACTGATGCAAAAAGAGATGAAATAATAGAAATAAGAGATCAAGTTGAAGAAAAGATTCTAAAAAAGAAAGATGAAATTATAGAAATTATTGAAAAAAAGAAAGATGAAATTATAGGAATGATTGAAAAAAAGAAAGACAAGATGATACATAAAATCAAACGTTCAGTAAGTGGTATGCTGGGATTCGATTTAGGAAATAATGATAATGGCAATGATAAAAATGATACAACCAGAGAAGCCGAAAATGTGAAATCAAGTCAAGATATGGATATTTCTTCAAAAATCAAGAATCTACAATTTGAAATTCCTGGGCTCTCTGGAATATCAACACAACTAAAATTAATTGTTTCAACAATTCAAATAGTATCAAGTGTATCATTTTCATTATCAGTATCCATGCCAATAGAATTTGATTATTTTACTAATTTATTTTCTTGGATAAATTTTTCTCCTAGTGATATAGTACCAATGGGTTGTTATCAAATTGCATATCCTATACAACTTTTAGGTACAACGATTGCACCTATGATCTTTTTTATTCTTCTATATATAGTTTATAGAATTGAAGAAAATCATATTACAAAGGATTTTGCAAAAGTCAAGCCTAATAACAATAATGATGATGATGATGATGATGATGATGATGCTGACCAACAACATAAAACAAAAGATACAAAAGAAGAAAAAGAAGCCCATCATCAAGTTCGTATCGTAGCCCGATCATTTTTGGTATTTTTCTTCTATGTAAGTTTTACAATTTTGCCAGGAATAACAACAAAAATATTTAACTCCTATCCTTGTACTAATATAGATCCATTAAATGAAGATAATCATGTTGATGATGAGTTTTTAAGAGTCGATTTATCTGTATCATGTTCATCTGAATTGTATACACTAGGGATTTCATGGGCTACATTGATGATAATTGTATATCCAATAGGTATACCGCTTTTTTATTTTACTTTATTGTTTTTAGTTCATGATTTAATTCTTCATAATAAAGTGAATGTAGACTATACAAAAGAAGAATTACAAAATAAAATAAGGAAACATAACAAAATTCTAAAATTGGAGGATCAGGATAAATATCAATTATATTTAATTTTTAGTCAAATAAATGTGCGTTTAGTGAAAAATCTTGAAGATATTTTGGATGCAATTGAAATAAGATTACTTTTAGAATCTAGTGATCCCCAGAGTGACAGACATGAATTGGAGAATATAATTCATAAGATTCTGGATCTTAATAATAATCCTAATTTAAAAAAAGATGATTTAGAGAAAAGATATGAAGATTTAGAGCAAGAACATGAGCTTTGGGAAGCGAATATAGAAAAAAGTGCCTGGAAAGTACTTTTATTGAATTTTATTGAATTTATTGTTGGTAAAAAGTGGCTAGACGAGTTTTTTAAAACAGGTAGAATGGATATGTTTGAATCACTTAGCTTTTTATATGCAGCGTATGAAGGCGAATATTGGTATTGGGAAATTATTGAAACTGGTAGACGTTTAGTATTGACCGCAGTGCTTTCTGTCTGTTTACCAGGTAGTGGTGCACAATCAATTCTATCATTGATGTTTGGTGTACTATTTATTAAATTATATTCTTATTATCAACCTTATCAATTTGAAATTGATGATGTAATGGCAGAATCAGGACAGTGGCAAATATATCTTACATTTTTAGGAGCTTTAATTATGAAAAATAATCTATTAGGAAAAAGTATGAATTCTTTTGTTGGAATTCTATTAGTTGTTGTAAACACTGCTATGATATTAGAAGGATTGACCTTTCAAGTTGCAAGCGATAAGACTAAGAATATATGGAGACTACCTGTTCTTGATGGAGATGATACAAATGATCCTGATGATACATTCACATCACGTTTATCAAAATTGAAGGATTATTTCTATCCACCAGATGATGATGAAGATGAAAAGAAAAATAAAAATAATTGAAGGCAATGAGGGAGGACAAATTTGAAAGAAAGAAGTAGTTTATCGAAATTTTTAAAGTATTAAATCTAACAAGTAAAGTATTAAACCAATAACGAAAACGGAAGGTCTATATTTTTATTGGTCGTATCCGTCCATACCAGTCTCTAGTATAAAAATTCAATTTTCAAGGAGAGAGAAAAAAAGGAAAAAGAGAAAGAAAGAAAGATTATTAGAGGCTATCACCACCTTTAATAACCTTTAAAAGCTATTATTCTCCTAAAAAATTAATTAAAAAATTAAATGGATTTGAATTAGGCGAGAAATGACGGTCCAAACATGTTTTTCTTCTTTTTTGTTCAAGAGTATCAAAGTATGGTCTAAATAATGGATATTAAATAGATTCAACTAGTAAATATTATGACTGTATTATGGTTCGAATAGAATATGTTATTTTTATGTTCAAATATAATGGAATCCTTTTAAATTTCATACTTTTCATTAAAGTCAGCGAGCGATTGATTAATGTCAAATGACACACTTCTGTTCGCGTATCTTTCATAAAGAAGATTGATTATACATTTAAGATGGTCGCATGTATTTGATAATTTGTTCATATTTATATTTGGAATGATATTTCAATATCATCAATATTTATTAATTTTATATGGAAATAGGTATTGAATTATGTTCAATTTGATATGAAGATTTACGTAATTAAACTTTTGGTATGAAATTATTGGTATTAATAAATATAATTTTAAATCTAGATCATGTTTGTAAAATTGGTCCTCGCGTTTTTTTTATAATATCCTTAAGATGCCCGTGTCTAATAAGAAAGGCATTGCTTGATTTAAAAGCTTCATATTGGATCCACCTTATCCCATCAAGGTTGCGTGGTTTTTTCTTTTGAGCACTAAAGAATTCTTTGTATTTGCCAGGAACAGTTGCTACATCCAATTTATCTATTGCATAAGGTATTGCTAATTTTTGATTAGCATCCAGGATCTCACACTTGTATGCATCGACAGTTGATTTTACGTTCAACCATGAATTAATATTAAATTTATTGTCTTTATATATCATATGTTTGTAGACTGCTAGCCAACATAATAACTTTTCAATTTCAGATAATGCTTCTTGAGATCTATTAGTATTTTGTAATGGGGGAGTCACTGATTGTGTTTGTGTTGTATCCACTGAAGGATCATCATCATCACTAACTTCCATTTGAGCACCATCATCACGCTTGCTACTACCAACGGTGCCAATGTTATTAGTATGGTTATCATCAACACCATTATTATCATCACTATTATCATCATCATTATCATCATCATTATTATCATCATTACTACCGGTATCATACTTAGGCATGTGACGAGCTACAGTTCTTCTTTCATAAGGACCCAATCTATGTAAAAGGTATAATAGTGCACTCAACTGTACTGGAGTAGGCGAGGCTATATTTTGACTTCTACAAAGATCTAGCAATTGATTGAGTTTGTTTGAAGTCTCATTGTTCCAATTGGGTGCACGTGTAGGACGTGAAGGTTTGTAGTTTAATAATTGTTGAAAGTCTTGTGATAGAAATATGTTTCCAATATCTATCTCTCTAATATCGCCGAATAGGATCAAAATTAAAAACTTTAGTAGGTTGTAGATAGTCATCTATATTTGGCTTAGCAGAACGAGAGTCATCAATATGGAATACACTATTATGTTTTGTTCTGGCCAAGGCTTTGACTTCTTCTGCTTTCATATTCCAAGCTTTTTGTATTAATGACAATACTGCTCCATTAATGTTATTATTATTATTATCATTGTTGTTGTTCACATTATTATTATGATGATAATTATTATTGTTATTGTTGTTATTATTGTTATTATTGTTATTATTGTTATTATTGTTATTATTGTTATTATTGTTATTATTGTTTGATGCTTTAGAAGCTATGTATACTTTTTTATATAAATGACTCTTTTCAGAAGCTGGAGCATCTGGACTTGGTAGTAGCCAAGCTAAAATATTTTTTATCGCTTCAGTCATAACAAAAAGCAATTAAACTTATATTATATGAAATATGTCGCTCTATGGTGTTATTAAAATTCAAGAAGTGTTTGTATACTTATGCTGTATATATGATGCTCCAATGATCAACTTAATCCACTTTAATCCACCCTCTGCATTCTAGGACAGCGGCGGGGGCGCGGGGAGAGCGGAGCGCAGCTAGCGTGCGTAGTCCAGGTAGTGCTTATGGCAAAATTACGCCGGGACTTCAAAAACGAAAAACGATCATTCAAATAACCTTCATGTATGTATTAGTAGTAAACCTATTAGTGAAGAGCAAATAATCTTTGATACATCATGAATTCCTTTGGCAAAATAGCGCCTGAGGAGCCTACCGATTTTCACGAGGATAATATTCCAAAACATGAATATAAAAATAAAACCATGAACAACACTAGCAGAAATTTGTTATTAAACATTTCAGCGTGCCAAAACTATGCAGTCTCCTTACGTGATAGTAAACTGTTTGTATACAGTATTGTATTAAAAAATGAGGATCACTCTGTTTCAAATAATCAAGATAATTTTTCAAAAATAAATATTGACATTTTTTCAATGAATAATTTTAGGATTCAGTCTGAAATAAGAAGCGAAATTGTTAGTGATATTTTGGAGGGAGATACTCCAGAAGTCATGTCTGCATGTATTAGTGCTGATAATAAGTTAGGATTCGGTTGCAAATTCAACATGATTTATATAGTTGATGGAAAGTCAAACAAATTATTACATTCAACAGAACTTTCCAAAACTTACATTTCTAGATATACAAGATACACATTAGATTATATTGATCAAAAGGTAAAAAGTGTTGTAGGGAATGTGTTAGGGAATGTATTAATTTCATCTTTTATCAATGTTCTTTGCTTTTCCACGGATAATAAATTTTTGGCTGCTGGTAGCTCATCAGGCTGCATTTTTCTATATCAAATAATTGATGGAGAACCTAATTTGAAAGATCCTGTCATGATGAAAGGACATAAAAGTAGCGTTGAACACATTAAATTCATTAATAAAAAAAACGAAAATGATAAAAAGGATAATATTTTTCTCATTTCTAGTGATAAATCAAGTATTCGTCTATGGGCTACAAAAGATAATAATACCAAAGTAATAAATATTGGCGAAACTTCTGTTTTTGGACATATTAAATATATAGATGCTACATTAGCAGATACAAATGCAGAAAAGTCACATTCCATACCAGAGAACGATATAGAAAACATAACTATTGAAAAGTAGGAAATCAAATCTACTGAATTTAATTACATCATAAATGGAATTGACATTCAATGTGTTGTATGCCCTAATCCTATACTTAAGGAGGACTATCAATTCAAGCAAGGCTTTGAGGAATGGTATGGACCGCTTTATCAAAAATTAATGATACTTCTAGAAATTATGCATAAGAATAGAAACATTATAGCCTTTGCTTTGTTTATTTTATCATCATTCATGCTTCCTTTTTTGGACTTTGTTTCTGATATTCAACTACTACTTTATATAGGTTTACCTCTGTACAAAGGTCAGACCGTTTGTGTGGTTGATGAATGTGGATTCAAACGTAGTGAAGGAGGCAGTCCTACTTTAGAAGGTGGTGCTCAATGGGAAATTGATGGGAAACTTGTTGGTTTTATTGATCAAAATGTTGATACTAATTTGTATAAAAATAAAGAATTATGTGCGAATAGAAATCGTGGTCTGAAAGA
>Ga0099800_1138_pt1 | contig 19763 bp, 46 predicted proteins | sample Uncmet6_SortRC_1_FD_89868 | JGI IMG/M metagenome (GOLD analysis project Ga0099800, IMG submission 89868) | Marine eukaryotic communities from CALCOFI LINE 67, Pacific Ocean - CN11_C50_N6_SortRC_1 | ecosystem: Environmental > Aquatic > Marine > Oceanic | place: Pacific Ocean: Monterey Bay... | reverse complement strand
CTTCAATCTGTTTTAAAAAATAGATAAAGACATAGCAAAGTTAAAAGCAGATAGAAAACTTATTAAGAGTGATGTTGTTGGTTTAATAGATAAAAAGAAAGCTACCAAAAGTATTTCTAAAAAAATTGCACAGATTAAAAAAGCTGAAGAAGCAAGAAAAAAAGCTTTTAATAAAGCACAAACTGAATTATGGAAAAAAAATTCTTTAATATCTAAAAAAGTAATAGATGAAACTGTTAAAAGAGATGTACAGTTTTTAGAAAAATTATGGAAAGAAAAAGGATTAACAGAAAAAACTGCACAAGTAATTTTATCAGCTAGTATTAGACCTTTAATGGGAGCTGCTACTGGTTATGGTTTTGGTAAACTTTGGGGTCCAGATGATGCAAATTTAAATAATTGGATGTTAGTTGGTGCTTCATTTGGAGGTATATCAAAAGGAATACAAGCTAGTAAAACATTACCAGGACAATCTAAAAATATGATACAAAGATTATTGTATCAAGATGCAACTAAATTTACTTTTCAAAAAGTTAGAGAATTAACATCTACTACTACTTCAACTAAGTTAGCTGCAATAGGAGGAGAAACAGAAAAGATAGGATTACAATTATTAGAAGGAATAGATAGTTCATTTGCAAAAAATTCTGTAACACAAAGAGCAGAAAATTTGTTACAAATATGGAGATTAAGAACAGCTAATGTTAATAAACCTTATTTTTTAGATGAACAAGCTTTAGCTTTATCAGTTATAAGAGGTTCAAAAGCTAAAGTAAGTAATCGAGTAAAAACTCTTGCAAGTAAATTAGAAAAAGAATTACAAGATTTTAAAAAATTAAGAGAAGAAGCTGGTATATTTTCTTTAAATGAAAAAACTGGGAAATTAATAGACATAAAAAATTACTTTCCAAGAGTATATGATTTTAGTAAAATTAAAGAAGACCCTAAAAAATTTGAAAAAGTATTAATTAGTATATATAAAAGCTTAGGACAAAGTGATAAGAATGCAAAGAGTAGTGCAATGAGTTTTGCTAAAAGTTTACAAAATGCTGATGATAGTGTTATTAATAAAGAAGCAATTAGTGATTATGTTCAAGGTATTACTAAAAAAGTAGGAGTATTAAAAAATAATCCTTTAAGTGAACATATTACAAAAGCTAGAATACTTGAAGGACCTTATGCTAAAGTAGAAAAAGTATTAAATGACAATGGATATTTAGTAAACAATGCTAATGATGTACTATTTAATTTATATAATCGTTCTATGAAATCAATTGCATTTGCTGAGAAGTTTGGTAATCAAGGACAAATGTTAAAACCATATTTAGATAGCATTGTTCAAAAATATAAAGATGCTGCAGGAAAACAAATAGGTATTACAAATGAAAACTGGAAAGCTAAAGCTAGAGCTGAAATAGATTTAGTAATGAATACTATTGATGGTTATTTTGGTAGGTATGGTACAAAACAACTAGGTGTTAGTAAGTCAATAGCTGGTACACTAGCAACAATATCTAATTTAAATATGCTAGATAGAGTTACTATAGCTTCACTTGGAGATGTAGTTCAACCTTTTGCTAACTCTAATAATTTATTATCTTTTATTAAAGGAGCAACACGAACAGCATTAACAAATAGAAGAGAAACAGGTTTAGCAAAAAATTTAAATCAAAATTTAGAAAATGAAATTCGTGCATGGTTAAAAAGTACAGGTAGTAAAACAACAGATAAACTAAATAGAAGTAAATTATCTTCTACTTTAGGAGATGAAGCAGTTTTAAAATTTGATGATGCTACTCAAGCAGCTAATGTTATGGGTGAAATGGGTACTTTAAGAAAAGTAAATGAATTTGGTTTTAAAATTATGGGTTTACAATGGTTAACTGGATTAGCTAGAAGATATGCATATAATGTTGGAGCAGTTGATGCATATACAAGTGCAAGTAAATTATCTAAATTTGTAAGTGCAGGAGGTAAAATTAATTCTAGTAAGGGATTAAAATTAGTTAAAGATTTAAACAAATATAGTATTGATGTTCAAGATGGTTTAAAACTAGGTTCGTTTAAAAATTTTGATGATGCTATTGTAGATAAAACAAATAAAAAAATTTTAAATCAATCAGGTCTTCTTGCAGCAAATAGAGATGCATTAATACCTCAAGTACAAAATAGATTATTATTTGCTCAAAGTAGAAATCCTTGGGTTAGATTGATGGGTCAATTTACTTCTTGGGCTATGGCAAAATCAGCACAAACAAATAAAATTTTACAAAGAATTGAAAATGGAGAAGCTAAACAAATGGTAAAATTATTAGCTGCTTTACCTGTATATGGTGGTATTCAAATGTTGAGAGAATTAGCTAAGGATGGAGAAGTTATTACTGACCCTGCTTATAATGAAGATAAGTGGTGGGCTGAATCATTAAGATTATCAGGTATGTCAGGAATACTTCCTGAATTAGTTATAGGTAGATTAACTGGACCAGGTTCAAGACAACCATGGTTTATTCCTTTTCCTGCTGCTAGTGTTGCAACTGATGTAGGATTAATAGGAAAGGATGTTTTAAAAGGAGAAACTGAAAAAGCTACAAGAAGATTTTGGGAAAAAATTGTACCTTTTCCTACTTATAGAAAATGGTTAGTAGATTTATTTAGTGGTGTAGAAAGAACAAGAACATATAATAAAAGTAATGTAGATAGTAGCAACAATGTAATTAAACCTCAAAAGTTTTCAGATGGAGGTGCTGTATTTAGAAGAAAAAAATATGCTGCAGGAGATTTAGCTTTATCTAATTTAGAAGGAGTTAATGTTTCAAAAATTAATACAAGTCAACTTACTAATAATGATAAATATATTGTTGGAGATAATTTAAATTATGATTTAAATTTTAAAGAAGAAAAAGTAATAGAAAAAAAACCTATGAATAAAAAAAAATTAACCACAGTAGCTAGTGCTGCAGTAATGGCTGCGACAGGAGCAACAGCAAACATAGATAATGAAGTAAATAACTATATTGATAAAATTAAAAAGTATGAGGGAACAGGGAAAGTTATTATCATTGATGGTAAAAAATATTTTAAAAATTATAGATTAGGAGATGAAGAATTTATTACAAGTGGTTATGGTTTTTACAATAAAGATAATAAAGAAGATGGAATGGTTTCTGAAGAACAAGCTAATAAAGATTTAAAAAAAATAATATTAAATTAAAATTAATTGAAACTAAAAAAAATATTAAAAACTTTGATAACTTATCTGATAATTTAAAAAAGAATATAGTATCATCTTGGTATAGAGGTTCATTATCAGGTAGTCCTAAAACTATTAAATTAATTAATGAAGGAAAATTTAAGGAAGCAGCAGTTGAATTTTTAAATAATGCTGAATATAAAAAAGCAGTTAAATCAGGTTCAGGTGTTGCTAAAAGAATGGAAGATGTTGCTAATGCAATTAAAATGGAAGCACTACAAAAATTTAATATAGGTGGATTAGCTGCAAAATTAGCAACAAAAGCAATTAGTAAATATGGAGTTAAGAGAGGTGATACAGCAATATCAACTACAGTAGGTACATATAAAAAAGTTAATAAAATATTTGATGATGCTAATGTTAAAACTGTACATGATTTTGGTTCTGGTTTAGGTTTAGGTTCAAAAGAATTTACAAATAAAATTGTAACTAATCACGAACCTTTTGTTCCATTAGAAAAAATTATAAAAGTAAAAGGTAAAGTACCTGATTATAAAACAGCAGATGATGTTATATTTAAAGAAGGATTTGCATCTAAAGATGGTGTTGTTAATGCTAATGTATTAAATGTAATTGAAGACCCTATGGAAAGAAGTAATGTTGTTAGACAAATATCACAATTAATAAGTGATAAAGGTATGGCTGTTATTACAACAAGAGGTAGTGAAGTTACTAAAGCAGCCCAAACTTCTAAGAATGCTACACCATTTAATGATGGTTGGATATTTGGTAAGGGAGATAAGAAAACTTTTCAAAAAGGATATAGTCAAAAAGAATTAGAAGAATATATTAAAAGTATCTTAGGTGATAAATTTAAAGTAGAAAAAATTCCTAGTAAATATAAAATAGGAACATCAGGAGTAATTATTAAAAAAATAAAAGGAGATAAATAATATGCCATTTGAAATGATAACAATGCTAGGCTCAACTGTACTCGGAGGAGTAATGAGTATATGGTCGCAAAGCATTAAAGCAAAACAAGCAGAACAAAAGATGCTTATACAAAGAGCCGAAGTACAAACTAAAGCTTTTAAAGAAGCAAGAGAATATGACAACAAAGGTTTTCAATGGACTAGAAGAATCATAGCATTAGTTGCTGTGTTTGCTATAGTACTATTACCTAAACTAATGCCTGTACTATCACCAGATACAAGTGTGATTGTAGGTTATTTAGAATTTAAACCTTCATTCTTATTCTTACCAGAAAAAGAAATAATGAAATGGATAACACTATCATCTAATAGTCTAGTAATAACACCATTAGATACTAACTTAGTATCAGCTATTATAGGACTATACTTTGGTGGTTCGTTAGTTAAGAAATAATATGATAACAATAACAATACTAAGCTTATTAATAGGAGTATTAATATAATTAATATATGAGGTGTCATTATGAATTATTATTTTACAGGTATGTTGATTATATTACTTGTCTTAATGGCACTTTTTTTAGAACCAGGATATAGATGATAGATAGATTAATATATAAATTTTGTGGTTTTTTAGATAACTCAATAGCATTTATAGAGACTGGTGTTATTAAAATGGTAGAGTGGTGTTGGCATTCTAGAGTTAAGTTATTAAATAAAAGAAGGAAAAAGAAATGAATTTATTTAGAGACTTACAAAAAATAAAAAAAGAAAAAAGTCAGAAAGAATCTGCTATAGCACAGCTAAGAAAAAGAAGTAAAGATTCTATAGCTAGACCTAAAGCAGTAAAAAATATAACAAGTAAAGACCCTAGATTACAAGGAATATAATGAAGGTTAGTGAGAAAACAAATGTAAGTATGCCTATCAAAAACATGATAGGTATTGTAGTAGCTGTAGCAATGGGGGTGTTCGCATATACAGAAGTGACTGCGAGGTTGACCAGTCTAGAAACATCAAGAGAATTATTTCAAGCAGACTTACTTAAAAAGTCAGAGCAGAAACCAACAGACCAAGAACAGTTTATGTTGATAGAAGCTTTGTTTGAAGATGTAGAAAAATTAATTAAGAACCAAGAACAAAACATGACTAATAAAGTTAATATAGAATTTCTTAAAACTCAATTAGAAAAAGCATTAGAAGATGTCGAAGAATTAAAAGACAAAGTAAGAGCAAATGGTAATGGAGGACACTAATGATTGAGATGGTAATAGCTTTATTAATGATTGTTAATGGTGAGATAAAAGAACATAGAATACAAGAGTCTATGTCTAAATGTTTGAAAGGAAAAAGAATTGCAATGCGTAGTAATACTGGTAATAATATAGAGTATCAATGTATCAAGTCAATGGCTGAGACAGAGGTATATTTAAATCAAAAATCAATTAAAACATTAATATTAAAATAATGAAGGTAGCTTTATTTATGATTCTATGCTCAGGTGTAGCAAATAATTGTCTTGACCCTATAAAAATAAATACTTATAATGATTTTTATGAATGTATGGGGGCTGGTTATTTAGAATCTTATAAAAAAAATGAAGACATTGGAGCAGCAGATGTTAACGAGTATAGAATGTATATTAAATTTATGTGTGCTGATGAAAAAGGTGAACAGGTTTAATTATAAGAAACATCTGAAGCAATCTTTTCTAAGTCTTCAGTTAGTAAATCAAACTTAGCATTACACTCTCTTAACAATGCTTTAATAACTCCAGCATTTTCTTTTTTAAAATGAAGATGTATTTTATCTAAAGGATACTTAGATAACTCAGTAATAAATTGTCCTTGATTATTAATAATTAATTTGAAGCCCATGAGGTGTGCTTCTTTTCTTCTAACTCTTTTCTTTTGTTTAAGTTTTCGATTGGTTTTCATGCTTCTCTTTCAGTAAGTCAACAAGAAAATCATCATCATTCTTCTCGCTTCTAAGTTTAGTCATAGGTTTAGTACCTTCTTTATATGTTTCAATAGTTCTAATTCTAACAGGATTAGTCATGAATACAGGAAACTTAGGATTGTCTAAAGACTTTACCATAAAGAAACCATCTTCAGCAACACCAAATGTTTCTACTCTTTTGATGTCTATATCATCTGAGCCAATTAAACATACTCTTAAATTATATACATCTTTTTTTTCAGGTGGTTTAATATTCTTACCATTTAATCCTACAATATTATTTGTCATTTTCGTATGTCCTATCTACAGCATGAATATCTTCTATAACAACAGGGGATACTTCTCCTTGTTGTCCATCATCATCAGCTAAACTATCTATACTTTCAGTATACATTTCATTTAACTTATTATTGTTTCTTGTTATCTTTAATTTAAGATGGTCTTTTAATGCATCAATCTTAACATGAAGTATTTTATCTAAGTGTGGATTAATACCATACATAGGTAAATCATTTAATGCTGAGATAATTCTGCGAAAACCTCTTGCTCTTTTTTCTAATTGTGTTATCTGTGATTCATTAGTCATAGTCTCTCTCCAATATCATTTCTAAATAGTGAATTGCTTTTTCTATATCTTTTTGTTTTCCTTTTTTAGAGTGTCTACAAATATATTTAATTGCATTACCTTCTGCAAATAATAATTGATTCTCATTTATAAAATGAGCAGGTTGAATTTTCATACCTTTATAATGGTCTCCATCAACTTGCTTATTTAAACTGTCATATGCAACACCTTTAAACATTTCTTTACTTGGCATTATATTATATTATCCTGTCTTCTTAATTGTTTTTCTGTTGGTTGTAACATAGCATTTAAATCATCTATTGTCAACTCTGAATTTCTTTTTAGTTTCTTTACTATCCATTTGTAAGACCAAGGTTGTAATCTAAATTGTTGTTGACTATCATAGTAATGAGTTTGATTAGGTATAAAATCAAATACATTTTTATAATTAATCTTACTAGCTTCTTCTTTAGACAACAAAGACTGTAGCCATTCAACAAGTATGTGTCTTGCTTTTCGTCTTATAGGTTTCATTTTTTTACTATTCATTTTCTTTCTTTCCATGACAAACTTCATATGAAGCATTACAATTTTTACAACTGTAATTACTTACAAATAAATATTCATCATTGTCATATACATCTTCAGCATCAAAATCATTACCCCAAAGTACATCACCATTACAAATAAAACACTTCATTATTTTACCTCTATAAAATTAGTTTCTCTATCGAAGTATTTATACTCAACAGTTATAGGTTTAAACTCTTCTAAACAATCTATAACATCTGCTTTCTTAAATTCTTTACATGAATAAACATCTAATTGAATTAACGCAGGTTGTTGTTCATCCCAAGTATGAATACTAATATGTGATGTATCTATAATAGCAACACCACTTAATCCTTTGTTTCCTTTCTTAGAAACTTGTGAAGAATAAGGACCTGCAAGTATATTCATATCAATTGTTTTAATTAATTTTCTCATCCAAGAAATAGTTTCTTCTTCATTCTTAGGTGGGTTTTGTACTTCTGCTCTAATTAGCAGGTGCTTGTGTTTCAGTTCTCTTTCCATAGTTTTTTAATTGTTCCTTATATTGATTTGTAATTTCATCTACATTAGGTTCTTTAACAACCTCAGCTAACATAACATTCTTATTAGAATATTTAAATACTCTTAAACCTTTACCACCATTAGCATCAGAATGACACTCCCATTTGTGAGGACAAAACATACAACCAGTAGCTAAAGTTTTGTTACCATTCTTCTCTGTCTTAAACTCATAACATTTTTCTGGTGGTGTATCTTTCTCTAAAGATTCTCTTAGGTTTTTAATCAAAGACTTAACATTAGGTTTAGCCATATCATCTGGTTTGTAAAAACAAATATCACCAGAAGATTTATCAACAACAAGAAAGCCACCTGCTTTTGTATCGCAACCTTCTTCATATGCTGCTAACTGTGCATGATAACCAAATGGGTCATCACCTACTATCTCACCTGACTGAAACTTTTTAAAACTAAAAGGTGAAGCTGACTTAACATCACATACTTCACCATCAATAATACTATCAATATGTCCTGACACTCCTGACACTTCAACTTTTCTTTGTTGGTCTTTTATCTTATGTCCTGCAAGTTCAGCTAAGTATAGTACTAAGTGTTCAATGATATGACCATACAAAAATTTTAAATTTAATCCTGTGTCTTCATCTTTTCTATCTTTAGGACTATGTTTATCATACCATAATTGTCTTGCAGGTTTACCAATAGAAGACATTCTAAGTTTGCCTTCATACTTTTCTGCTTTTACTTGAGAAGTATTCCAAGCTAGAATAGCTTCTTTAATATTATTAAGAAAAACATTTAAGTTTTCCTCTGTCATGTTGGCAGGTTTACCAGTAGATATATCAGAAATCAATTGCTTGATGTCTGTTGCTATCGTACTAATGTGTTTCTGACCAGTTGTTTCCGATTTTATATTCGCCATTTAGTGGACACCTTACATTTAATTGTTTACCTGCATCTATAATTGATTGTACTGCTAACCTTCCAAACTCTTCGGCTCTACTTTCTTCAACCTCGTATTGAAATTCATCATGTACATTTACAACTGGAAATGCTTTGATTTGTTTTCTTATAACATATTCCTCTAGCAATGTCAACGCATACTTCATAACAATAGCACCTGCTCCTTGTAATAAAGTATTCAATGCTGCGTGAGGATGTCTTATTATTATTTTTCTTTGGTCGAGTCCTCTGACCCATCTTCGTTGAGCCACTCGTTCCACTTTTTCTCGTAAGCTTCTAAGACTTGGTGTTGCTCTAAGAAATTTTTCTTTAGCTCTTTCGCCATCTCTTTCCGAACCTCCAATGATACTTCCGATTTTTTTTGAACCTGCTCCATAGATAAATGCGTAGATAAAAGTCTTCGCCTTATCTCTTGATTCCAAACCAGCAGCAGCTTGATTTGCTCTGTGTATATCTCCATTAACGACTTCATGTGTGTACCTTTCATCATTCATGTAGTGTGCTAACATTCTTAACTCAAGTCCAGAAGCATCAACACCTACTAATTTATAACCTTTGTTTACTGTCCATAATGCCCTACATTCTTTACCATAAGGAGAGTACACAGCAGGAATCTGAGCCATGTTGGGCGACTGGTGGCTCATCCTCCCTGTAATTGTACCATTGGTTATTACTTTACCATGTACTCTACCATCTTCCTTAATGCCTTCAATCCAAGAATTAACTTGAGCAATTCTTTTCTGTAGCATTAAGAATCTGTTTATTAATTTAGCTTCAGGTATATTATGTATTTCAGATAATACTTTCTCATCAACAATCACATGACCTTTATCTGTTTTCTTCTTAGGTTTCCACCCAAGTAACATTAGTCGTTCAGCAATCTGTTGTCTTGAACCTAAATTAAATTCTTTGTATTTAACTTTAGTAAAGGGAACACCCTTCACATAACCTCTTGCTTTGTTATTAGACTTAGGTATAAACTTTTCTTCTATTTTCATTGGAGGAAAAGTTTGTCTTACCTTAGTAGTTAAGTCATTCATATCTTCTTGAAACTTAGATTGTAATTCATATGCTTCAACAACATTAATTTTAAATCCTCGTTCATGTTGTTTCTGAATTATTTGTGCAACCTTATGTTCAAGTTCAACTGATTGACCAAAGTCTGTTGTCTTCTTAATTAAAAATTTATAAAGTCTTTCAGTTAGTTCAACATCATTTCTACAATAGGTTAACATATCTTCAGAGAAATAATCAAACTGTTCAAAGTGTATTTTGTTTTGACCTAACTTAGTACCCCAGTTTCTTAATGAGTGTCCACCTTCTATCATAGGATTTAATAATCTAGATAAAACTAAAGTGTCAGTTACTTTGCAATTAGCAAATACATCATAACCAAAAATTGTATTGACTACTGGTATATCAAATCCAATTATATTATGACCTATTACTTCTTCAGTTTGTTTTATTAGTTCAGCAAACCTATGCAATCTATCTTCTTTAAACTGATAATAAGTATCGCCATGCTTACAAACAATACACCATATCTTATCAGCAGTCATGGTTGTTTCTATATCAAATACAACTTTATTAAAAGTCATCAGACTTTACCTCATTAAGTCTACCAGTATCTATATCATATTTTAAATCACAACAAGGACCAGTAATACCAGAGAATCTATTCTTTAATACTCTTATCCTAGTGGTGTTCCTAACATCAGGGTCATCGTTCTGTGCGTCTCTCTCAAGCCCAATAACCATGTCACTTAGCTGACCTATACTAGCCGAACCTCTAAGTTGTGATAGTGAAGTTGATGCTCCCTCTTCATGACCTTTACCTTCAGGTCTTCTAAGATGTGATACAACTATCATAGATACTCCTGTCTCTTGAACAAGTGTTCTAAGTCTAGTCATGATTTCATCCAATGCTCTTCTCTCATCACCATGTTGTTGGTCAGATACAATAATACTTATATGGTCAATGACTACATACTTACAATCTAAACCTTTAGCTAAGAACCTAACTCTTGAAACAATATTATCAATAGAGTTAGAACCAAAGTGGTCAAACATAAATACTCTACCAGTACCTACTGTTGCATCAAAGTATGTTTTCATTTCTTCTTTACTTACATGAACATCTGGTAAGTGTAGTCTTTGATTAGCTTCAACACTCATCAAACCTTTTGAAGTTATGACTGGTGTTTCTTCTAACATTAACAAACCTATATTATCTTCTGTTGATTTTATAATGTGATGTACTACTTCTCTCATTACTTGTGTCTTACCTAGTACAGACCCTGCTGTAAATGTAACTAACTCTGAAGGTCGTAGACCATAAGTAATTTTATTCAAACCCTCGAAAGGATATTGAACAAATGATTTAGTGATTGGTTTTAATACATCATCTAATAATGTATTAGCATTTATAATTCCATCTGGTGCAAATACTTTAGCATCCCAAAATGTTTTATTATATATTTGTATTTTGTTTTGTGTTAAACAATCTGAAGCATCTTTAAATCCTTCAGGTAAATTCATTATCTTACATTTACCTGGTGAAAATAATTCTGCTACTTTCATTGAGCCTTCTCTACCATGCTCATCGTTATCAAAATTTAAAATGATATTATCAAAATTATTTTCTAACCATTCTAAACTTGCTTTAATATCTTTAACTGCTGAAGTAATTCCATTCTTAATACTTACAACTGGTGTATGATATGTACCTTTTAACATCATCTGATAAGCTGATAAGCAATCTAACTCACCCTCTGTTATGATACAATATTTATTTTTAGAGAATAGATGTTGACCAAACAATCCAGAATCTTTTGTATTACCTTGAATACTAAATTCTTTTAGCTTAGTGTATCTAGTTTTAGTTGCTATCTTTGAGCCTTGTGTATCGTGATATGGGTAGTAGTGATTAGTGATAGTACCCATGTTATCCATCTTAACTGTGACACCAAACTTTTTACAGGTGTCTTCAGAAATATTTCTATCTATAATTTCTGCATAGTTAGATTCTTTCATGAAGTCTTTTACTTCATATTCGTTTTTACTTTTAGGTGTTGTTGGTTGTAGTTCCATATCATATTCCTTTATAAATTCTTGACATGAAAAACAATAAGCTGAGTTGTCTGCGTTAACAGATACTGCGTCACTACTAGAACATAGTGGACAGGGTAAGTGATATTTTACAAAACCTTTTTTATTTATTTCTTCCATTGTCGCCCTTAGTTAATTTTAATTGAGTCCAAAAAAAAGGAGTGGCAATTTCTCGCCACCCCCTCGGAGTAAGAAAAAATGAAAATTAAATTTCATTTCAACAGTTGGATAGTACTAAAAATCATCCTTGATGTCAACACCACTTGAAGAAGTTTCGACTGCATCAAAGTCTTCCCTAGGTGTGTACTCTACTAAGTCAATTACTTGTACTGCTTGTAAGTCTAAACCCATTCCCTTCTTACCTTTGAAGTTCCATTCGTATGGTTTGTACATTACTTTAACTTTACTTCCATTACCTACTATTTTATCTAGTGGGTTCTTAGCACCATCAACTAATTGTGGTTGAGTATTCTTATCACCATTAGCTTTCTGTACTTTTCTTTTGAACCTTACTATATTTGGAATAGTCTTTTCATCAATAGTAGTTTCACCAAGCGATATGCCTTGGCTCTTTAATTCATCTGCTGACTTATCATCAACTGCTAAATCAATTCTCCACATAGGTTCAAACTTTTCGTTTGGTCGTGTCAGAGAAGCCCAGTAAGCTGTGCCTTCAATTATTGCCATATGTATTTTCCTTTATTGTTATTGTTAATTATTATTTTACTTCTATCAAATTTCATCATCCTTGTCAACACTTGGCTCATCTTTTTTTTCAAGTATTTCTTCTATCTTTTTGTCGATGTTTAATTTAATAGTTTGTTTCTTGTTCAGCTTTTCCTGAAGTTCACCTATCTTAGAACCCATAGATTGAATATCAGAATTAGCCTGTTCTAATTGTATTAGAATCTTTTTAATCTTACTATCTTTCTGTATGATAGTCTCATTTAATTCTTGCTTTTCTTTTGTTAAGTCAGCTATCGTAGATTTATATTCTGTTAATAAAGCTTTCTCAGTCATTTAAATTTTCTTACTCCTTCTTTTATAGTCATCCTATTTATTCTTTTAATACTATCACCTGATTTACTTAATCTTATCCAATTAATGTGAGTATCTTTAGAAAACATTTTTACAAAATTATTTATTGTCCATTTATATATGTCATTTATTTTACCAAAGTGATTGTTTATAGTATCTATATGCCATATATTTTTTCCACTATCCCAATCAAATTTTTTAAGTACTCCTGTTTGTTTAAAATTTTTTTCTACTTCATCACTAAGAAATGCCCAATTAGTAAATGCATATGGAATACCAGTATTTTCATATTTAAATAAATGATATTGTCCTAATGATATACAAGGTATTAAATAATCAGCTAATTCTTTAGTGGTCATATGCTTCCAAATATATTGTTGTTTATATAACTGAATAGCTTCTTGAATATCATTTGATTTATTCATTATATTGAATAACATCCTTCATTAAATAATTCTACTATTGGAATTACTACACATTTAGATGCTCTATAATCTCCTATGTTTTTAGTGTGTGTCTTTTTATATTTCTTAACTATCTTCTTTAGTCTTGATACTCTGAAGACTAACATACAATGTTCTTTGCCACTAAGTTCTAAGATATGAAACCACCATTTAGATTCTGTCTTATCTATACCTGAAGGTTTATCTCTGTACTCATACTCAATAGCAATATTGCCTGTCTTTCTCCACCAACTCCTTTCAGTTTTAATTTCAACTTTACTTCCTTTAAGTAAGTCGGCTACTCTCTTCTCTCTTATTTGTCCATACTCTAAGTCTAAATCAAACTTAGTATTCTTTCCTGTTGCCATTAGTATTTTTCCTGTTGATGAAAGCTACAAATATAATGAGTTAAAAACTTATGAATATTTTTATTCTTAAAAAGTTTCTTAGCATTAGCCTTGTGTAATTGTTTAAACTTTCTGATTATAAATGTTGGTTCTAAATTTGCGTAATCGCATATCTCACAAAAGTGTGAGTCGGTTTTTGAAAACCAAGCCTTAGCTTCTTTGATGATTTGTATTCTACTATTTCCCCATGCATGAATATCTATATCTAATGCATCCATGATTGCTCTAACAATAACACTTCTATATAATAATACTTCAGGAGTTATTGCCCTACCTTCGCCTTCACCTATGTTGTGAGTTGTGCTATTGTTCAATATCATATTTCATTTTATCAAACACCTTTTCTAATAAAGACTTTTTATTCTGCTTTATAATCTTCGAATGAAACTGTTTTGTTCTTAGACTTTTCGCTATCGGATTTTTTGATTTTAGTTTTAAATGTTTCTTCATCAATCTCTTCTACTGTATGTCTACTGTGTTTCACTTCCTTACTAATTATATTTGAATATGGACTCCAATTTATTTTCTCTTTAACTTGTGCTAATGTAGTACCTGAATTATAATAATCTTCAACGCATACATCTACATTGACCCATGTTTTTTTTAAGAAAAATTTATTGCTCATATTGGTTTGTCCTGTCTGTTAAGTTATGTTGGATAAAAGATTTTGTCTTTGTTTTAAAGACAGTATCTCTATTATACATTATAACTTTTGTCTTAGCAACCTCTCTAAAAAATAAATATTATGTAATAATATCAGTAGTTTAAAGAGGTTCAAGGTGTTGCCTTTCTATTGTAAGTTGTATTTAATTTAGTCTTGTCTTTTCTTAAAAGTTATTTCAACATGACAATCTTTATCTCCATAATCACCATGCCATGTTTCTTCTAACTGTTCCAGAAGTCGTATTAATTCTTTACCTCTAATACATTCTTCTGATGTTAGCATATGTCTTATTGTTTCTGTCTTACTTTCTTTTCCATTCTTCCATTCTGTTCCATATGAAAAAATTTTATAACTATCTATGTGCATTAAGCTACCTCCTTTAAAATTGTTATTGCTCTTGCGTGTGCAGGATACCTTTTAATATATCCTTTCCATTCTATGTACCCAAGCATTTGATAAACACCACTCTTTGATTTTATATTCATGTACTCTCTTATCTCGTCAAACTTAGGCATTATCTCATGCTTCTTTTTATAAGCTACTAAATATTTAAATAACTTTAATTGTCTTGGTGTTAACATATCTTTCTCCAACCATTTATAATTTCTTCCTGACATATTTAAAAAGGAATACCATCGTCATCTACATTGTCTTTGTTATTGTAAGCAACACTTTGTTCAAACAAAAAGTATTCTATATCTTTATAATCTTTTTCTTCAGTCATTAAGTTTGCATAGTAGTCGGCACTATGTCTATTAATAAATTGTTTCTCTAACATAAATCTATCTTGACCTGCAAACTTACTCATTACTATATATTTTTTTACTGTTTTATTTTCCATTTTTATTTTTCCTTTTTTTATGCATACCCATATACCATTCTGAAGGTTCATAGTTCCACTTCTTACCATGATGTCCTCTTATATCAGCATACCACATACGCAATCTTACTATTAATTTTTTAAAAATCATACTTATCCTTATACCATAAATAAAAAAAATGTCAAGCATTAATTTACTACCTTTGCTTTACATATATTATTATCTATTAACCAATGTGCCTGTCTTCCAAACCAACCTTGAAGCTTCCAACAAACTCCAGTATCAATTAGCATTTGCCATGCCATTAATTCTTCCTCTGCACTTTCACTTGGTATATAACCTTCAGCTATACCTACTGCTTGATGTATGTCCACTACTAACTCCTTTGCTAAATTTATTTGTTTATATTTTCTATAGTATTCAAGTTCAACTCTATTGTTAAATACTTTCCTACCAAAGATTGCTTTGTTAACTCTAACTTTTTTACTCATAATAATTTATAATTTCATTAGCTACATTTATTCTTTGTTCAGTTTTTAAAAAGGGTAAAATCATTTTAATAACTTTGTAACAATCTCTATGTGATGCTCCCCATTTTATTTGTTGCTTACCTAACTCACCATTTTTTTTATACCTCCTCTTAGGATAAGAAAGAAAACCACATCCAAATGTATCTATCATATCTTTTACAGGTTTAAAATCTGTATTAGTAACCTCAACTCTAATAGATTTACATGGATATATCTTACCTCTTCCATTTTTTTTATCTCTTGTTTTAAATTCTATATGTCCTTCAGCATCTATAAATGCTGTTGCATATATCAGTTCTTCATTTAAGTTGTTCATCTTCTATCCCTAGCTTTGATTATATTAAGTTGCTCCATGAGTATAGCTTCTATCATTGCTAACTTACTCTCATCTCTTTGTGTCCACTCTGAATTATTCATTTCAATAATGTCATACTTCCAACTCATCCAGTCTTCAAGTATTTCTTTCATCATGTCCTCTGTCATACCTTTGTACTTGCTCCTTTCATTCTATATTTTTCTTCATAGTATTCATCATAACTCTCAGTAGTTTTATTCCAAGTTAATCTAATGCTATCTCCTACATAATAAACACCACACATTGACATAATTTTAAAATCTTTCTTATAGCATTGTGTCATACCATCAAATCTTACTATCCTACATCCATCACCAGTCCAATATCCACCACCTTCTTCATCATCCTTAGTTATATTTTCCATAAAGAAATGATTTAATATTCTATAATCATAGTCATCACCTTCATGTCCAATGTCATCTAATTGTTTGTCATTGTATATATGTCTATGTTTATATTCAGCTTCACCATTTTGTTCGTGAAATTCACACAACCAATATTTCATACTTCCCTCCTTAATCTTTTAAACTCTGCGTACATCCTTTGTAATTCATAACTGTTACAATTAAGAATAAAGAATGCAACTTCATCCCTCATTTGTTTTCTATCTTCATGTGCCTTAGCTTTGTTCTTATCTATCACTTCAAAATGTTTAGGTGTTAGTTCAGTCATGTTATTAACTCCTCTTGTATCTCTGATAAGTAGTCATCTATTGATTGACTTATCTCATCTGGTAGTTCAACTATTGTTTTCTCTGTACCATTGGTTAAGAATATTTTTATTAACCAACTATCTATTCTTAAATCTCCTTGCTTATCTATACTCATCATACTCCTCATCATTTTCTTTTTCATATACTGCTTTGTTATATGCATTCTTAACTACAGTTTCATCTAGAAAGTATCCAGTATCTGCTTTATGAAAATACTTTTTAAATAAAATAGTTTGTACTTCTGGAAGACTTATTGTTTCATGTCCTCGTTCTAATGAAGTTCTACTCATTACAATATCTAATACTTCTTCTTGTACATCTATGATTGCTTGTTTAACTTTAGCCATGCTTCTATCTCCTGTTGTTTATAGTTTAATGATTTAATCAAACCCTCTACACTCCAATGCTTCTCATAAGCTAACTGTCCTACTGGTCTTGTATCTGGTTTTACTTTAGTTCTATATTTCTTTTCCATTATATTACTCCTCCCATTTCAAAATCAAACTCTAACTTTTCTAATAAGTATTCTTTATCATAGTCATCAGAGATTTCATTAGGGTCATACTCATCAGAATAAAAATCTCTGATAGCAGTTTCCATAACATCAAAGTCTTGTCTACCTCTTATGATTTCAATAAGAATTTTTATTTCATCCTTACTAAAATGGTCTTTAATTTCTTTAGTTGTTTTCATTTACTTACCTCTTAATTGTTCTACTAATTTAAGTCTAACTTTCTCAGCTTGTTTTAAATCAGCAATCAAATCTTCAGCTTTAGATTTAACATTAATAAACTTGACACTCATTTCTCTTAGTTGTTCTTCAAGTTCTTTTTCTCGTTCAGTCATATTATTTTCCTCCTTTGTATTTATTATATCTAGTTGTATTGAAAGATGTTTTTATTAATCCTTCTTGACCCTCTGTATCTGATAGAGAATATTTACTGATACTATCATCTTCTCTATACTCTTTCAGTAAGTCAACTGCTTGTTCTTGTGTCCAAGCTACATCGCAAGTGAACATTGGCTCACCTTGTACTTTGCATTTAATAAATAACATTTTACTCCTTTGTTTTTTTTATTTATATATTCTGGTCTACAATATAATTGTGGCAACAATATGTTAACCAAGAATTTTGTTTCAACAATAGGATGCGATTAGTTGTCACACCTATATAATGTTTTGTAGATGTTCTCTTATACATCTAAATATTTCTGGTATAAGTATATATATAAAATCTTTAGGGTTATTAATAATAATACTATTACACATATCTTATTATCTATATAGTTAATACCAGTAGTCATCTAAATTCTCTATAGTATATTCCACTACTTTAAACTCTTCAGTTCTCTTCATACTTTTTCTACCAAACTCTTCAGCATTTTTTTCTTCAGAGAATACTGTGTTAGTAAACAATCTATAGTCTTTATCTTTTTTCTTTTTAAAAATTATAAAGTACATTATAATATTTCCTCGTATGTACTTCTCTCATCTATTAATTTTTGTAGATAATCCATAATTTCTTTTTCTCTTTTAGTCATACTATCATAATCCATGTAGTCAAACTCATCATCTATTGCTCTTTTTAATTGACAATCTAACATTATAGTTCCTCCCTTTCTAATTCAAATGAAAATCTATTAGTCATCTTCAAATAATCTATGTTATGTTTAGTTAATGCTTCTTGCCCATATATAACTGGCAACCAACAGTCATCCTTATTAACTACATAATATAAATCTCTACCATACTTATTTAATTTTCTTAACATTATATGTATCTTACTTTGTTCAGTCATTGTTTCCTTTCTGTTCTGTGTTTGTTCCTATAGTCATTGTACCCTTAACACCATAATATTCTGGTGTGTATTGATTGTTTTTAATTGTATCATAAAGTATTTCTACTCTCTGATAAATATCTGACAAGGTAGTATAGAGTATAGGTTTATCTTCTAACACTCTTGTTTTCTGTTCATGCAATAGTTCTAATATTTTTACTAACTTCATTTCAAACTTTAGTTCTTTCATTCAACTACCTCCAATGTAAATGGTTTAGGTATCTTATGTTCTCTACCTTTATAATTAGAATCAAATTTATTATAACTGTCATATAAATCTATAAAATCTAATAAATCATTGTCCATATAAGTAGTTATATTAAGTTCATTTTTACCAATACATAATGAAACATAACTTCCATCTGCAATAGTAACTTCAACATCATCAGTTTTATATTCTCTTCTTAATGCTAAAGCAACTGCACATCTATTGCAATCACCTTGAACACCATTCATAATATCCTTTTGTGTTATATCTATTAGTCTTTTCATTTATCCTCCTTTGTAAACATACTCCTTACTATCATAACCAAACCAAACAAAATTAATATTTGTAATTCCATTGGTGCGTCTATAATTATTTCTATCATATATTATCCTAGCTTTTTCTTTCTACCCATTGGAAGTTTCTGTTCTTTATATATTTCCATTCCATTTTTAACCCACCATACATCTACTATTTTAAGTTTAGGATATTTAACTTGAAAACTTTTAACTGCTTTCTTATATCCTCTGCTTTCAATAACTTCATCAAGTTGTTCAGTAGTTTTATCATATGGTTTACTTACAAAGTTATATTCTTTTTTATCACTCATTATAATAACTCCTTTAATGTTTTATCTATCTTGGTATATCTATCTCTTTCAATCTTTAAACCCATTGGAAGTTTTAAGTTTTCAAGTTCAGCTATATCTACATAACCTATTTCTTTTTCATGCAAGTCAGCTAACCCAAATGCAACATTAGTATATGGATTTAATTCTGTTAAGTACCATGTACCAATACCAACTGGATTAAAAAGTTTTACTACTACCTTATGTTCAGTAGTTTTTTCTGCATTCTCATTCTCTCCATGGTTCTTAATCAACTTATCTCTTTGTGCTTTAGTAAATAGTTTCATTAGTCCTCCAATGCTTTAGTTAGTTTACTTATTTTTTTTCTTAGTCTTATT
>Ga0099800_1137_pt1 | contig 19777 bp, 11 predicted proteins | sample Uncmet6_SortRC_1_FD_89868 | JGI IMG/M metagenome (GOLD analysis project Ga0099800, IMG submission 89868) | Marine eukaryotic communities from CALCOFI LINE 67, Pacific Ocean - CN11_C50_N6_SortRC_1 | ecosystem: Environmental > Aquatic > Marine > Oceanic | place: Pacific Ocean: Monterey Bay... | reverse complement strand
CATCCACGAGGCCACCGTGCTCGCGATCGTGTCCGGGTCCTTGCTGTAGTCGCCGAAGCCGCCCTCGGTGACGAAGGGCACGTTGCCGGCCTCCTGACCCGGGAGGAAGCACGAGAGCATGGTGGGGAGGCCGCGGCACATGGACTCCGCGATGGTGCCCGGCCCCGCCTAGAGTCAGTCCATGCGTGTGCGCGGTGTTGACAGAGCAAAAGGAAACGGTGCGTGAGCGTAAGGCCGTGGAAGCAAGTTAGTAACTTTGTTTCTGCGCGAAAGAAAGAAAGAAAGAAAGAAAGAAAGAAAGAAAGAAAGCGAGCCACTGACTAACGGACGGACGGACGGACGAACTGACGCACCTTGGTGACGATGCAGTCGCTGGCCGCCATGAAGTCCTCCATGTTGCTCACGAAGCCCTGCACGTTGACCACCACGCCGTCGCCCCACTCGTTGTTCGCCGCCCTCTCGCGCAGCTGCCGGGCGATCTTCTCGTTGTTGCCGCACACCACCACGAGCTGCTGCACGTCGGATTCGCCGCCGCTGGAGCTCTGACCGACGCAGTCGTCGCACTCGCCCAGGCTCTTGGCCAGCGCCTCGGCGATGCGCGTGATGCCCCCGACGCCGTCGCCGCCGCCGACCACGAGGGTCGTGGGCAGGCCTTCCTTGAGGCCGAGGTCCTTGCGCACCTGCGTCTTGGAGCGCGTCTCGGTGTTCCAGAAACCGCTCCGCAGCGGCAGGCCGTCTGAAACATTTGCATGTGTGTATGTGTGTGTGTTTCACATTCATTTGGTCATTGAAGGGAGGTTGAATGAATAAATAAAGTGACGTGGACGCGGCTCTCCTTCCGAGACAACAACACCTACTACTACTACTACTACTACTACCACTGCAACAAACTTACGCTGGCGGATCTGCTGCTGCGTCAGGCCTGCCTTCTCCGCTATGCGGCGCACCGCGTTCGATGGCACGAAGCAGAGGTCGACGCGGCGGTCGAACCAGAGCGGGTGCGCCCCGCCGAGGTCCGTCACCACTGTCGCGAAGGGCAGCTTGCGCCCCCCCTTCTTGTTGTGGCCGAGCGCCCGCAGCGGAATGTCCTGGCAGAGCGGGTGCACACTGACCACCATGTCGGGGTCGTAGGAGGCGATGGCCTTCTTGAAGCGGTGGAAGCAGCTGATCAGGGTCGCCTTCTCCTGGATCAGGCGGCTGATGGGCATCTGGCCGTACCACCAGAAGAGCCGCCACATGAACGGGTGCTTCGCCAGGAACTTGTACGCGGGCACAAACTTGGTGTAGGGCCATGCCGCGTGCTGGGTCCAGATGTCCACGATGTCGCACTGCACCTTGCCCGAGTACTCCTTATTCAGCGCGTCCTCCAGCGCCTTGGCCGACGCGCGGTGGCCCCCGCCCGTGTCGCTGATGAGCAGCAGCACGCGCTTGACGTCGTCGTCGGCGCCTTTGGTGGCCGCCTCGGCGTCCGCCGCCGCGCCGAGCGCCGTCGATGACAGTTGCTGGTAGTCGGAGGAAGAGCCGCTGCTGCCCTGGCCCGCGTCCTGTCTCCTCTCCCCGCCCCCCCGAAACTGCTGGGAGGCGCCCTTGCTCCGGCCGCCGCCTGGCCTTCGGAGGGCGCCCCAGACGCCGCGCAGGCCCATCCTGAGACCTGCCGTCGGAGCCGGTGGCGAGCGCGGAAGCTGAGACTTCATCGAGGTTCCCAGGAAAGCTGAGGACGACGAGGAAGAGGAGGAAGAGGAGGAAGAGGAGGACGACGACTGCAGCAGCGGCGGCGGTGGCGGCGGCGACGAGCAAGAGGTGGAGGAGGAGGAGGATGTTGCCGAGCCTGGTGTCATGAGAGATGGCGCCGACGACGAGGCGAGGTACGAGGATGGCGAGGACCGCAGGAGAGGGTGTCGCGAATGGGTTGGAACTGGGGGTAACATGCCCATCGACCCGATGAGGAGACCCCCGGTGAGGCCATCCACAAGCCGCATTGTGATCACTTCAACAAACGTACTGGACTATGACTCCCTTATTCAGTATGAGCGAGATAGAAAATTGAACTGAAAAGGGAAGATAAAAACTATTGGAAAAACTAAAGAAGGGGGGTAATATAAATCTCCGCGCTAGCAAATAATCATCTCTTCTTATTTTTTTATTAGGACATGACGGTCTGTTACGGGGGGTGGGTGCTTGTGGAGTATCTAACTGCAAAATAGCAAAATGACGGTGTCGTCCGCGCTCTTGGTCTCCACGCTCCTCCTCGTGTCGCCAGTGGACTCGTTCATCCGTGGTGGTCACCACCAACAACGGAGCTCCTCCGCGGAGCGAGGGAACCTCCACTGCCAAACAACGAGCAAGGGAACCTTTGCCCCTGAGCCGTCCTTCTACACTTGGCGCCAGCACCGCATCCGCTTCACGGAGCGGAGGCAGCAGCAGCAGCAGCAGCAGCAGCCGGGGAAGGCCGCCATCGTCTTCGTGCACGGCTTTGGCGCCAGTTTTTCGCAGTTTCGGGACAACCTACCCGCCGCCTACGCGGAGGGGTACGATGTGTTCGGGCTCGACTTGCTCGGGTTCGGGGGAAGCGCCAAGCCGCTGCCCGGGGGAGCGTCGGGCGTCGTGTACTCCATCGACACGTGGAGCGACCAGCTTTCGGACTTTCTCGCGGACGTTGTCGTCCGGGACGGCGACCCATCAAAAAGTCGCCAGCCCGTTATGCTCGTCGGCAACTCCATCGGCTCGCTGGTGTGCGCGAACCTCGCGTCCAGGGACCCCAAAGGGTTGACCATCGACGGGCTGGCGCTGCTGAACTGCGCGGGGGGCATGAACGCGAAATTGGTGCTGAACGAGCCAGGCATCCCGACGCTGGCCAAGGATCTGCTGCTGCGGCCGCTGCTGGGCGCCTTCGACTGGCTGCTGACGTCGCCCGCGACGCAGTCCCTCGCGCAGGGGTTCTTCGACGACTTCCGCAGCCGCGAGAACGTGCAGCAGGTGCTCGGCCAGGTCTACGTGAACGCCGAGGCGCGCGTGGACGATGCGCTCGTGTCCTCGATCCTCGCGCCCGCCGACGACCCCAACGCCTTCAAGGTCTTCTGCGCCGTCCTGTCGGGAGACCCCGGGCCGCACCCCACGGTGGTCTTTCCCAAACTCGAGGCCGCCCGGCTGCCCGTCTGCTTCCTCTGGGGCGACACGGACCCCTGGACGCCCCTCTCCGGGGACACGGCGCAGTTCATGCGCGCCTTCGCCGGCCGCACGCAGCAGACCGCCGGCTCCGCCTTCACCGTCCTCCCCAACGTCGGCCACTGCCCCCACGACGACGACCCCGCCGCCGTCAACCGCGCCCTCCTGGCGTGGCTCGGGTCGTGGCTCGAGGGTGTGGAGTGTAGACAGCAAGCACACAGCCCATCATGGGAGATAGGAGCGTAGTTGTTTCAACAACAGCCCGGTGGGTCGTGCTTGTGTTTGGTTTTTGTTGTTCTATAAATGTTGCGTACTGTTTTTACTAGCTAAAATTTTTAGTTATAAGTTACAACACCAAAAAAGCCCCGCGCTCGTATTTAGAATGGCTTTTGATGCGCGCGGAAAAAGACACGCGCGGCCGGCGTGCGGCACATGACACAGCAGCAGCGAACCGAGCACCCAGTCAACAAGGACATAAGAAGAAACCGAAGAGAACACAACGAGAAGAAAATGAAGTGTCCTGCAGAGAATGCCGAAGACTCAGAGTTCCCGACTCGATGAGGCCGGGTGCTGGTACTGCGCATTGCTAATCCTTGGTGTTTCCGTTTCCTATGCTCCTCCTCTGCTGCTCAATGTGCTGCTGCAATTCTACTTGATTTTTTTTCTTGGTCGTCCATTCCTCTTTGTTTTGTTTTTTTTCCATTCCAATATATATATGTCACACCATGATCTTGTCCTTGAAGAAGACTCAGACAGGCAGAGAAGCGCTCAGGCGCGAATCTCTTGCAGGGGGCACCTTGGGTAGCGGTGTCGCTCGTCTACGCTGTAGAGGTCTTGGTCGTCCTCGTCGTGGCCGTCGTCGTCGTCGTCGTCGTCGCCGCCGCCGCCGCCGCAGTCCTGGCGCTCCTCAACCTCGTCGTCGTCCTCGTCGTCGACCGACAGGGGCGAGGAATTGGGCGAGGACACGGGGGAGGACGTCGGCGACGGCGGCGGGCTCGACGCGGGCGACGGCGGCCCCGACGACGAGTCGTGGTTCGACGACACGTCCGAGGCGAACGGGGCGTCGAGCATGCTGCTTTCCTTCGCCACGCGCTCCACGGCCGCGTAGGTGCGCCAGTGGTGCCGGATGTAGCGCCGCACGTCGAACTTGTCGGGGTCCGCGGCGTCGCCGGCGGTGCGGGAGATGGATGCGAGGCGCTCCAGGGACGGCAGGAGCCGCAGGAGCTCGCAGTCCTGGCGGTCGTCGAACCAGGAGCTGATGGGGATGCCGTTGTTGATCTGGAAGCAGTACATCTCGGGGCGGTTGTCCACGAGGGCGACGCGCCGCATGTCGCGGCCGAGGGTGTTGAGGTCCTTGACGAACTCGCCCTCGATGAAGAGGCAGTCCTCGCGGCAGAGAACGTAATCTATGAAGGACCCGTCGGGGTCCAGCTGGCTCAGCACGTTCTCGGCGTAGGGCCGCTCGCTGGCCGTGAAGATGATGATCTCGAAGTGCTTCGAGACCTCGCGGAGGAAGCGCTCGGCGTGGGGCCGCTTGCGCACGTACATGTGCTGCAGGCCGTCGCCGTCCGAGGCCGCCAGCGTGAACACGAAGTCCGCGTCGTCGATGGGCACGACCTCCGTGTGGATGAGCGTCTCGTCGAGGTCCAGCACCAGCGACGCGCGCGGCGGGTCGTGGCGGGGCATGCCCACGTTCATGTTGGTGTACTGGGGCAGGGACGGCGCGAGGTAGTCGTAGTCCGGGAGCGCGTGGATGAACCGGTACGGGCCCTCAGTGTCGAAGCCCAGGCAGTTCTCGTAGCGCGGCAGGGACGCCAGCTTCCAGGAGCCCCACCCGTCGACGTGAGCGCGGGCGAGCTTCCCGTCGCGCACGTCCAGCTGCAGGGCGGCGCGCAGCGCGGACACGAACTCGGCGCACTGCGCCACGGTCACGCTCTCGGCGAAGAAGGTCAAAAGGGACGCGGCCTGGTGGTCGTAGGGGCACATCACCCGCGGGTGCGCGTCGTTCTCGGGGTCCTCGGCCTCCTGCTCCACGAAGCCCCAGCGGCCGCAGACCGGCGCGAGCTTCGCGGCCTCCATCGAGTCGAAGACCGAGTTCTCGTCGCGCTCGGCGACGAACGCCGACAGCCGCACCTCGTACGGCTCCGACTCCAACGCGTGCAGCAGACCCGGCCACGTCAGGTTCCGCGCGCGCTGCGGAAGACGACGAGGAGGAGGTGGTGGTGGAGTTGGGGGGGGAGAACAAGCCGGGGGGAGAACAAGCCGGAGGAGAGGGGAAAGCAAGCACGTTAGATGAACGCAGGGCAACGAGGAAGGAACCAAGAATTCGAGACCGCTGGCTCCGCTTCGCCGGCACACCGCAAAGATTTGGAGGTGTGCCCCCTCTCTCTGTCTTGCTGCTCGCTCGCTCGCTCGCTCACTCGCTCTTGACGTACCTCTGTGGCGTAGTCTTGAGAAAGCTCAACCTCGCCGAGGCGATGAAAATGTGCTACCAGGCTCAGGCAGCGAGCCTTGGCGACGTCCTCCGATGTCTGGTGCAGCGCAGAGCACGTCCGCGACACGACCGCGAGCGAGTCGGCGTCACTGAAGGCCAGCACCTGCTGGAATATTTCGTCGAACGTGAGGGACGCGTCATCGTCGTGCTCTAATTTTGCCCCGGAGCTTCCCTTCTTCGCAGCGCCGCACCGACGCTTCGCAGTCGGGCACATTTTCCGCCGTTCACCGCTCCCGCCGCGGACCACGTCCGCACACACCCACGCACACCGATCCCGTAAAAAATGCGCTTCCTCTCCCCGTGCTTGCCGAAATGAGAATACTATTCCTATGCGAGGTTACTCCCGGCCCGCTATTGTCCTTGGCGAGTGGCGGGACCGAAGTGGCGCGGGGGTGAAAAATAGGTGCAGAAGGGCAAAATAGTAGGAGATGCCTATTTATTTTTTTCCTCCTCCGCTCCCTTTTCCACCCCCTCCGATAGCTAGTGGGTCTAGTAAACACACCATGGCGTCCGAGGGCTCCGGGGATGAGGGCCGCATGTTCGCGGATGCCATAGGCCGGTTCAGGCGCTGGTCGGAGGAAAGAGAGGCGACGGGAGCCGACCCGCCGACCATGCTCGTGCCCCTCTGCGACGGGGTCGCGTTCGGCTTCGGGAAAGTGCTCCTGGAGCCCAAGGCGGAGTGCGTCACGGTGCACCTCGGCGAGGACTTCTTCACGCACTGCTCGGTCGCCGAAGCTCCCGGCGTCGTCCAGCGGCGCAACTGGATCCGGGGCGATGGCCCCGAGGAAGGAGACGTCGCGGACGAGGCCGAGGCCGAAGAGACTTCTCCATCCGAAGCCGAGGCCGAAGAGATTTCTCCATCCGAAGCCGAGGCTTCGTCGTCGTCGTCGTCGTCGTCGTCGTCGTCGTCACCATCACCAGCAGCAAATACGACGACCGAGAGTGCCGACACCGACGAGAGAACATCACCACCACCACCACCACTAGCAGCACCAGCACCGGTAGACGAGCCCCTCCCCTCTCCGCCCGGAAACACGGACGATGACGGCGGCGGCGGCACCAATGACGACGACGACGGCTTCGACGAGGACCTCCCGCTGTTCGAGATCGAGGAGTACGTGGACGAGGACGGCAATGAGGTGTCCTCACGCGTGGTGGACATGCGCACAAAGATCGCCGCGACGGAGCAGTTCCGGGACTCGCTGCTTCGCGAGATGCGCAAAGAAAAGAGTGGGGGCGACGAGGGCAGCGACGGCAACGATGGCAGCAGCGGCAACGGCAGCGGTAATGGCGAGAGCGAGGGCGACGGTGACGGCGACATCCTAAGACGGGACCCCCTCGAAAGCGCAGGTAGCAGCTACGCTACCCCGAGCGATGGCAATGACAGTTGCAGCAGCAGCGGCAGTAGCAGCGGCACTGGCGAGAAGAGGACCCCCCATGTGCCGTACGCGCAGACGCAGCAGGCCCTCGAGACGCTCATCGCGCAGGAGGAGTCGGACGAGGCCAGGAAGACCGAGAACGCCATGTCGCGGGTCGACCTGCAGTCTTCGTCCTGGTCCAAGGGCTTCCTCGGCGGCGGCGGCGGCGGCGGCGGCGGTGGCGGGAAGAGGGAGCAGAAATCCAAAGCGAAGGAGAACGGGCAACAGCCGCGGCGGCGCGTCACATTCGGCGAGGGAGAGGAGGGGGAAGAGCAAAAAGGGAGCGTCGACGACGACAGGCCCCGCCCAGGCGCTGGGACGGGCCAGCGGGCGGCGGCAGCGGTGGCAGCCCCGCCGGTGCGCGTCGCCGATGTCAGCAAAGGCGTCGTGAGCGAGCGACCAAAAACTCCCACCACCACCGGCAGTAGCAGTAGCAGTAGCAGTAGCGGACACGGCAGCAGTGCAAGCGGTGCCAGTGCAAGCGGTGCCAGTGCAAGCGCCAGGCCCATGTCAAAGTTCAAAGCGAGGCGGCAAGCGCAACAGCAGCGAGAAGAGCAGGGATAGGTGTACCTAGCAGCAGAGGGCGGGCGGCGGGTTCTGGGGTCTGGGTCTGGGGTCGAAGTCTAAGTCTAGTCGAACTTATAAGTAGAGTCTAACATGTGATAGTTAACCCCAGCGCAGTAGGAGCACACGCGCTCGAATACAGCCCCCCCCCGAGTTCCTGACAGCTAACAGCCAGCATATAAGCGCATATAGTCAGTTTTTCCTACCCGCGTGCTTTATTACGGTTATACGTTCGGACGAACGGGCTTCCGCAGACACGTGCAGATATAAGGGCTTCCTCGAAGGGCTTCCATGGGTGCTATGGTCGGCCCTCGGCCCTGGTATCTCATCTCATAATTCCTTTGAGGCTGAGGAAGGTGGCGTTGCACCTGCTTTGAGCAGGAGATCCACGACCTTGGTGTGGCTCTCGTCGGATGCCATGGAGAGCGGCGTGCCCAAGTTGAAGGGGCCAAACGTGCTCCCCTCATCGACATTGGCACCACCTTCCAATAGCAGTTTCACAATCTCGGTGCGGCCCTTTTTGGATGCCGCGATGAGCGGCGTTGTTGAGATGACCGAGCCGAAGGGGCCAATCGTATACCCCTTGTCAACACTGGCGCCGCATTTCACTAGCAGCTCCACGACCATGGGGTGGCCCTCTTCGGATGCCGCGTAGAGCGGCGTTGCTAACATGGCCGAGCCGAAGGGGCCAAGCATGCCCACCTTGTCGACACTGGCGCCACCTTCCAGTAACAGATCTACGACCTTGGTGTGGCCCTGTTCGGATGCCAAGAAGAGCGGCGTTTTTATAGCAATCGAGCCGAAGGGGCCAAACCTCCTCCCCTTATCAACACTGGCGCCACCTTTCAGCAACAGATCCACGATCTCGGTGTGGCCATCGGCGGATGCCGCGGCGAGCGACGACTGGCTCTTCAGTAGCCACCCGAGAGCCGGGCCCATTGATAGTAGCGTTCCCGATGTGTCAGGGCTGACGCCTGTTTTGAGCAGTCGTGCCACCGCGTCTATGTTACCTTCTTTCGCGAAGTTGTACATCAGCCCCCCGCCCACGGCTGCGTCCCCAAGCAGAAACACACCGCCTAAGACGTAAATAATAGCCGCGACAGTGGCGATGCAGCATCTGCCGGTCCATCCTGCGATCTTTTTAACCAGCGCGCCCATTGTGCGATCGTTATTTCTACTTCCATATTGGTGCAAGCGCTAACAGCCTTTTACTAGCTAACTGAACGGCTTCTGAGGATCCGAGTTGGCGGCCGGAGCGCAATCGGCGGTGACTTCTGTGGCCGCAGTGAGGTCCAGCAAATCGTAGCTTGTACGGCTGTATACTGCAAATCGAAAGGGATGTTGTGTGGGACTCTAAAAATGTTCATTGAGTTCATCGACTACACGGTTCGAATAGTGGTTTTTTTCTCGACGCGGGGTTGATATTGGAACGGAGAAGGCCACTATACATCCAATTCGGGGTCCGAGCGAGTTCATGGATCACTTGTTGAGGCAAGACGAGGACGATTTCAGCTTTGACCAGAAGAGTGATGAGAGGTGTGGCCGTGTGTTTCCAATCAAAGAACAAATAATAAATAAATAAATAAAAAAGAAAAATCCTAGCTAGGAATTCCTACAGGTTTTATTTCCCCCTTAGGTTCCTATCTAGGTAGCTAGCTAGGTAATAACTAATAAGAAAAAGGGTCGGGGTGATGAAATGGTCCGCGACGCTGCGACGCTAACATGACGCTAAATATGATGGAGCTCGTCCTCCCCTCACCAGTAGTCGGACTTCAATATCCAAAATTCATAGGTAGCTCTGCAAGGTGATGGACGCGTCGACTGGCACATATGCTACAACATTCAGGCGGACCAGCGGCGGCGATGTCGTGGCCATAGCTGATAATGCAGCAGTCGAATCCGCGGAGCTAGTTGCAAAGGAAGCTTCGACTGAGGGGTCTGTTGCTGAGAATGAGCCAGGTGGTACCTTGATGCCCGCGTATGCGGGTCGCATGGCTGAAGAGCATGTGTCCGAAGATTCCCTTCCTGGTGGCCCTTTGGTAGAAGAGCCGGTCCTTCAGTCTACAGAAGTCCCAACATCGAGTGCGGATGATGCCGGATCAGTGGGCTCACTTGAGATGATGGCAACTGGCCATACACCAGAGGAACGAGCAAAGGATAATACCGAATCAGCCGAATATTGTATTCGAATGGTATTGATGGGCGCCTCTGATCTCGTCGCCGCCGATGAATCGGGCCTTTCGGACCCGTTTGCTACAATTGAATTGGTGGATATCACGCACAGACGGCACATGGTGGTAAAACACGCACATAGCAAGAAAAAATATTCCCACACATCGAAAATCATGTATGATACGTTGGACCCCATCTGGGACGAGCACCTAAAATGGGAAGGTATCAGAGTGAACCCTGAGAAGCTCGCACTTAAAGTGAGTCTCTTCGACGCGGATATGCTGGGAGACATGCTGGTGTCAACAGACCCACTTGGCGAAATCGAAGTCCCCGTTGACCAACTCCCTGTGGACTCCGACGCCGCACTCTCGGAGGACAACTGGTTAGAGCTGGGCATAAGCCCTAACATGTACGCCATAAAAGGATCAATCAACTTTCGGGCCATGCTTCACGAGTTTAGTCCCGAGGAGCAGGCCAGGAGGGCTGCCGAAAAGAAGAGCCGCCATGAACGCCACGTGGCAAAACAAGCGGCCGAACAAGCCGAGGCTGTTGAAGGAGCACGACGTAAGAAGCGGGCATTAGAACACCGGCGAAAGCAGCAATGGATTAAGAGAAAGGAATATCTGAAGGCGCTGACCGATTCAATGCGTCATTCTGTGCTCAATGCTTTTGTACAAGCCTGGACGGTATCCGCTCAAGCAATCGCGTCGGCATGCCATTCGTGCACCAGAGTTTGTAGGCGAGACGCAGCTACTGTTCCCGGAGAAACTGAAGTGGATCATATAGCTGAGGCCGTAGAAGCTTTACTGCAAGAAGTTGAACGCTTGGAAGCGCTGGAGGAACAACAAAAGATACTTGAAGCGGAGAAAGAAAGGGAGGCTAAACGGCGAGCGGCAAAATTATGGGAGCAGAATCAACAGGAAAAAGCACAGGCTCAGCAGCGAGAAAAAGAGAGACTTGCAAAGCTGCACGCAAAAACTATGGCGCTTTGGATAGCAGCAGGTGAGTTTGCACTGGAGCCAGTAGATGGTATCCTCGCAAGCGCTACCCAGATGACGGTGGAATATGGCATATTTGAATACGAGAAGAAGCTGAAATTGATAGATGCCAAGAAAGAAGCTGCCGCGCATGGCGATGAGGAGGCGCTCCGCTATATGGTGGAGGTGTGGACCGCAGATGCACTCAATGGTAGCATTGAAGCACAGGTAATGCTGGGCGACGCCTTCATGCGCGGGCGCGGCGTAGAGGCCGACCGAGAGCAGGCTCTGCGTTGGTGGACAATGAGCGCAGCCCAGGGTCACCACGAATCGCAGCAAAAGGTGCTTGGCATCTGGGCGAAGAAGGCACAGCGTGGAGAAGACGGCAGCAAATGGATGTATCATATGGGTCATGTGTTCGAGACGGGACTGTATGTTGAGGTGGATATAACGAAGGCCTTGGCGTGGTACAACAAAGCGTTAAAAAAAGGCCATGCAGGAGCACGGAATCGAGCCTTGGCATGCGAAATGGCATTGGCTGCTCAGGGCGACTCAGCGGGACAATTACATTTGGGGACGAGCTACTGGAACGGCGACGGTGTTCCTGAGAATAAGATGACAGCCGTTGAGTGGTGGACGAAGGCCGCAGAGCAGCAGAACGCTGATGCCGAGTTCTACCTTGGTTGCGCAACGCACACGGGTGAAGGTATGCCTGGAGGAGAGCCCGATGCCGAGGGAGCTGTTGTATGGTTTCAAAGGGCCGCAGATAAGCAGCACTTCCCTGCGCAGAAGATGCTCGCAAAGCATTGGAGAGAGCAGGCGCGTAAAGGAGATACTGAATCCCAGATTCATCTTGGAAAGGCATACATGAAGGGACGCGGGGTGAAACGCAGCATGGACAAGGCGTTGATGTGGTGGGGCGAGGCGGCTGCCCTGAAATCGCAAACGGCAATGTTACTTCTCGCGGACGTCTACTACAATGCGCAGGGCACCACAAAGAACAAGGCCCGTGGCCTGGAATGGTGGGACAAAGCAGCTAAGCTGGGCAACACTGAGGCTCAATATCTCGCCGGGAAGGCTCATGCGTTTGGAGGCGGTTGCGTCGAAGGCGAGGAAGGAGATGGTGTCGTGGCGGATAATCAGAAGGCAGTTTGGTTCTGGCGAAGTGCGGCTGAGAACGGCCACAGCAGCGCACAGTTCAGTCTCGGAAATGCGTACTTCTATGGATCTGGGATTGTGAAGGATCATACCATGGCGAAGCACTGGTGGTCACAGAGTTCACAGCTCGGAAATACCGACGCAGAACACATGCTTGACATCGCTTCACGCCACGACGAGCATAAACACCTGACACTGGGGTTACCGAGCCCCCGAGCTGGGGGAGAGGATTCTACCGCTATTGCTGTGGCCGACGGCGGTGGCTTATTTTCGTAGCTCTTGGCAAACAAGGTCAGCAGTCGGTGCGCCCCCTCGTTCAAGACGATGGCGGTATGTCTCGCAGTCAAAGTTGCGCACCTAGCGTTCCAAATCGATGACACAATGGCGCTTGCAGCAGGGCCGGTGCGAATCGGTATAGTTTGAGACGAGCATGATTAGTTCACTCCCCGCACCGAGAGCCAAGAGAGCGCCGGCTGTTAATGGTATGAAGGCGAACGACCACTCCCGCACGTACCTGGACGGCGTTTGAGCGCCACGTAGCCAACAAGCAGGATATGATTGGGTTGCTTGCTGGCCAATAAAGTTGGCACTCTTGGTCGCTACTCAGCGCCGAGATATACAAGCAGGCAACCAATCCCTGCGCACTTCGCTTGACTTCGTGGGACACCATCGAAGGCCACGATCGTGCGGATTGTTGGAGTAGCGGGATTGGAAGTGGTTCATTTGCACAGGAGGTAAATCCGCGCGCCGTCGTGTCGACCGCCAGGGAGCTGGAGCCACTTGGTGCATCTCGGTTGATTGAATTTGCATATCAGAATTTAGCTGATCGAACTTGACCGCCCTGTTTTACTTGCTTTTTAATTTGAGAGCGCACGTTCGCACTGAGAGCTCACTTGTGTGGAGCGCGGAGCTGCACCTCTCACCCCACTCAACCACCCCCCCACTAAAGTTTTCAATGTGATATATGATAAAATACACACATCTTCGATATACACATGGCGAATATTTTATAGATTATAGATTATAAAGTATAGGCCGCGCGCGCGTGTATGCACTATGATGCACACACACACGGCCAGGCCAGTGGGCGGGCTACATCCGCCTCGACCCCCAGACCTCCCACACCCGGCTAGTTATTAATCCCACCCATTAGTTAGAAACCCCTCCCTTGCTCCCAAGCCTCGACCGGCACCGGCCACGGCCACCGGCAAAATAGGATACCCAGCCATTAGCCCGGCCGTCGGAGGAGGTCCTTCATGTCGGCTTGCATGTCCTGGAGGTTCTTCATCACGAGGCGATGTGAAGCCTCCAACGCCGTGATGCTCTGCATCATTTCCAGTTGCGTTTCTTTGCCATCTGCTACTGCGCGCTTTTGCTTTGCAACGTCGATGGCGTAGCTCGTTTGCCTTGGAATCCAGTCTTGCGCTGAAGAACGGAGCTGCTTATCTACAAACATTTCAATGCCGTCGTATTCACAGGCTGGCTTGTTCCTCAGATACTGAATAAACAGCAGGTACATCCAGAGATCATGCTCTACTTTGCAGTGCTGTCGAAATGTGGCAGATCCTGGTGGGAGCAGAGCACGGTCGTATTCATCGTTTTTTATTCCGCAAATGAAGCATTCGGTCTCCCTAATCCTTTTTCTGCTTTCTTCTTCCTCTCGTTTTGATGCAAAAGAGTCAATAATCAAGCCAGTAATGATGTTGAAGAGCAGGATGCCGATCCAGATAAAGAAGAGTAGATCGTAAGCAATTCTTGACCTATAGGACGCACTCTCACGATCCAGCTCAGTCATCAGGCCCGATATGTCCCCAGCAGGGAGCCCTTTATAACCGATGTAAAGGAGACAAGAAACAGCACTATCGCATTCCCAATTTTCTTCAGCCTTATACTCAAATTGGCCTGCGTCATCTTCATGTCGATGTGCTAGTACTTCTTCTTCGTCAGGGATGAATTGCCTCGTGAACAATCTCTGCCCGACCACGGCGAAGGCAATCAACGAAATCGTGAACAGGTAGAGCATGCGAATTAGGGCCGGGCTGCGGTCCACTATTGCCCTCATGATCAGTGTCAATTTTGAAAGGATATGGAAGACGTCGAACAAGAGAAAGGTAAAGAACATCGAGTCGGCGTAGCCCAGAATCACACACACAATGAGGAAAATGTATCCTCGCACACCGGTGTCGCGTCGGTTGAGAACCATGCAGTCAAAGCACTTGGAAAGGAACTTCACAATTTGGCCCGAATCCTCGTTGGTTTTTGCCCGGGCCATTCCGAGAAATTGGATGACGCATACGAATCCCATCGCCGAATACAGGTAAAAGTTTGGGGCGTAGTTGAGAAGGTGGATAGTGCAGTATAGAAGGGCAAGCACAGTGCACGGGATCGCATGATCAGCTCGCTGCCAGGTTGCCACCCCCCCTTCGTTCTCTTTTTGCGCCTTTCTTCCTTCCCTCCAAGCATCGTCGCCGAGCATTGGCCATTCGGTTTTGACGATGGTGAACAGGATTAATACATATCCTAAGAGCACGGCCATACTCAGTGCAATGGTCGTCAGGATCTTAATCTGCAATCGCGCAGGCACGGAGCCCAAAGTCCCGAGTCGGACGAAGAGAAAAGGTCGCTGCAGTACGCGGTCCTCCGTCATGATGACGTTTATGTTCAAAATCACGACGAGGATGTACGTGTATATCTTCAAAAGTTTTCCATTGCGGTGCAGAAATTTGAATCTGGGATTGCTTGAATAGAGCTCGTGGAGTAGCTCCATTTCTTCTTGGACCCTATCTGCCTCCTCGACAAGTTCATAAACCCTCCTGCCCGTGTCCCCATCGACAAGGGTTACAGCGCGGTCAAAATTATCTTTCATTTTATCGGTAAGGCAATCCGATTCGACCGGCAACGGAAAATTAACTCGTTCTACTCGACCGCCCCAATAGACCTCGACGCGTCCAATGATTTCTCGCGAAAGCTCATCTTCTTGACTGTGGTCCGATGGTTCGTCGTCAATATTGGTCGTGGACTTTGCCTTCTCAAGAAAAAGCTCCTGCTCCACGAACATGTTCGAACACATTGCGTACGTCAAGTCTTCTCTATCCTCGTCCTCGTTTCCAGGAGGTTTACTTCCTTGGCCCTGAATCAACTCCAAGAGGCTCGCTTTCTTTTCGGTCCTCTCAGGGTCGAAGTCCTCGAAAAGTACAGCACCTAATTCTTCGCTGAATGATCGAAGCATCGGAAGCTCGATTAAGTGTCTCAGCACATTGTGGACAACGTCATCGCCCCGGCCTTCCAAGCAGCTCTTCAACAGGAGAATAGCTTGCGACTTCAACTTTACGCTCTTTGATAAAACCTTCGATGGTATGATATTTTTCACGGCAGTGATGGCATGAGAACTGGCGACGGTAGCTTGCACTTCCGTACACGGGCCGATGCACACCTCCACCAAAAAGTCGAGGATTGCCTCGACGAGAAGTCCTTCGGATGTCAGCTCTTTTTTTGATGTCAAATAGTGCAGCTCCTTTTCTTCCGAACAAATCGTGAGAAGCATGTCGGAGGCAAGACTAACCATGTCAATATTCTGGTTCTGGTTGTGCTGTTTCATCATGAAGTTCTGAAGGGATTCCATATGATTTTCGACGAGCATCTTTAAAACTGTAAAAGCGGTGGTGGCGCTGTGAATTAATGGGTCTGCAAATCTGCTTTCACGCCCCGCCTCAATTTCTGTTCGGCTTCTCTTTAATTCGGCCAAACCGTCGAGAGCACGTTGTCGCAGATTGCTGAGAAACTTATTGTCATCAGGGTGTGCATTTTCAAGAAGGCTGTATAGTCCTTTCTGGACATCTCTGTTGCCTCCTACCAGAAGTTCTTGTAAAAGCTTAATTGAGGCATCCGCGAGTCCCGTCGATTGTGCAGAACTTGTGTGTCCTGAGTTTGGGCTATGAAAACTCATGATCAAGAAAATAATGCCGGTGACCCCATTTTCCTGCATCAATGTCTGCCGCTGTGATAATGATGCCGTTTTGTTGGTCCTTGCTTTCTCGAGGTGAATCTGGAAAACTTCCACAACCAATAGGAGGGTTGATTCTTTGGAAATGTCCTTGAAATTTTCACTGACAAACCGAACCATTCGACGGATGAGTGCCGGCCATGTCACTTTTACTTGTTTTTTATGAAGATTATCGGTCTCCGTATCCGAAACTGGAAAAATTTTGTTAGCAGGTATATCCTTTTCTTTCGTCCCATCTTCGAACTCAACATCATACACCTGCTTCCTAACCCTGTAAATTGTTCCAGTCGATTTCTTCCCGGCGACGCTCACAGGATCGCCCGCTGTCAGAGTGAGATTTTGGTTCTCGAAGTCGAAAAAATTGGATTCGAGCAGTTCAACCATAGCAAAACGCCGCTGCCGCATCGCCGCATTGATGGAAGGCGAGGTTTTAACGAGCACCTTGAAATCTTCAAACGCCCTCACCACCTGGGATCTCTTCATCGCTGCTGGCGACGTAGGAGGAGGTGTGGCAGCAAGAGGAGCAACAAAACGAGAAGCAACGTGGTTACATGACAGCAGGCATTGCCTACAGATTTCTATCGTGCTGCTACCCTCATGATGGAGGTCGGTCAGGACTTGCAGGAGATCCTCGACAGATTCGACGGCGTCTTCCATTTCATCTTAAATAGGTGAATAAAAGTTGTTTAGAAGTTATGGAGCGCAGATACGAAAGTTAGGAGCGATGAGGCTCACCATGCTAAGAAGACAAGCAGTGCGCATCGCACACTGTCCAAAACGCAGCGTCATCGAAGCCGAAATGACTATGATAGAGAAGTTGCAAACTTACCTGGGTGGCGATCCCAGTAGTCCTCCAGTTCAGCCTCTTGCGCAGCTCGGTTGCAGCAAAGGGAAAAAATATTGATGATGTTGGCCAAAAGGCATTCGACTTTTTCAGTAAGGGGCAAACCGTTTGTCCCCGCTGCAGTGGAGCTCAATTTTGATGAATACCTCAGACCGCCTTCATCTTTCAGGACAAGAAGTTGCTTGAAGAGATCGATCAAGCACGTTCCCCTGTCCAGAGGTGAGGTATTACCTTCACCTCCTCGAGACCTGCCAAACGTGGACCTCAGCACTTCCCAAAAGGCTTCTGGAGCCGTCATCTCGCCAAATTGACCAGATTTCAATGACTCGACACAAAAGTTGGAAACCGAAACAATCCAATCCAGCAATGAAGTGTCGATGCCCTTCAGAGAGGGAGCATATGATTCCTTCTCCTCGCGGCTGCTGAGTCGGCTAACGAGTCTTTGTTGTCGATTCAAAGTCTCCAGTCTAGCTTCAGTTTTCAGCTTTAAGGCCATCTTAGAAATTTGATACATCAAATTTTCAGCACTGAGGTCAGTATTCGTAAAAAGCCTTTCCGTCGTCCGTGAATTATTTCTGACAAACTGAGTCGCCATATCAACGACCTTAGAGTTGCCGATTGTCACTGTCTTGAATGCGGTTGATATGGCATCCTTAAGAGTTTTGTGCTCCATCACAGCTGAGATACAATGGTCTTGGTTTTGCGATAAGTTTCCAGCCGATGACTCGAGGACGACAACAAAGAACGCGAGGCTTGCCGAGGAGCCCAAAGCATAATCTTCGGTATCGTCATCGGCGTTGCCATTTTTGTCCCTGCTTGCCGCCAATTCATTTGCAAAGAACATTGGAAGTGTCTCTCCGTCAGTAGCCCATACTTGGGCCATCATTTTGGCGTTATCAGTGTTCCTCCTGAACACTTCAACGACACAACGCAACGCCAAAATGCGAGTCTCTGTGATCCGTGGGGGCAACAACAAGTCGCCAGAGATAGAAATCTTTTCCAAGTAACTGCACAGATTTGTCAAACTTTCGACCGCGGAAAACATCTCCGCTTGGATTCGTTCGTTACCTCGAACGAATTTGAGAAACAAGGCCAGACAGCTGAAGACAGAATTCAACAGTATTTCCATCGACTTCACCTTGTCACTCTCTTCACAAATAGAACCGTGGTACGAAATATCTGGCTTGATTTTCAAAGCGATTCTAAGTGGTGCCGATAAGTTCATGGCCTTCAATAGCAGTTGCCTTTCTTGTAAATTCTCCTCAACTTCGTCCAGATCAAGGAAATTGCACATGGTATCGCAAGTTGTCTTGAGTGTTTCATGCTTCGTTGAATCAAAAGGGCCTGACAACCGACTTGAAACGCCCCAAACCTCGTAGGAGCGAGTTATGTACAGCAAAAAAGAGATTTGCGCCTGCAGATCATCCAGCTTAATTTTGCTGCCATTTCCCTTCCACCAAGGCGAGTCTTGTAGTATTACATCCTGTAAGGCGTCTCTAAGCTTTCGCCGTTGCCCAAACCGTCGTGAGAGGAGACCAAATGCGTCTGCAAACAAATCGTCGTCTTCGTACATGAGAATATCAACGAGGAGATCCCCAAAATTGGTTCTTAGCTCATCGCTCTTTGATATTTCCCCTAGGTCCATTTGCCAAGCATCCTCGTCATCATTTGTCTTGTCTTCTTTGAAGAGCATCTCAAAGCGTTTGAAAAGCCTAGAATCGAATTTTTTTAGACCCGAAACCTCGCTGGTATTCCCAGACCTCACTGCGTTGGCTAAATTCTTCAAGAACTCGGCTTTCTTCTTGACTTCCTTACTTTCACTGCTCGGGTGAATTGGTAGCTTATTCGCAGAAGAGAAACTCATGGAATAAAACGTGCCGCCACCATCCTGCAAACGATCCTCCCCAAGGACGTGAGTTTTAAAGAAATGCAGCATCCTTGCAACGCGGTAATTAGCCCGCAGATTGCTGACATCCATCAGGATATGTATGATCTTTCTCTTCAAGTGGCAAACTTGCTGCGAGTCCACGCCCGAATTCTCCCAGCGATTCCAGTGGTCCAATTTCGCCTTCAAATAGTTTTCGACAAACTCTCGTTTGGTCAGTTCGTGATTTCCGCGGGGCAGAATGTCGGGAAAAGTGGCCTTTTCAACTTTCAGTTCTTCGAGCGCTTGATAAATCACCTCCTTCGGAATGCTGTCTGTTAATTTTAAGCCGTTGTCTTTCACTGCCTGTTCAAGCACTGTTTCGGCCGAAATCCTCAGCGAGTCGCCATTGTTGTCTCTTGTTTTTACATCTGTTGATCCATCGAGCATCAGTGCTGCTGGCACCACGACATCCCTTAACTTTTGGATGTTTGACTGAAACCCAAAACTCATCATTAACTGTGCAACATTAGCTGCCGCAGTACTCAGCATGTTTCTGCTTCGCTCTTGAATACAAATACTAGTTCCGTCTCGGAGGATCGTGTTTGTGGTCTCACGCAGCAAATAAAATTTGGTATCAACGCTCATTGATAGAACCTGGTCTCGTTCGGTTCTGAAAGGGTGACTCGCGGATAAGCGGAAGGACGGTAATGCATTCGGGTTTGCGATTAAGGCGTCCGTAGGAGCTTTTCGTTTTTGCTCAAGAACTGATGCGGAACGTTCAAAGGTCCTTCCTTGAATGGCACCTTTGAAAGACATGTTGTAAGATGCTCCCATGGACCCTTTGTATGCGCTACTCTTGCGCCTGAAGTCTCTTTTCTTCTTCCACAATTTCTGGTCGAAAATGGCGGAGCATTCTCCTTCGCCTTCGACGCCCCCATCGTAGATCCATATTAGGTCCGGGAGCGATGCTTTACCACACAACGTGAGTTGGGGGTACCGATCGAGGTAGAGTGCGGAAATCAACTCCAGAGCTTGTCCTCTGATCTGATTCGGGAGCAACGAATTTGATGCCATGGAAATCAGCGATATGTAGCTCAATTCCTGCTCGAATTTTT
>Ga0099800_1136_pt1 | contig 19846 bp, 9 predicted proteins | sample Uncmet6_SortRC_1_FD_89868 | JGI IMG/M metagenome (GOLD analysis project Ga0099800, IMG submission 89868) | Marine eukaryotic communities from CALCOFI LINE 67, Pacific Ocean - CN11_C50_N6_SortRC_1 | ecosystem: Environmental > Aquatic > Marine > Oceanic | place: Pacific Ocean: Monterey Bay | collected... | reverse complement strand
GAAGCTCGATGGTATCATCGCCAATATTCGAAGTCGCCATCGTCTTCCTGATGGTTGTCAAAGACACAAGATGACGTGAACGACCACAGGAGGTGCACTGCGAGACACCACCAGAGAGAAATCACAAGTGTCGAGCAAGAAGTTTCTGTCAGATATCGACTGACCTGTGCGAGAGGACACCCACACATTTGACTAAGGCCAGCATGCAGCTGACACACAACCTTACAGCGGACTGGATCTCGGGCGGATGATATTGCGACATAATTCTCCTGTGTCAGATCTCAGCGCACGCGGCGTGCTCCGCCTGAAGGCAAGCATGGTGCTCGGCAGCATGGTGCGAGCGGCCGGCTTCTGAAGATCATGCTCATGCGATTGCCACACGGAACTCATCGTTTTCGTGAGGATGCAAACTCACACCGTCTTCAATGACTTGGACGCGTCGGTGTGAGCCTCCCTTCTGGGCCGCGAACCGGTCAGGGGTGCTCAAGGCGAAGGATTCTCGAGAAACACTGATGACAAGAACGGCGAGGATAGAGACAATGCAGTCACGACCACGACTACGAACTCGAGGAGCCCTCGGCGGTTCAGCACGAACGGCCAAACCGGCAGAACTGCACGTTCGGACAGCTCCGACGGTTCGGACGGGGATTTCATCGGACGGGGATTGCATCCGATCGATTCGGTCCATTCGGAATGTGATTACATGGGCTTCTGTCGATTTTTTTTCGCATTCACCTGCTTTGTGACGGCGAGGTTATTTGCGAGAGGATGATTGCGAGAGGATAATTCGACTGAGGGACACGGACCATCAGTAGGCAGTCGTCTCGCGTCGCGTCTCCTCCTCCTTTCGTCTACGAGGCGAACAGAAGCTGTACGAGGCTCCGGCTCTTCTCTCATGTCATTCGTGAATACACGCCGGGGCAGCAGCAGCAGCAGCCTTCCCTCATTATTGAACTTGTCATATTCTCATGGCGATGGATCGCTGGAGTGGCTGCTATCGATTCCTGTCGGTGCAAACGGCTATGATGAGGACGTGCACCGGAGACATGCATCGCCGCGAATCCCGATATGACGACACGATCGAGAGACGACGCGACGAGAGTCCAGCGTGTATCCATCACAGAGGTGAAAGGCATGGACGATAACGGCGTGCTAGTGGCCGAGCGCACCCAATGATCGCTGCGTTCCCGGCATTCGGCAGCAGACGACATGTTCAAGGAGCCCTTCGCATGGCATTCAGACAATCATTGCTGTTCATAATGGGCAATAGCGCGCGCGCTGTGCGACGATACCGACAAGTGGCGACATCCTCATGTGTGTCCCACCTGGTGCGTGTCGTCACGTTCAGGCACCAAGCGGGGTTTGAGGCGTAGTAGACACTCTGCGTGCTCTTCGTTGGGGCATGTATCTAGAGCTGCGGGCAGTGCTCAAGGTAAGCGCCTCTTACATGCGCCTCATACATACTGTGCCTTCCTTATTTGTTGGTCATCTGTCTGTGTGCGGAGCGCATTGCTCAGTGTTACACAGTCTTACATCGTCGTGCATCGATAACATCTATTCATCATCACCGCTGCTGCGATTCAAGTTGTGCAGGCACTGCTCGTCGAGGGACAACGGCAAGCGCGCTGTTTTCGGGATCCCGTACCAATGTCGCATTCGATCGCGGGGTTTGCCGATTGTCCCGTTCGTCCTGTTGGCTTCGAATCGAGTGAGAGTCTTACCAGCAGTAGCTGCGCGAGATATTTTCGCAACGAGTTCCGACCACTCATGCACGCTCACTGGTGCGCTTGCATTGGACTGGCAGGGAGCGCGTGCGTCAGTCCAATGCGCGCGCATCAGTGAGTAAATGGATGGACCAGACTCGTTCGCGCCTGCAGCGCCGGTGTTCTCCGTTTGCTCTCGCCGCGTCTGGCGCCGATGCTGCTGGTGAGACTCTCAATTGATTCGAATGCGGGAACGGTCCACTTTGGCGCCCTTGCATTCAATACATCCAGTCGGTCTGCAATAGACGGAACGAACGAATTCGTATAGGCCTAGAGTGGATGCATTCTGTCAGAGAGTTTCGGGGGGGGTCGCTGAAGCCGCGAGAATTTTCAAACGGAAGACACGAAATCGGCGCGGAGAGACGGAGAGCGAGCGAGCGCGAGCGCGGGGACAAGAGAGAGAGAGAGGAAGGCGTTGGGGGGTAACAGGGCTTACGGTCGCGGAGAGACGGAGAGCGAGCGAGAGCGGGCACGGAATAGAAAGAGAGAGAGAGAGAGAGCGGGCGCGGAGGAGAGAGAGAGGAACTTTCAAACGGAAAATACAAAATCAGCGCGGAGAGACGGAGAGCGAGCGAGCGCGAGCGCGGGGACGAGAGAGGGAGAAAGGTCGTTGGGATACCAGCGCGAGCGCAGAAAATGAGATTTTGTCATGTCATCATGTTCAGCGCGTGCCTTGGGGGCGTGCTGCGGATGCGCAAGAGGAAAAAAAACAAAGCAGCCGAGGCAGCTGTCGTGCCGGTTTTCGATGACGCTGTCGTGCCGGAAGCTGAGGCAGTTGTCGCGCCGGTTTTCGATGACGCTGTCGTGCCGGAAGCTGAGGCAGTTGTCGTGCCGGTTTTCGATGACGCTGTCGTGCCGGAAGCTGAGGCAGCTGTCGTGCCGGTTTTCGATGACGCTGTCGTGCCGGAAGCTGAGGCAGTTGTCGCGCCGGTTTTCGATGACGCTGTCGTGCCGGAAGCCTATGACAGCACGTATTGGGCCACAGGATCGGCGCCACCGTCGAGAAGGAGGAAGAGGAGGAAGAGGGGGAAGAGGGGGAAGAGGGGGAAGAAGAGGAATGGGCCCGTGGTCGAGCCGGTGGCAGCTGTCGTGCTGGACGTCGACAAAGACGTCGGCAAAGAGGCCGAGCTGGCACGCATCGACGAGTTCATCAATTCGACGGATGTGCCCAGTGGTGATGTGGTTTGGGCGGAAACCGTGTTGGGCGCCGGGCCTGACGCATCCATGGCGGACCTCGAGGCGAAGAAGAAGAAGCTCGTGATCCTGATCCACCCGGACAAGAATCCGGGGGATCAGCAGCGATGCACCAGAGTGACCGCCGCCCTCAACAACGCCATGGACCTGCTGAGGGACAAGGAGAAGGGACGCCAGGAGAGCCGGGCGCGAAGGTGGGAGTGGGAGGAGCACGAGCTGAACCGGTCGCCTCCACAAGGAAGCAGCGAGTCGGATGCAGCGACGTTTTACGCCACCTGGTACGAGAGGAGGGCCGATCTCTATCGGCAAGCACACGAGCGAATGGCCGAGAGGAGTCCGCACCGCAAGGACGAGCTCATAGACTTGTTGGAAGGAGCGCATGAGGCGGAATGGTGGGCGGGGTATTACAGGACCAGGGCGGAGAAACTTCGGAAACAGGGGGCGTAAATACTGAGTAGTCTACTTCACGCCCCCTGTTCGGAAAGATCAGCAGCAGAACAATTTCTGACGCATTGTACTTTTATTTCAGTAAGACAATTTTCCAACACAGCAAGTCTACTCTCACCAAAGCACTTGAACTTGAGATGATCCTTTCCTCCTCCTAGACTCATATCGTATCGTTGCAGGTCTCCTGATTTCGCGGCGAAGGAGATGGATCGATCTTTTCCAGAATGATAATAAGAATATGATCATATTGCGCAGATGATTATTCCGGAGTTTTGATGCACACGTGCTCCTCGCACACGTTCTTGAACTGTGAGTGTGAGGATGGACCTTCGAAGTTACGACGTGTTTGTGGTGGCTATGGGCGGCCCTCGAAGAGGCCCGTCCGTCTCTTGACAAAAAACATTCATGGCAAAAAAAAAAAAAAAAAATTTGAAAGTGGCTGAGAGCGCGGAAGAGACAGAGAGGGGGGAGGGAGGGGGGCGATGCCCGCTCACAATCCGCGCAGCGAGCAGCTCCCGGTGCCCACGGTGGCACTCGGTGACGTTCTCGATGAGTCTTCGCCGTCGATTCAGAGGCTGGTGAGACAGGCGGAGGGAGCCCTGACCGGGCCGTCGCCGGCTGCTGCGCACGCGTCGAGCCCGGAGTCGTCGGCCTCGTCCACGCCAGACTCGCCCGCGGAAGCCAAGGAGGTGGCGCAGCAGCCCGCGCCCGAGGCGTCCGCTGAGACTGTGGCGGTGACGACGGCTTTCCAGGATATCTTCAGACTCGTGCTGATTCTTCTCGGAATCGCGTACGCGTTGACATGTACGTCGTGTGGTACTCCTCGCACACGCACGCTTATCTCCCCACTCTTTTCCTGTGTGTGCGTGTGTGTGCGTGCCTTTCCCTTCGCGCGCCAGAGGTTGCTGACCGTCTGATGCGCCCTTCCTTGTCTATCCCCGGCGGCGTTCACTCCTGTATGCATACGACGTCTTCCGTATCAGTCCTGGCGTCCCGCAACTTTCTTTTGAACATACCGCTCGCGTTCGTTGCTCTTTACGTGTGCTACGCGCTGTACAACCATATCGTCGAGCAGCAGCGTCGGCAGGTCGACGCGGAGCTGCAGCGCTTCCTCGCTCGCTTCCCGAATCCGGAGCCTCCAGCAGCTTCGAATGGGCGACAGTCGTCTGCTCCATTCGGAGAGGATGACTGGAAACAGCTCGTGGGCTGCGACGAGCTCATCAGGAGCTGGGAGGAGTTCGTGAATTTGCTCACGAAAGACTTCGTGACGGACCTATTTTACTCGTACATGACGCCGGACGACGAACTTCCAATGCAGGTGGCCAGCTCACTCAACAATCTCCTCGGTGAGCTGTCGCTGCGGACACGGCACGTGAACATCGCGTCACTGCTGCTCAAGGACGTCATGGCGCTGCTGGAGCAGCACATCGATCAGTTCAGGAGGACAGTGGACGCCGTGGGAAACAAGGAATGGGGAGGGATGAGCGACGAGGCGCAGGAGCAAGCCTTCGAGGCGGAGCTCCGGAGGATGGGTTCCTTGCATCCGGCAGCGGCATCTCTGGAAGGAGATTCCGTCGAATTCAGGAACTTGCAGATGATTAGCCAGGGACTCGTGATGAAGTTGATTCCAGTGCGGGACACCAGCTGCGCGGCGATGCGCATTATGCTCAGGGAGATACTGGGCACCTGCGTGCTGAAACCGGTGATGGACATATTCACGCCGGAGTACTTTAACATGGTACGATGCCACGAGAATGCCCCATCGCATCTGGAGTGGATTCACCTCGATGACGGCCCGGTAGACCCTCCCACCGTGAGAAGCGCTCGTCGACTGCTCACAGTGAATTGTATTCGTCGGCACCGATGGATACAAATGGAAGAGGAAATCCATTTTGAGGATCGAAAGGACTAATATGCGATGTCTGTTCCCTTGTTTGTTTCTGTCGCACCATCACCCATCGTCCGCGCTGCCCGCAGTTCCTGCTGATGATCCTGGACTACGAGTGCCACAAAAAGATCATGAAACAGGTCATGGACACGCAGGACCAGGACGCGAGCAGGCGCAGAGATTCGGTTGCCGAGGCTCCGACTCTTGTTACTCGCGCCTCCGCCCCCATCACAGACGAGACGGGGCAGCATGATCTCCACGAGGACTTTGCGCCGCACGATGAATGCGAGGGCGGCGACTCGCCAGGGACAGTCCGATCCGTCGACGAGACGGGAACGTCAACTTCCGAAGATGGCGAGGGGGAGATCTCGATCGTTGAAGAGTATGTCAAGGGACCTGACGCCCCTCTTGTGGGAACGTCCGGCGCGACTGGGACGGTGGAGGAGTACGAAATGAAGAAGTTGGCGTTCGACGATGGCGGTAGTGCCCATCTCACTGACGAGTACTGTGATCTCGACGAGGACGAGCGCCTGAGTGACAGCAGCGACATGAGCGACAGTGACATGATTTCCAATATCCTTGACGCGACGGAAGATGACGAGAGACTCCAGGGCCCATCGGAAGGCGCCGATGAGTCAAGCGGAAGCGGCACGCGAAGCCCTGGACTCGCGAAATCATCATCTACACACATGAGTACCGAGGCACCCCTCAGGCCGAAGGGCAGGTGCACGATCGCAATCGTTGCCGCGGGGCTTGTGAATGGACAGCACGAATCGAAAGTTTTCGTCGCATATCGCATCCGCGTGACCGACGGCTTCTCTACGTGGTATGTCACTCGTCGGTACAGCAACTTCGAAGTGCTGCACCGCGTTCTGAAGGATACCGTTCGTGGGTATCGCTACAAGCTGCCTCCGAAGCGCATTCTCTTCCACCAGCTCAATGGCCGCTTCGTCGAGTCGAGAAAGAGCATGTTGCAGAGGTACCTGAACCAAATACTTCGCGACGATGTCACCGCCGAGGACGACGAGGTGTGGCGGTTCTTGAGCATGCAGGAATACGATTCGGAAGGAGCGCTCGCGAACGGAATGTTCAGCAGCGTCTCGAGGCGCTTCAGGCAGCCGATGGACGCCATCACGAGGAAGGCCAGCAACAGCATGCGTCGTGCGACCAGATCAATGAGCTCGAGCAGGTCCGGTGTGGTGCCCGGTGGTGCCATCGAACGCCTCGGCGGTGGCAGGGTCGGAGGGACAACGGATGGAGAGAGACCCACGAGTTCGTCGCAGATGGATTTGAGAGGCATGTCCTCGATAGGTGATTCTGGGACGTCTAGTCAGAGTCACAAGCGTGGCGCGTCTGCTGACGCGATTTTAGAAATGTGGGAGGAGGAGAGCAGGCGTTCCCAAAACGTTGCGGCAGCGGACGATGCCTCCTCTCCACAGCGAGATTCGGAACATGAAGACTCTGAAGTTGACCAAAACCTGTCCGCATCGTGCTCGTCCTTGCCTCGGACGGTCACATCGGACGAGGTGCAGGACGCCACGGACGCTGGGCCCGGAAGTGCGCCAGCGGATGACGTGGCGACAAGGCCAGATGCGAAGGATACGAAACGCTCCATCGATCTCCGCGGACTCGGGCTGAACGTTGTGAACCTCGTCGACGTGATATTCCAGTTTGGCAGTCGCGGCTGGATCAAGCGCCAGGTTTTGGGTGTGGCACGTCAGGTGCTGCAGATATGCCTGGGCAATACGATTGACACTTTTATCGCCGCGAGACTCGGTGAGCTTTGCACGGGAGAGACGGTAGCAAAGGGCGTAAGGTACCTCCAGAATGAGATCCTGTGGCCGGACAAGATATGGTTCGAGAATCATCCGGAGAAAATGACATCAGATCAGTGGTCGGAGTACACGCGCTTCGCGGCATCCTGCGTGCACCTGCTCCTGGTGGACAGTGCGCCGCCGTCCCTGGTGAACCTGATTGGAAAATCGCACTACCGCCGGTGCATGAATGACGTCTTTTACGTGGTCCAGAGCAAGGTATTCATGCGACAACTGGGATGCAATGTGCTCGACCTCATGACCAAGACGTGGTTTCCGGAGCTGACCGCGATGCTTGATCGGCGGTTGACGTCATCGTGATGATTGGACATTGTAGAACGGACTATTTAATCTGTGTCTTCGTTGCATCCGCACACACACACACACCACCACCACCACCACCACCACCACCATCTTGACCACAAATCGTGATGCACTCTCGCACCGTGAAACAAACACCACGGCAACGATCGGCTCGAATCGTGTGCGCCGATTCACTGGGAGCGCGTGCTCGGTCGCGCGCTCTTGCCGTCGCCAAATTTTGCCGTCTCGTTTGAAAATAATATCATTTATCTGTCACTTTATTATATAAATTTTCTATAATAAAATACCGAATATCAAAATAATTTTTATTAGAAATTGCTCACAGCGAAGGGAGCGCGGGAGAGAGGGAGAGAGAGAGAGGGAGGGAGAGGGAGGGAGAGGGAGGGAGAGGGAGGGAGCGCTGTTTCGTCCTGTTCGACGCATTGCGCGTGTGCATTATGGTACGTACCCGCCTTTCGTGCCCCCATGTCCTCGAAGAAAACGTGCAATGAATCGACCGCGCATGCGCTCGCAAGGGAAAAATCCGCAAATCTATCAGACACGTATATATGTCAGAAACATTTCGAGTTTTACTCGCGGAGCGTAAGCGGGAAGAAGAACAAGCCGCACGCGCGCTTGTGTGGGGAGGATTATGTTGCTGAATGATTCTGGTCGTGTGTGTCACTATTATCTCACTGAACGTAGAATCCACAGAGCGAGCCGACGTACGACGCAGCGTCGCAGAAGAGCACGGCGGACCTCACCGTCTTCGTCCAGAACCTACTCGTGCAAATGGTACGTTGCTTTACTGAGTCCGCAACACACGTGAGCAGCTCCATTCGCACGGGTCGAGGCCATGGTACAGAATGGCATATAATCATACCACATTCATGCTCGCTTGATACTTTATTCATTTTGAATGAGCACCATCTCATCGTCTGTACGTTTCGCGTGTTCGCGACCCTCGTCGTTCGCGCGCACCTGTCGCGACGATTCATTCGATGCTATGCGCGAGCAGCAATCTCGTTTCACGAACATGGCAGACAGCATCATCACCCGTATCGATGAGATGGGCTCGCGCATAGATGACCTCGAGAAGTCCGTCGGCGAACTGATTCAACAGGCCGGAGTCGAGAGCTCGGCAATGGAGAAGAATTCCATCGCTGCGAACACCATCATGGACGCGGCGCATGATGACGCTAACAACAGCAGCTGAATGGCGATGGAGGCCGCGACGCGTGCAATCGTGATTTGATGGAATGGGTATGCGAGTCCAGCCTTTGCTTGAGCATCGTCCGTACCCCGACCGCGATCGCGGGATTCGCGCCTCTAGGAGTGATTGTACGGTACGGTATGGTATGGTCTGTAAGTGGTAACCACGCACAACATTGTGGTTGTAAAGTAAAGTAAACATGAGTGAATACATCAGATAATAAACAAATAAACAAAATAAAAATTCACGTCGGAGCACTCACAGCCACGCCTGCCACCCATGAAACAAAGACGCAAGATTCTCCGCATCGGTGGCCTCCTGCAGCAATCGCTGCACCTGACTCTTCACGTCGAGCACCTCGCCCATCTCGATTCCGTCGAGTTTCTCACGGATGCGCTGCAGCACCGTCGACGCCTCGAATGTCTCGGAAGAATTCGCGTCGCACAGGTCATCTTCATCACCCTGTTCCCTGGGGGTCAACAACGAGACCTCGTCCAAGTCCCGCTGGCGCGCCGCGGCCTTCCGCTTCGTAAATGTCCACGAGTGCAGGGGATCATGCAGCAGGACGTCCATGATTGTGAGAAGTTCGTCCTTGTGTGCGCGAAGCACGTCCATCGTGAGCTCGCAGCATTGGCGAAAAACGCCTTCCTTGCCAGCGAAGCCCATTCCGTCCACCATATCGCGTGTCAGACGAAAGGGTACCGTCTCCGGCACGTCGAGAAGCTTCCCCTGCTCGAAAGCGATACCGTGGTCGATGTGGATCACTTCCGCGCTGCTGGAATCGACGAGTATGTTTCCCGCATGGCGATCGCCGAGCCCAACGAGATATGTAATCATCGATGACGCCGCCACGCTCCGGGTGTACGTGAGCCGACTCTCGAACCAGAGCGGCGGGCTGGGGAACATTTCGAGGAAGAAGTTGTGAAAAGCCGGCTTGAAATTCTCGCAAATGCTCTTGAATTGGGAGAGCACGTCTCTTTCTTTCTTCAGATGCGTATTGTTCTTGTCCGGCTTGAGTCCACTGGCGACCCTCACTTTCGCTTTATGGATATCCATGTTCACTTTGTTTGCTTCCGCCATGAGCCTCCGGCACGTATCAGGCGACCAGTCGCACCGACGGTGTCTCTCGTGCGCCTCTTTGGCGAAGTTCCCGAAAGGCTTGCAGCTGTCCACAAATTGCAAGAGCCCCGATCGCGGGGAGAATGGTACAACCCTGTAAGTACGCATGCGTAGCCGACGGCGCCGACACTCTGCTCGTAGATCGAAAAAGGTGTTGACGAGTCCGAAGAGCTGCTGCATCACCGCATCCTGCCTCAGGTCGTCCACGCCATTGGCCGATTGGTATTTCCCAATCTGAGCATATGTATGTCCGTCCGTGCCGATCGTCGTAATCATTTTAGTGGAGTTGATGCCATCCATCCATTCGAAGGACTTCTCAAACTCCTGGAAACCGATTACGTGCTCGTCGTACGCACATGATTCCTGGACGTCCAGGGGCACCGTGAACAGGTGCACCTTCGGCAGCGGTCCCACATTGAGCAGGTGACGCGGCAGTCTCGTGTTGTCGGTGCAAGTCTTGCCCTTTGCAACACCCTTATCCTTGTCCTTCATGCGGAGCACGCTATTTATCGAATCATAGTACCCGATCAGCGTCTCCGTGTCTCCCGCCAGGCTGCCCGGGCCATTCGCGTACTCCTGCCAGATGACCCGCGCCTCCATCGTCTTCTGCCTTTGGAATGGGGCCGTCTCATCCGCCGACTGATTCATGAGCGCATATATATGCGTGAGCGTGTGGTGAGGGTGATCGCGTAGCAGGCGCACGATGAGCCCTCTGAGATTATTCTGGAACGCGGACCTGTCGGAGCTGATTCGTGAGCTCAGCTGATGGATGAGGGGCACGAACTTGTACGACGGGAGCGTCTCGACCGCGCGCCCAATTTCCCGATTCATAAGCTCGTTGGCCATGTCAGAGAACCAGAGAGAACACATGCGCATCGTTGAGCGAAGATCGTGCCTCGAACCGAGTGAGAGACACGTGCTGTACGCCGTCACGGCCACTCGCGACATTTCTCTGCACTGATTCTCGAGCTCATCAGAATCCTTTTTGACTTTTTCCGTCAAAAGCTTCCTCCTCTTCACTGCCATCCCGTCGCTGCGATCCGGCGCGAGAACCTCGCCCGCGAGGCGGCGGTGGCGTCTGATGTACTCAGGGGATGCCAGCCGCTGCCTGATCTGACAGTGGACCTCATCGGCGTAGCAGGCGAGGCGAAAGTGCGCACGGTACCTGAGCAGCGTGTCGCCCAGGCTGTCTGCCTCCATGGCAGCCGTGACCAAGTAGTCGCGGAGAATAGCCTTCGAATGCTCCTTGCAGGATTGCCCCAGCCACTTGCCCACGAGGGAGAGAGTGTTGATCCGAAGGGGTGACTGGTCATCGGCTCCGTCCATCTGACTGCGCGCCCTCTGTGCAAGGCTCATGGCGGCCTGCCGTCGCGTATCGCCCGCTGCCCACAACAATTTCGCCTCCTCCATCGTGGCTTCGAGCTTCCACGCCCCCGGAATCGAAGGGCTGCTCCAGTCGACGCTCTTCGAGATCCGAATCGCCGCCATAGCGTCCATCTGCCTCGCCGACTTCCGAGCCACGCTGGCAACGGCGAACAGATGCAGGGCGCTTAGGCGTGAGTCGCCGGTAGCAAGCACGAGGCGCGTCGTGACCGCAATGAAGGGCTCGAAGAGGTCGAAGCGACCGTCAAATTGCGCCAGCCGCCCTCGCAGGACGTCTCGGGCTTCCCTTGGCGATTTCGACGACTTTATGGAATGAATGTACGACGAAAGCCTTCGGGGCCCAATTGTCTCGACCGTCTCGCCGCGGCCGGCCCACACAACATCCCAAGAATCGCTAATCTCATTCAGCATCTGCAGCTTCACAACCGCCGCATTGACAACGTGCGTGCCTTCTCCATTCATCACCCCCAACGCGGTCACCGTCTCCTGTCTCGCCGCAGCAATGGATCCTTCGAAGAGGGTACGATTTCGCGTCTCGATAGACTGCAGTGAAGCGACCACGAAGGAGTTGAAATGGGTACTGCTGCATTCTACGCTAAGCGCGGTGCTACTACGGCAGGATTTGTGGCGCCCACTCGCCCTTAGCGTCTTCACCGGGTCCTTCTGAAAGTTGGACCACTCACCGAGGCGCCAGACGCACTCGTCTCGAATGTCCTGGATCGCCCGGCTCTCGGTTGCGCCCAGGATTTCGCTCTCGTCGAGCTCAAACTTCAGCACCGCGTTGAGGTTACCCATACTCTTCATACAACGTAGATAATGGGCAATGGCTTGACCATCGTCGCCTCTTGCTCCTTCCGCGCAGTCCGCCCGCAGTCGTACGTCACAAATCTCGATCGCATCGAGCCAACGTCCCTCGTGCTCCGCGAGCGCGAGCTGTGCCCTCTCGTGATGTATATTCGCCAGGCAATAAATGCTGTCGGGCTCATTAATCATCTGATATATCCCGAGAAGCAGCCGCCCGCGTTCGTCCATGTCGTCGTCGATGGTACTCTCATAACTGCCCGGCTGGGTCGACGGCGGCTCTCGCTCCTGCTCGTGCTCGCGGGAATATTCTTCCACAAACATGAGCGACGTAAAGCACTTACCACAACGGTAGGCTGCGGTCGCGACGGTAAGGTAGTGAATGCGGAACCAATAGCTGTGCCTCCACTGCCTCGTCTCCCCGCCACGCCCGCGCGCACGGGACGCCTGCATGTGATTGTAGCGCCTCAGGAATTCAAGCGCCCCGACAATCGCATCGATGCAACGCATATCGCTTGATTGATCGTTCGCGAGGTACGCCGCAAGCACATCCGACAGGCTCGCGAGATGCACGTGATCGCCCCGCAGGGCAATGTCGAGGAGGACTAGCGGGAAGAGTTTCTCCGCGACCTCCACTTTGAAAATCGCGAGCGGTCGGCATCCGATGATGAGCCCGTCCCTCGCTTCCAGGATGAGGTGGCCCACGACAGTCTTGATCCAGTCGTCATACGGAAGCGTGGTCGCCGCGGCCCACCACTGCTCGATGTCCTGACGGTGCTGCCCTTCATGGATGAAATGCCTCTGTTCGCTCGTATGCAAGGTGAATTGTGCGCCACTCTTCCCGTCAAAGTATGACTTGAGAAAGTACACATAATTGTCCGACGGGAGGCGCGAATATGCGACGGCGTCCGCATTTTTCACCATCACCTTCTTCACATGGCGCAGCTCAGACAGGCGAAATGCCGTGGCCTGTGCTGCAGCGACCACTACGGAAGACTCATCGTACAACGATTCGCTCACGATGGCCATAATCTGCATCAGCGCCTCCTCGCTCACGACGGAGAACTCCTTCGATGCGCTGGCAGCGTCCACGCCCGAGTCTGTGGACGGGTTCGAGAAGGCGGCAGTTCGTGGATATACCTCGCCGCTGTACCCGAGCTCTCTGCCCGCAATGTTCGCCAACGTCGCGTTTTCGTCCCGCACGCAAGCGTGAATTAAGTGCCAGGCAATCCTATTAATATCGCCCGAGGTGGCAGTAGCGTTGCACGACGCCAAGAGCTCGTACTGAGCGTCGAGCGTGGGAGCAAATCGTAGACGGAGCTCCTCCGGCATCTTGTTCAGGTGCCGCGTTGTCGTCTCCAGCGCTTCCTTGATGACCATCGCGGGGGGGGCGGACTTTCCCTGGACTGGAACAAGGAAGGGAAGGCGATCGCGCATGCAGTCTCGCTCTGATAGGTACCGATACACGGACGTGAGCGCCGCGTTGCTGTCTCCATCAAATTCAGCGGGAGTCGGTGACGTCACATCGTGCCCTGACACAAGAGTCCACAGCCTGGACGCCAGGTAGCCGAAGGTGTCGTCCATAAGCAGAGCGTGTGATGCGTCCGCCCGGCGATCGAAATTCCGAAGCAGCTCCTCCATCTTCGTGCATGCGTCGAGGCACCCATCACAAATCATATCGGCAAGGGTCAGGAGAATTGTCCTGAGGTGCATCGGCTTGCTCGCTGTCGGGCCGAGCCACTCTATCACGGCGTAGAACCCATGATACGCACATTTATGACGGACCGACCGCAGAGACTGCACAAACGCCCGCTGGTGGCTAAGAAGCGTAGAAACAGCAGCGTGCGACAGTTCGCCGCCGCGCCTGTCGTGCCCCGCTGCGGCCGCATGTTGCACTTTCTTCATCTTATCCACGCTCACTTTCATCGGTATGAAAGTGTCTTTGTCGGATCCCATGCTCCCTTTGAGGCGTGTTCGGTGCGCGAGTTGCTCGATGACGCGCGCAAGCGAAGTTTTGAAGGCATCCGGGGTGCCAAACTTCGAGAGGGTTTTCTTAATCTGATCCCACGGTATGCTAGCAACGGTACATTCCGTGATGATCAGACTGGACGCCTCCTCCAGCAGCTCACCCTCGTGAGTACCCCGATCACGTGCGAGCCTGCCAACATTGCAAGAAATGCCCCTCGATGCGAAGGACGCGATAAGCGGGGCAGACCAGCAATGCAGGAAGTCGCTCTTGGAGCTGAAGCCAAAGATGTGGTGCATTTCAGCAATGCTCTCCGCCCGGAAGCGTTCCAACGCAAGGAATGCGGTGATCACGGCTGAGTGAAAGAGCAGAAGACTCCTCCTCCCATCCTCGTAGCCGAGTGCCCGGCCGACGCGATCAAGCGCGTTGCACACGGCTTCTTCGTCCTCCGCGACAAGCACGGCATGTCCGCAGAGCATCTTCAGCGAACCGCTCTCTGTAATACCGCATCGAATCGCGCTCTCTTCAAGGAATGCAATGTCCGTCACCCTTTCCTCAAACGGCATTTCCCTGTCATCGTCGTCGGTTTGATCCTGGCTGTATCGGACGCACAGTTTCTCGCACGCCGCATCGAAAAACTTGATGGGATGCATCTGAACTTTCGTCGAGCACCTCATGAAGAGTTGATAGAGGCGCGGCACGTTCTCCGCCGCGCACGTACGTACACCGCCGTTGCTGTCTCGCAGGCTTTCGAGCAGCTCAAGCATCCGGACGTCCAGGTGCAAGTAGTCACATATTCGCAGCACCTCTTCCGTATCGGGCCACGCGTCAGTGTTTAGAACGGTAACAATCAGCTGAACATTCAGACGTATACTCGCCTCGCGGCATTTGGGCGAAGAGGAAGACACGTACTCTCTCCCGTCAGAATGCGCGCACGTCTTAGTCTCGAGGCTTTCGAGAAGATTGCCCCGCTTCAGAAACATTTCGCGGACAAAGTGCTCACGCCTGCCGACGTCCCTCTCGCAGTCGACCGTGCTGGCGACGTGCTCGCACTGGGCGCTGAAGAAGACCCACTTTTCCCTCTCGGCCTTCGCAGTCGCACACATCATCATTTGCAGCGTCGCGACTAGGGAATCGAAGTTCGTGCCTGAATTTGACAGATTACCAGCTACCGCATGAACCACTCGCGCCCTGGTATCCCACGGATTGCTGCTACTTTGTGCCACGGCAACAAGCAGCTCCTGCTCCAGGACCGAGGCCTGTCGCGAAAATCCGGCACTCGACATGCTCGTTGCCATTCGAGTCAGCCAATCAGTTATACGGTCCCTCATTTCCCATAGGTTGACCTGTGGAGATGGTGACATTGTCGGCATGCTATCGCAGTCTTCCTCTGTATCCCACCTCTCCGCGACGCACGCGAAGTGATTTGTCATGCTCGCAGGGAGCCGACGAAGCGCCGATGCGAAGTCATCTAAAACAGATTGAACGTCACCAGCGTCCTCAGCTCGGACACAGGCCGTGTTGCACGTGCTCGAGACCGCGGGGCTCATCGAATGCAGCAGGCCGTCGAGAGAGCGATGAATGGACGTCAGCCTCCGTTCAAAGGAGGCCAAGTCGCCCCCCGACTTGACCCTCCCGCTCGCCTGGAGGATGCTGAGCTCCAGATGCTTCGCGACCTTTCGCAGGCTAACGCGGACCAGATCCGTCATTGATTGTGCGCGGCCGATATCGGCTTCGCTCATCTCGTTGTGGCGCGTGCGGTACGCGCGAACGAGCTCGCCGCGGGTCATGGACGCCACGTACGCGATTCGAAGCAGAACGTCCGGATCTTTGGACCGCCGTCGTGCTGTCTTCCACATCGAATCTTTTGCCGTCCCGGTAAGCTCGAGCCCCATCTCGAGTCCGACGTAATTGACCTCGGCAGGAAAGCCGCGGTCGCCGCCACCGGTTTCACCCGGCCGTACGTCGTCGACAGCGTACCACCCGCGGCCAAACATCGCAGACCGGACGAATCGCCACACTTCAACTTCTGTGCATGCCCACGTGCTATCGTGTTCGAGCCACCTTATCATCCTCTCGCGTTTGCTCCTGCGCTCGCTCACGCTGCAATTCTCATGGACATTCGCAAGGATCGTGCTGTACAATCGGAGGTGCGCTGAGAGGCAGACGTCCTCCCCGCAGGCATCAGGCGACGCCGGCCACGACGACGACTTTGAGAACCTCTCGGGTATCTCAAATTTCACCGTCGTGCATCGCTCAATCACGTCACAGATTACCCGCATGGCGCAATTGCTAAACGCCTGCTGCTGTCTGGTATGCTGCTGCTGAGCGACGTTGGACGCGGTGGGGGCGTTCGCCATCCTTTTGCCCATCCATTCAATGAGCGTGTGCCCAATATCCTTCCACCCGGACTGCAACTCGGGTGCTTCATCTCCATGCGGCTCGTGCAGCCGCGAGAATGAAAGACTAAGTTCTGAGACGCAACGCAGAATGGAGAGATTGCCATAGTCTATCCCGTCGTTGCCCTGAAACGTGTCGACAAGCTTCCGCTGCAGCCACTGGGTGCATTCGGAAAACTGCGTCGCTCCCATGTCGGTCGCGAGCGCCGTTTGAAACATGCCACCCCACGTACTGAAATTCTCCGCAGCGCGACGCAGCACTTCTTCAGCCCACATGGAATCATTAACCCGGGTACGAGTCTTTTTCGAATGGACAGAGTCGCGAGTTGCGATGGACGCCGCAATCGCGTCTGCGCCCAGCTTCCGAATTGCGGCAGCTTCCGCGGTGGAGTCTCCGACCTCTGGATCGAAGGTGTCCGAGACGATGATGCCGTGGTATCCGGCTTCCTGTACCTCCGGTGCAGGGTCGAGCGTGTCCATCACGTCGAAGATGGCATCCCCGATCGTCAGCCAGCAGTCCGCGTTGGCACCGATGAGCGTAGTCAGGAGCCGCGCGCTTTCGCACTTGAACGCCAGCTTCGCATTGTTTCCGCAAGTCGACCCCAGCGCCCTTCTGATCGCATCGAGGAGAACCTCCACCATCTCAGGCAGGTGCGACAGAAGATCCTTCCCATGTGCATCGACAAATTCCCTGAGCGCCACCAACATGTTCACTGCCTGCTGATTGTCGTAGCGAATCTTCCGCATCCCTGCCAGGAAGAATTCCCACGTCACCGATTTCGCGCCCGGACTCAAGTCGCTGTGCACTAGCGCGAGCACAGATGCCAGCATGCGGGTACGTCTGTTCGCGGCGCTGTTGCTCATGCCTTCGACTCCTTTGCTGGTGCTGAGGATGGGAATTATGTACGAGGTCAGCAGGCCCTCGACAGTCTTGGACCGCGCGCACTGGCTGTACTCGCCCACCGCGAGGAGATCCTTCTCGACTATTTTCTCGTACTGTGCCACCGCACGCTCACTGAGCACACCGCTCGTTGACAGGGCGAGCATATCGCCGCAGTGGTCAAACAGTTTGCTGGCAACGGCAGTGAGATTGTGCCGAAGGTGTCGCGTCCTCGACCTGCGCTGAGACTGCTCGAGGAGCTCCTTCAGGCTGTCCACCCACTCGTCTTTCAGCACTCGTTGGCCACTGCCGCCACTCTTCAGATCATCTGTTTCCCTATCGATTGCCTTGCAGAGCCGGCGGCAGAGCACGCCCCAGGTCCCATGACCCACCTTCTTCGTCTCCTGCACGTCAAGCGCCGCCGTCGCCTCGTCGAGCTCAACGAGCGCATTGCGGTCGGACAGGAGCGACGTCAGCATTTTCAGAGCATTGGCGCGCCGCGTCTTGGATGTCGCGTCGAAATCATCATAGAGATCGCGGTACCACTCCTCGTCGCGCGCGACGTACTGGCCCGTCGGCATCGTATCCGCGCCCGCGCCCCTGTGGATGATGACGCAGAACGCCACGCGCCGCACGGGCCGCGCCGCAACGCCCCGCGGCTACACGCGCGCACGCCCACGTGTACTACGACTGCGTATCATGTGCACAGTGTGGACTCGGAGTTCTTTCGTTCTCCCTCGCTCCCTCCCGCGCGCCCTTTACCGCGAAATGGTCCCCCCCCCCCCTGCCTCGTCCCGCCAACCGCCCACCGCACGGCGCGCCGTCTGCTTCGCGCGGTTTTTCTTTCTGTGTGTGTGCGTGTCGCCGCCTAGGAAAGGGAGGAAGGTGCAGCAACGCACCTTCATTATCGTCATCATCATCATCATCATCATCATCATTATCATCATCGGCGTCGGCGTCGATGTCGACATCTTCGTCGTCGTCGGATTCACATCATCAGTCGTCATCGCGTTGCTGCTCCTCTCGTTGTAAGTATTTCGAGAAACAAGGTTCTTTCCCTCCTTGAGACTACGCACATACGATACCGAGCGACGCGGCCTCCATGGGGCGGTGATTACGAGTGGACACAGCTCGTAAATGGTCGATGAGCTGAAAGTGCGTGAGGAGAACTGCTAATGCACGCAGTGGATGGCCCCACGTTGTCTACAAGGAAAAAAGTACTCGTACAAAACAATCAATTCGGTCAATGTGGAGCCTGTCTCTGGCAGTCTCTCTCAATCACAAGACAGTCATCAGAACGGCGCCGATATCAGAGTTCATTTCAGCTCACTTTGTTCTTGTTCTTGTAGTACTCTTTCAGAGCGATCTTGACTTCGTCTCCGCCAAACACCATGACGGTTGTCAGGTAAATCGAGAGCCCCATTCTCGGGATGACAGCTCGGTAGAAGCCTGCAAGTCCGTTCTCAGCGTAGATCCTCTGGGCCGCCTTGAAGAAGCTGGGCTTCGCCTCGCCCTCACGAGCAGTCTGCATCTCCACGCGGATAATTTCGAGAGGCTGATTCCAGCACATCGTCGCCCCGCCCAACACAGCTGCAGACAGTCTCTCGACTTTTGTGAGCTTCCTCGTCTTATCTCCACCCTGGAAAACTTGCTCAGTCAGCCTCGCAACGCCGAAGCGTGTTCCCCAATTCGTCATCTGGCGCAGCGCGACTGCGCTCACGCCCCTGTACATTCCAGCGATTCCCTCCTTTTTTATGATATCCGCGGCGACCGCGAGCGTCGACGGTGTGTTCGGCCCGCCCTTGGCTCTGGTGACCTCGATGGTCTTCATCAGGCACGCAGGGGCCATTGTCGTGTAGGCCTGAACAACACCGCCGCCGCTGCCGCCCAGCAGCCCTGCGACGCCCTTAGACGCTCCCATACGCGTGGCGTTCTCCTCGATGAAGGAAGAAGACAGCAGGATAACGCCTCCCTTCGTGCCGGCTTCGAGCCACGCCCACGGGATGAGGCCCTGATAGAAGCCGGCGATACCTCCCCTCTGCCAGGTCTTCTGCATCGCCACCATCAGATTATCGCCCCTGTTCGCCGCCTGGTGCGTCTTAATCACTTCGAAGGGCTGTCCGAGCGTCGAAATCTCAAAGATGTTCAGTCCGCCGCCGATGACAGCGTTCGCCCACATCGGGATCCCGGGCTCTGGTTTCCCCATCTTTCCCCCTCGCCCCTCACGCACGCACGCTCACAGACGACGACTGAAGCTCCCGTCGATCCACCACCACCACCCGCTCACGCCGCGCGTTCAGTCTTCCCCTCGCGATTTTCCTGCCACCTTCGATCCGTTTGCGTGCTCGTGGCGCCCGAATCCACCTCCGAATCCGTCTCCTCGAGATGATTGATTGATTGATTGATTGATTGATGAGATCGATCTCGCTCGCTCGCGCCGCCGTCAATTTTTTTTTTTTTTTTTTTCCCTTTCTCTCTCTCTCTCTCTCTCTCTCTCTCTCTCTCTCTCTCTCTCTCTTTGTGAGATGCGTTCGTTTCTGGACATTCTAGACATTATCCTTATTTTTGTAATTATAATTACAATAAATAAAACGATCTTTTGTAAAAATGTTCGATAATATTATACATGATAGTGCATAAATATCTCAATTCTATTCAATTAGAACAGTATTTGAG
>Ga0099800_1135_pt1 | contig 19859 bp, 15 predicted proteins | sample Uncmet6_SortRC_1_FD_89868 | JGI IMG/M metagenome (GOLD analysis project Ga0099800, IMG submission 89868) | Marine eukaryotic communities from CALCOFI LINE 67, Pacific Ocean - CN11_C50_N6_SortRC_1 | ecosystem: Environmental > Aquatic > Marine > Oceanic | place: Pacific Ocean: Monterey Bay... | reverse complement strand
TAGTACCCACAGCCGTTGGCTAAGCGCAGTGCTCAGTTTCCTCAGTGGGAAAAATTAAACCATGCCCCTTTAGGGCCTATAGTCCTTCAGCTGCAAATATAGCTTATTCAGCTTATCTCTGATCACCCGATGATTTGGCTTTTTCTGGCAAACAAGATAGTCAGAATGAATTTTCTGCGCTTTATCAGCAACACCCGAAAGCTTACCGGAAATGACTGCTTTTTTTAGCTCGATAAGATCCATCCTAACCTTAGCAATACCTTTATCTCCCTTAGACTTTAAGCGATTAACTATCTTTTGAATTTCATTTGAAAAGTGCTTATCTAGCATAATCGACCCTCCCGCTTCTTATTTAGAGAGGTATCGGCTGCAAAAGAGATTTATAAAGCCATCTGGCAAGAAGAAATACAACTCCGCACATCACCCTACACTACGAAGAAAAGTTCATATTCTTAGCCTTCTCAACAAGATCCTTCTTTTCATCATCGGAAAGGCTGGCCATCATATTCTGCAGCTGCGCCACCTGTTCCGGCGACATATTTTTTACTGCATCCATGGCCTTAGAAAAAAGATTACCACCTTTTAAATCTGCAATGTTACCAGCCTGTTCCCTAAGCATCGCAGCCATTGGATTATTAGGGTCCGACATCATCTCCAAAAAAGGATTACCTGCCATACCAGTTGCTTCCGCCGCCTCCGCAGGTTCGGCACTAGAAAATATAATCTTATCGGCATCCATTTCATGCTCGATCCCCTTTTCCTTAAGAAAATCAAGAATTTTTCGAAAATTAAGCCCCTTAGAGTCCGCTGATTGCCATAGAGCATCAACCGGAAACGCAACCCGACTGCTCGGAAAACCATTCTTCTCTAAGTTTTTAAGTATCGTTGCAATGAAGTCTCCATAATCAGAATCAGGCACAGCCACCCTCCCACAATCTATAAATAACACTGGAAAAATTATCACAATGACAGCAAATAACAACCTCTTCAGGCATCATCCTGATCTTCCTGTTTTTCTTCGTCGATTTCATCAGAAAGCAACAAGAAATGATTGGTAAAAACCACAAAGAAACAAAGAATCCCACCTAGAAAACCAAGCCCCAAAGCTTTTGCAATAGCCAGCCCTTCATATTTTGCAAAGTAAAAAGCTATCGAACACCCTAAGATGAACACAAAGAAAAAAAACATCAGCAAAGGTTTTTTGAAGGCAAGGTGGCTTTTTTTCATATAAAATCCAAAATTTGCTAGAATAAACTTAATTTAAACCAAGTAACCAGGACGTCGATCATTACAAAGCTCAGAGTCAAGGAGATCGTCTGTTGCCTTATAACTCTTGGAAGCCTGCTTGTTACTACACCAGTGCCCGCAAACCCTTATACTATCCAATTGGAAACTGAAGCCACTATATTCGCCAGTGGTTTCGCACTGCTTGGCCTCAGTCATATAGCCATACACAATAAAAAAACACCAACTCTCAGCGAAATTGAGTCACTAAACCCAAAAAGCCTCTTCAAAATCGACCGACCTTTTGCTGGCAATTATGACACAGTCAGTGCTAAGCATAGCTACTATTTTCTATACTCATCATTACTCATCAGCCCCATCAGCGGATTTCTCTGGCTTAGCCCAAAAAATAAACTACCTATTTTAATTATGAGCCTAGAGGTTGCCCAATGGTCAGCAGTAGGTAGCCAAGCAGCCAAAGCTTCTGTGCGTCGTTTCCGCCCGAGAGCCTACCCAACTAGCACACTGGGAGCACCTAGCAGACTGGCCAAAGACCAAACAAATTCATTTTTCTCTGGGCATGCATCAGCAATATCCTCATCACTCTTCTATACGGCTACAATTATTGCACAAAAAAGCAGCTCAACTCATGCGGCCATAGCCTACGCCAGCGCCTCTGTGCTTTCCATTTATGGAAGCTGGCTCCGCGTAAAAGCAGGGGGCCACTTTCCAACAGATGTATTGACCGGCCTCATTTGGGGGGGAGCAGTCGGACACATCATACCCAGACAACACCTGACAGGAAGCTTTGATATATCACTCTTTAGCAAGCAACATTACTGCGGTGTAGTATTCAGAAAAAAACTATAAAACAAAGGATTAAACGACCCCAAAAGCATCAAATGTCACAACTCCTGCCAGATTTTCAGCCGGCAAATGGTCTTTAACGAAGTCTACCTCCTGCCAAAGAGTCATGCCTAAAGGGACCACCACAACCACTTGGTCGCAATGCTTAGCCAAAAAGCTAATCTCCTGCCAATACCCATGCTCAGGTGCGTGAATCGACACTCTCCCATACTTTTTCTTGATAATCGGCAACCACTTCTCTAGCCCTGCACCAGGCAATGATCGAAAAGCTGCGGCCTTGGCAACCGGAAGATGATCTAGCCTTATTTTAGAGTCTTCTCTTCTTTTTACTTCCTTCCAAGTCAATTTACCTTCAAGAAAATCATATGCATCCCCATACCCAGTATCTGCAACAAAAAGAGGTGCCCGGTTATTTAAATCTATTACCAAATGAGACTCATTTCTCTCCAGACAGTACATCCTAAAAATATTTTTTAAACCCTGCTTTACAACAGGCGAATCCCCCAGAGTAATAAACAGGCAGGATCGAGAATTATTCCGCCAAAACCTAGAAACTACTTTTCTGTACTTCAAAAACAAGCCATATTCACTAGCCATCCGAATCGTCCGAGAATTAATAGAAAAAGTCGAAGCCAGCTCAGTTATGGAGCTATTACCCAATGTTTCCAAATCTACCTTAGAAAAATGCACCAGTTCAGGTGATCCAAGTCGCTTCGAAACTCGCCAAGCATCAAAGGCTTTTCCGGAAAAAAAATCTCGAAATAACGCAATTATGAATACGCATAAAAAGAAAACTAAGCAAAATGCCATAGACACGATCAAAGCCGTATCATCAGTTTCACCAACAACAACTGGCGAACTAAAGCCAATGCTAGCAAGCTCAGGAGCTGCTAACTGCCTTAAAATAAAATCTTTTGTTAACTTATACCGCTCAAGGCTTTCTGCAGCTCTGGTATAGCTTTTAAGGCTTGCATCATTGAGAATTTGAGCCTGCGTTAGGTTTAAAATTCCTGCAGCTTCCAAAGTCTTTTCTATATTTAGCAACTGCTCTTCTCTTTCCAAGCTATTATTTTCACGGATAAAATCGTGCTGCCTGACCGCAATCGGTCTGTCCAGATCTCCAGAAAATCCCCATTCCCACTTCACTAAGCTATATAGTTTCTTTTCTTGATCCAAAAGCTTCTGCGCTTCGCTATCACTTATCGGTAGGTAAGCGTCACTAGGTTGACTAACCCGACGTTCAACCAGACTGCTTGTAAAGCCCCTATTAACCTTATTCGCAGTCAAGTAAAATTCTAAATTACCAATAACCTGATTCAAGAACTCCAACTCGACTTGAAGTTGTTGGCGAGAAAACTCCTCAAAAAAGGTATCACATAGATAATAAGCTTTCTTTAAATCTCGAGAAAAACACTCTAAAATAAGTGTAGATGTCTCCTTTATCGACTCTATTTCTATATTTTGACCAGCAACAACCACCTCTCCATTTCTTAGGCTGGGCCAACGTATGCCGGCTAAAAAGCGATCTAGTAAACCCTTAGCCACTTGATCTTGGGCAGAATTCTTTTGCTTTTTGGCTAGAATTTTCAAAAACTCTTGATCCCGCTGAGAATCAAGAAAAGCAGTTTCCATACTAGCAAAAGAGCGATTCGGCCCTGATTTCATTGCTATAAACACCGGCAACACCGGCAATTGCTTGTCGATATAATGAGCTGACATGATCACTTTGTAGGTATTGGCTGACGACATCAAAAATAGAGCAACCATTGCTGAGGGCAGCAAGCCGAGAAGCAAGATAAGAAAAACATGTCGTCTGAGGAATCCAAATAAACATGGAATAACAGGAAACCCTGATCTCTGATAACTACTTCTAAAAATACTATTAAGCTTCTTGCCCATACTAGATATCATAAAGGAACAGGCAAACCATACACAAGAGAGAGCTCTGTATAAAAGTAACCCATAAAAGCTGCTCAAACGCAGCCCATTTATTTGCAATCAGAATATCTGCAAGAAAAAATGTGATAAAAACCAACCAACTCACCACTATTTTAATTTACAACTAACAAAACCAGCTGAATCTCCTTCAATGACTAAAAACATGCTATCTTATAAAAAAACCTCTGCCAAAGAGCCAAAGAGCCAAAGAGCCAAAGAGCCAGAGATAATAATTTGCCTATATTTCTTAAGATAATCATTATAGTTATGTTTAGCATGACCACAGCGTATTCTCGCAAAACGACTTTCTCTAACTTCACAACAGCAAAACGCCATATGACGGCAATATATGCGAAATTAGACAAAAAACATCATTTCACCCTGTACTGCAAATGCAGCTTCAGTAAAAAAGTCGTCGACCATCGTAGCTGCGGATACATTCCCAAAAGAGCAAAAACAAAAAAGGGCGGGCGTAATAAACGAGCCTACAGACTTGAGTGGGAACACATCGTTCCAGCACATGCCTTCGGTCAATCTTTTGATGCTTGGAAAAACAAAGAAAATTATAAGAACTGTAAGCAAAAAAGTTCTCGAAGCTGTGCAAGGCAAGAAGAGCCGGAATTCCGCTATATGGAGGCAGACCTCTACAACCTTTTTCCTGCCATAGGCGAAGTAAATGCTGATCGATCAAACTTCTCTATGGCTATGATCTCTGGAGAAAGAAGAGATTACGGTTCTTGCGATGTTGAAATAAATAACAGAAAAATCGAGCCAAATGAAACAATCCGAGGTGATATTGCGAGAACTTATATGTACATGAATGCAGCCTACCCGCATCGAGGGATCATATCCAACAAAAACGCTGAGCTATTCGAGGTATGGCACCGACAAGACCCAGTCGACCGGCTTGAAATTGAACGAGCTAAAGCGATCCAGGAGAAACAAGGTAATTGCAATGCCTTCGTGCTAGACTGCAGCAATAACAAACCTATTTCCGTTAGCACCGGATTTCCGCAACCAAGTCCTTGAAACGATTAACTTTAACACGAACAATGTTGATACTTTCATTCCAGAATTGACTATCCTCTAGGTCTACCCCCATATGCTTCTTCGCCAAATCCTCTGCCGTCATCCGCCCAGTATTACGCAAGAGCCCGATGTATGACTGATAAAAATCTGAACCAAGTGACTTTTGACGAGAAAAGACCCCCAGGCTAAATAAATAACCGAAAGTATATGGAAAGTTATAAAAACTAATACCCGAAATATGGAAATGCAGCTTTGAAGCCCAAAACATTTTATTCATTTCAGACAAACAATCTCGGTAGTGATCACGCCAACTTTTTTCCATAAGCAACTTGAGCTCGGCAATGGATAATGGACCCGCCGCTCTCTTTTCGTAAAGAGCTTTTTCAAAATCATATCTAGCTGGAATATTTAATAAAAATGCTTCAGCTTCCCGAGCGTCACTCCATAATATAGGCAGTAGTTCAGACTGTGAACGCCCCCGATTCCGCAACTCTTCGAGCACAACGGTTTGTGCAAAAATACTGGCTGTTTCCGCTAAGGTCATCGGATACCATGTTTGCGATATCGGCATATCTCGCATAACCCAGCCATGAAAAGCATGGCCCAATTCATGCGCCAAGGTAATGACATCCTTAATACCACCAGCATATGTCATATAAACCCTAGGAGTGCGTGACTTTGGAAACCGTGTACAATAAGCACCAGGACGCTTAGATTTACCATCCGAGCCTTCTATCCAACGGTTTTCAACCATAATATCAACAAAACTTCCCATATCTGGGTCAACCTTCGCAAACGCATCTCTTATCAGTTTGATGGCATCGTCAAATAACCAAAGATCAACCTTAGAGCCTGGAGGTGGTGCAAACAAGTCCCAGGGGCCAAGCTGCTCTATGCCAAGGCAAGCTGCTTGAGCTTTTAGAACCTCGCGTGCAACCTCATTATTTTCCGATACCGTCCCCATCATCGTATCCAAAGTAAGCCGAGATATGGCCCCCTGATGACATGGAGGGTCAAGAAAATGCAGCTCAGTAGAGACCGAGCGCATTTTATATGTATCAAGGCGCCATCCTGCGATTGCGTTGAGCCCAGCCGCAACCGCCTCCTCCTGCTCTTCCCAAGCACTGTTTTGAGCTAGCCAAGCCTTGCGACGCACGTTGACATCACTGTTTTCCATGTACGCAGCTGCTTGAGCAAGACCTAGAGACTTTCCATCGGGCATAGCTACATTCATACCACCGGACACAATATCATATAAATTACCCCATGCTGTTGGCCCATTCAGCTCGAGAGTTTTGAGCATCTTCTCTTCTTCCAGTGTTAAGATCTGCGATGACAAGAGCCTGAGCCTAGATAAGGTATAGGCCTCTGCCGCAACCTCACGAACCTCTATGAATTCTTGATATACGCCACTCGAGACTAACTGAACCCAGCGTTGCCAGTCCTGCAATGCGACCCCCAACCTAGCCTTAAAACTTTGGCTTTCCGCCAGTAATGCCCTAGCCTGAGAGTTTTTTGCATCTACACTAGCAATACAGTTGGCCCATGTGTTTATATTCCCGACCAAAATAAGAGCCTTATTTTTTACACTGAGTATTTGCTGGGCATCTGCAATATGGGACTTTTCCTCCTTGGGAATACCGGCCTCTAGTAATCCCTCCCCAAGACTAGCTATGGTCTCAAAATAATTAGATAATAACTGCCGATCATCTACCAAACTCTTATCACCAAAATCTGAATATTCAGACGCAATATCCCATTCGGGGCCTTCATAGGGTTTAGACATAAAAAAGATCCATAATATTGAACAAATGAATATTTATCTAAATATAGTTTGCAGCCAAATTTCTGTCAATTCTGCACAAATGCCTTTCAATAGACCACCAGACACTCATGTGCTATTTTAGTAAAAAAATAAATCATGAAGGTTTAAAATGCATAAATTAATTGCCGCTACATTATTCACATTCGCTTTGGGCGAACCGTCTCTCTACGCCTCTTCATCAATTGACATTGGTCTGGGCATTACTCGGGGCGGCACAGCCATAGGTGGAGCTTACAATTCCAAGTCATCCAGCAAGCACAGCTACGGTGGCTACCTTAGAATGATTCCAAAGAACGAGGATAGCAGCTCGGCACAAGATGGAATAACCAGCATTAGTGGCTGCTTCAAAGGTCAGCTAAACGCCGGTGCTACCAAAATTTATGGTATAGCTGGAGCTAGCGTCCTGATGCTAAATCCCGTCAGCGGCGATTCGGAAACGGCAATAGGCCCAACCTTGGGTTTCGGCATGCTGCATAGACTAAATAAAGGTATCGCTCTTGGAATAGACTACCTCAGCCATACGGCTTGGAACGGTGACTCTAAGGGCAGGACGTTTACCTCAACACTTTTGGTAGCCAATGTAAGCATCTAATAAATTTAGATAGTATTAAATATTTTTAAAAAAGCTTTCATTGGCTGTGTAGGTAGCGCACAGGCAACTTTCGCTTATCAAAGCGAAGCTAACTTATCAAAAAGCCCAACCTAGCTGGATGAGAAGAGCCATATACATAGCCTTTTCCGCAATAGCGCCAGCCACAGCTTCAGCTTTTGCTCCAGCCTCACTAAAAGTAATATCATCATCCGGCAGATTGGAATCTATCGTGAACTTTTTAGTAGTTGACAATGGTACCGTAAAACCTGCCCACTCTGCACCAGCGAAAAATCCACTTTTAAATGACCAAATATTCCCAACCGCTAGGTAAGCCACAACAGATTGTGCCGCCATATTCACGTCCCTAAAGACGGGAGTGCCGTTAGGGCCGGATTCAACATCCAGAGAAAACAGAGTATTGATAAACCTAAGACCCAGACCGCTAGTCAGAAACAGTGAGTCGAAAACATAATATCGCGAGTTAAGAGCTACTAGGCCGGCACCTAACGAAGCCTGAGTCACGGTTATAGGTGGCACATCTTCAAGACTACCAGCTAGCTCAGCAGTTCCAATGTGGCCCGCTAGCCCGAGGGACAGCTTATCCGATAGGTGATAGTAGGCTGCCCCGCCAAATCCAGGAGTCTGCTCAAAAGCAGCCCCAAATGTCACTGCCGCACTTACAGATTGCTTAGCCCGGATCTTCGCAGACCCCATCGCCTTCTTTTTCCTTTTCCTTCTCCGCTTCCTTCGCCGCTTTTTCCTCTTTTTTTTCTTCTTTTTTACTTGTGCTACTTTCTGAAAATCCTGACCAAAAGCTGGCACCACCGGCACAGCAAAAGAGAGCAGTAATAGCAGGATAAGGTATTTCATAAAAGATTCCTAAATCTATCTGAATAGAAGCTTCTGCTTGTAGCAATTTTAGCACCGATAGGTAATCGGGTCAAAACCTGCAGATTAAGCCGTCTTCCAGATCAATTTCAAACCCTGGCTTATCAACCAAGTATTTACACCAGACTCTTGCCCAAGCGGCCTTGCGAGTCACTATAAAAACTTTATTATGCAACCTAACTAATGACATAAAAAGATCTGCAATAAACCAGATAAACCCAACATTATCTAATAATTATAATTACTTAACCTACTACCACTCAACTCCGAGTCACCGTGCAAAAAACTATCTACCTTAGCGGCAGCGTTGCGACCTTCGGCTATTGCCCAAACAACAAGGCTCTGCCCGCGACGACAGTCCCCTGCCACAAAAGTCCCCTCCGCCTCGTTAGCTCTTAGGTTCTGCCTAGCATCTAAACTAATAGGTAGCTCACCAAGCAAGCTAGCAGCATCCGGGCCCAAATACCCGAGGGCCAGAAACACCAATTGAGCATCCCAAACCCTCTTACTACCAGGAACTTTAAACATTTCTGGCTTGCCTGCCGCTGAGGTTTCCCACTTTACATCTATGGTGGTTACAGATTTTAATTTCCCAAATTTATTCCGATCAAAAGACTCAGTAGCAACAGAGAAGTAAGTTTCATTTCCCATTGCATTGTTTTCAATCACAGAAGTTGAAGGCCTGTAGGAACGGTCATATCTAGGCCAACAATCCTCTTGCCTGCGATTCGCCGACGGCTTAGGCATCAGCTCAAAATTAATGACGCTACGCGCACCTTGTCGCAGAGAAGTACCAATGCAGTCGGAGCCGGTGTCCCCACCACCTATCACTATAATATCTTTGCCCTCAGCACACAGGATATCAGGAAAACCCCATGCCGGGGTGCCTAAAATCCGCGCCGACTGTTGGCACAAAAAATCCATTGCAAAGTGGACACCCTCCCCCTGTCGACCATGTATATCAAGGTCTCTAGGCCTTTCAGAGCCGATGCAAATAACTAATGCATCATGCTTCTCACGGACCTCTTGCCAGCTCAAGTCTACTCCGATTTCCATATTAAAGACAAACTTTATACCTTGTTCTTCCAATTGTAGAATGCGCCTTGCAACCAATTTCTTAGGGAGCTTATATTCAGGAATACCCCAAGTTAATAGACCACCTGCTTTAGGGCCTTTCTCAAAAACTACCACATCGTGACCTGTTTTTCTTAATTGCTGAGCACATGCTAGGCCACTCGGTCCTGAGCCGACAATAGCGACGGTTTTTCCTGTTGCGTTCGCACTGCATTCTGTGGGGTAGTCCAGATACTCCAAGGACTTTTCAGCGATTTTTTGCTCCATCTGTTTTATCGTAACGGGCGGGTCCGTTATGCCAAGAACGCAGCTACTCTCGCACGGCGCAGGGCAAATCCGGCCCGTAAACTCTGGGAAATTGTTCGTTGCATACAGAACCCTTATGGCCTCCTGCCAATGCCCTTCATGCACTAAACTATTAAAGTCAGGGATCCTATTTTCTAATGGGCAACCCGACATACAAAAGGGTACTCCGCAATCCATGCAGCGCCCGGATTGACTCTTTACTTTTTCAGCAGAAAGCGGCACCGGAATCTCTTTAAAATCAGTCACACGTTCAATGGGATCACGAAGCAATGGAGTCTCCCGATCCGTCGTCATAAAACCTTTGGGGTTAACCATGCTTCCACCTCAACTCTTTGTGCATTCTTTGGCGTTGATTAAGAACTTTACGATATTCTCTTGGCATAACCTTGACAAACTGTGAGCTAACATCTTCCCACTTAGATAGTATTTCTCCGGCCACCTTTGAACCTGTCAGAGCTTGGTGATCCTCAATCAAGTCCCTCAGCTCCTTTCTATCGTCAGAGGATACTTGCTCAATATCCACCATACCCAAGTTACAACGCCTTGAAAACAAACGTTCTTTATCCAAAATATATGCTACGCCGCCACTCATACCGGCAGCAAAATTTCGACCTGTTGGCCCAAGAACCACAATCACGCCGCCCGTCATATACTCACAACCATGATCTCCCACACCTTCCACAACAGCCTTAGCACCTGAATTTCTTACCGCAAACCTCTCGCCAACCATTCCTGCGGCAAAGAGCTTACCACCAGTTGCTCCATAGAGAATAGTATTGCCAGCCACCCAATTCTCGCTAGCTATCAACTTTGAATTGAGGTGAGGACGAATAACAATACGACCGCCGCTCATACCCTTACCAACATAGTCATTGGCTTCCCCCAACAAAGTAAAGTTGACTCCTGGAGCTAGAAATGCTCCAAAACTCTGGCCTGCAGTACCCTCAAAACCGAAGTTTATCGCACCAGCCCTTAGACCATCTTTACCGTGGGTTTTGGCTATCAAACCAGATAGCATACTACCTGCAGTCCGATCACTGGATTGAATCGAAAGCTTTTCATTCACTATCACATGACCTTCAATAGCTGGTTTAGAGAGCTCGATAAGTTTTCTATCTAAAACATGACTAAGGTTATGATCTTGAACATCTGTTTGGTAAACACTCTCGCCTGCTGGAGTTGCGACTCGATGGAGAATCCTCTCTAAATCCAGGGTCTTGGTTTTCCAATTCTGCCGAGATGGGTCTACCTCCAAACAGTCAGTACGACCGATCATTTCATCAATGCTGGTGAAACCCAAAGCTGCCATTTTTTCACGAACCTCCATCGCCACGAAAGTCATGAAATTCACAACTGACTCAACCCTGCCAGTATACTTAGCGCGTAGTTCTGGGTTCTGCGTAGCTATTCCAACAGGGCAGGTATCTAGATGACACTTGCGCATCATAATGCAGCCTTCAGCTACCAGGGCAGCTGTTGCAAAGCCATATTCTTCAGCTCCCAACAACGCTGCTATAATAACATCACGACCAGTTTTCAACTGACCATCGGTCTGAACCCTTATACGGCTTCGGAGACCATTAAGCACCAAGGTTTGATGGGTTTCAGAAAGACCCAGTTCCCATGGGGTACCTGCGTGCTTAATCGAACTCATTGGGGAAGCACCTGTACCACCATCATGCCCGGAAATAATCACCAGCTCAGCATGTGCCTTTGCTACTCCTGCTGCAACGGTACCCACACCAAACTCAGAAACCAATTTCACAGAAATGTTCGCCTCTGGATTAACATTCTTCAAGTCATAGATTAGCTGCGCCAGATCCTCAATAGAATAAATATCGTGGTGAGGGGGCGGTGATATCAAAGTCACCCCCGGAATCGAGTTACGTAAAGAAGCAATATAAGGCGTTACCTTATGTCCGGGCAGTTGCCCACCCTCTCCGGGCTTAGCCCCTTGAGCCACCTTAATCTGAATTTCATCGGCATTTACAAGATAGTACGGTGTAACGCCAAACCTACCGGAAGCAACTTGCTTTATGGCTGAACGCTTGTTGTTTTGTGGATCCTTTGCCTGAAAACGCGCTTCATCCTCACCACCTTCACCAGTATTCGATCGACCGCCAATACGATTCATCGCAATAGCCAATGTTTCGTGAGCCTCGGGCGAAATAGAGCCCATACTCATGGCTCCGGTGCAAAAACGTTTCATAATCTTGGATAGTGGCTCTACATCTGTAAGTGGAACCGAGGAGCGATTTTTAAACCTAAAAAGCCCACGAATCGTACACAAACCTTTGGCCTGAACATCTACCTCCTGCGAGTATTTTTTATAAGCCACAAAATCATTAAAACTCGTAGCATGCCTAAGGTTTGCAATCGTCTCGGGATTGAAGAGATGCGGCGTAGACCCAGGGCGCCACCGATGGTCCCCCCCGCACTCACGCTTTCTTTCATGTTCCACCGGCTCCCTGAATCCAAAAGCATGCATTTCTCGCACAGAGCGGTGGATCTCAGCTATGGAAAGTCCACCTAATTGTGAAATCGTGCCGGTAAAATAGGTATCTATAAGTTCACCTGATAAGCCAACGGCCTCAAATATCTGAGCTCCGCGATAGCTCCGCAACGTGGAGATACCCATTTTTGACATAACTTTTCGCAGACCTTTGCTCAGTGCAATAATATAGTTTCTATCAAAAACAGCACAAGGATCTTCGTAATCATCTTCATTACCATCACTTGGAGGAAGCAAATCGCAATCACGCATATCACGAATTGACTCAAAAGCGAGATATGGATTAACAGCGTTAGCACCATAGCCTAGCAGAACAGCCATGTGATGCGGTAAATAGGCTTCGCCAGTCTCAACAATAATACCAACATTGCCACGCTTGCCATGCCGCACCAAATAGTGATGGAGCCCCGCAACGGCCAAAACTGATGGGATTGGCATTTGCGTATTGCTTATAGCCCGATCTGAGAGAATGATAGCATTATAGCCAAGAGAGATCTTTTGTGCACAACGGATAAAAAGTTGGTTTAGCGCGTTACTCAATTCACCAGGATCATCCGATTTCGCATAAGTCATTGAAACAATAGCCCCACGCAAATACTTATTTCTGGTTTGTGCTAACTGTTCCAACTCGTAATTCGTTATAAATGGCCTAGCAAGCTTAACCTGATTACAGAGATCTGGACCCTCTTCAAAAATATTCCACTCAGACCCAAAGTAGCTTGCGATACCCATCACCAGCTCTTCCCGAATAGGATCGATAGCAGGATTTGTAACCTGCGCAAACTTTTGCCTAAAATAATCAAAAAGAGGCCGGGCTCTGGGAGACAAAGCAGCTAATGGCGCATCATTACCCATAGCTCCTACAGGCTCCTGCTTATGCAACGCCATTGGTTTAAGGTGCTCGCGCAGACCTTCTTCTGTGTAATAAAAAATACGCTGAAACTTTTCTAAATCATGACGGAGAGCCTTAGGCGGCTTCACTGGATCGGGCAACTCTTCCAAAGTTGTTTGCCCATGCTTCAACCAACTATGGTAGGGCTGTTTATTGATAAATGTCGACTTGACTTCATCATCTTCCATAAAGCGACCATGTTCTAGATCGATCATGATCATCTTTCCTGGCCACAGCCGACTTTTATAGGTAATCTTTTCATCAGGTATGGCCAACATACCTGCTTCAGAACCAAAAATAACCCTATCATCATCAGTCAAACAAAATCTGGCAGGCCGCAAACCATTACGATCCAAAATTGCACATATCCTCTTACCATCAAAGGCCGACATAGCTGCAGGACCATCCCATGGCTCTAGTAAGTTAGCGTGATACATGTAAAAGTCTTTTTTATCTTCGTTCATATGCTTGCGACTTCCCCAAGCTTCAGGAACCATCATGCCCAAAACGTGTGGTAATGACCTGCCTGTGTGGGAAAAAGCCTCCAGGGCTGCATCAAATGAAGCAGAGTCCGAAAGACCCTCTGGTATGAGTGGTAGTATATCTCTTATGCCTTCTTCACCCAAATAATCGTGAGCCAGGTTAGCTTCCCTCGAACGCATCTGATTTATATTACCCTGGATCGTATTAACTTCACCGTTATGACATATATATCGGAATGGATGTGCTAACTTCCATGAAGGAAAGGTATTTGTAGAAAACCTCTGATGCACCATAGCAACTGCTGAAACAAACTTTTCATGGCCCAGCTCAGTAAAATATGCCTCTAACTGATCGGCTAAGAACATTCCTTTATAAACGATTGTTTCTGAAGATAAAGAGCATATGTAAAAGTCACTCTTATTAGCCATGGCAGGCTGAGACAGCACAGCATTCTCGGCACGTCGCCGTGCTCGATACAAAGCCAGTTGAAACATTTCAACAGCAACTTTACCACGTCCCACAAAAACCTGCTGTATTCGTGGTTCAGCCCGCCGAGCTCCAGCACCCAAACATTGATTATCAACCCATGGCGAACGCCAGCCTATCATTTCCAAGCCTACTGCCGCTATGGCTGCCTCGATGCTAGCACAGCAATCAGCCGCCTGCTTGCGATCATTAGGCACAAAGACAATTCCTGTTGCGTAGCTACCTGCAGCAGGAAGATCGAAGCCCACCTGTTCAAGATAAAAGTCATGAGGAATCTGAGTCATAATGCCGGCACCATCACCCGTCCGAGGATCGGCCCCAGAGGCACCACGGTGAGTTAAATTCACTAGCATATCAAGGCCATCCCTAACTATAGCATGGCTTTTTCGCCCTTTGATATTAGCGATAAATGCTAAGCCGCAGGCATCATGTTCCCTTGATGGATTGTATAGACCTTCGGACTGTGGGAACTGTGCATCAGCATACAGATTCATCAATTCTCCTGGCTGCTAGTTGTTAATTTACAACTAAATTATTTTTTGAATTACTGTGAAGTCGGGGAGTCTATATCAAAACTTAATATTTTTGCATCAACAAATGCAATTAGTCACCTAGGCGTCGCATCTATGCGCACAATAGTCTCAATTATGGCGCAGTAAGCGAATCTGCTTCCAGCGATTATTTCGGAATCTAACCACAAAAGCTGCAGACAATACGAAAATAAAGACTACAAAACCATACCAAGATTCAAGTGGACCAACACCCAGATACTTGATCAGAAAAAACTGTAGAATTAACATCAGCCAATGCAAACTACCGGATACTACCATCAACCACCTGGTATCCCCCGCACCTTTCAATGCTCCGGCCGCCGTCAACCCCATTGTATCTGCAAGAATATACATAATCAGACCAGTCATCATTGACATGCTCAATAGGTAACCTTCCCCAGCCGGCGAGAAAAGAGAAATCAATGCCGAGCTCATGCATAGATAGAAAATCGATAACACAATTGTATAGCACATACCAAGAAGCATACCCCAGAGAGCAATTGCTTCTGCATCGGCTGGCCTTTCTGCACCCATAGCTCTGCCAACCAAGCTCATTATTCCAATCTGCAGCCCCAGAACCGGAATGTAGTTAACCATATCCCAATTAAACAGAATCGTAATGGCAGAGGCTGCATGAGACCCATAAGATTGAAAGGTCAAAATGAAAAGATTAAAAGCTGAGACATTCAGAACCACTTGCAGAGCTGAAGGTCCTCCAAAGCGAAACAACTGCCGTAATATCGACTTATCAACACGGAGAGCTGCAAATACCTGATACACTCGCCTCTGCTCCCTAGAAAAATATAGCACCAGAAAGAGAATCGTCCCAACACCAGAAACCAATACAGTGCTAAGCGCTGCACCCAACATTTCAAGGCGCGGAACCCACTGCCAACCGAACACGAGAGCGGCGGCAACCGGAACATTTGCCAAAGCCACAAATAGGTTAATCGCCATCACAACACCGGTTTTACCAATACCTGAAAAAAAGGATGAAATCGAAACGTTGAAGACGTTAAAAAAAGCACCTGCCAGGACTACAAGAAAGTACTCTTTCTCTAACTCCACTTGTAACTGAGAATGACCAAAAAACTGAAAACAATGGGAAAACAAATAGCCAGCTGCCAACATTATAGGATACAAGCACACCCCAGAAAATACAGCTTGTACCGTCACTAAAGCCGCTTTATCATTACGGCCTGCCCCAATGTACTGCGCAACCAAAGTTGTGCTATATGACAACAAACCGAAAAGGAAAGCAAAAAACACAAAGTGACTCAGCCCACCACCCATAGCGGCTGCTAGATGGGTCGAGCTAATCTTTGACAGAAAATATCTATCTGTAAATAGAATCAAGGTCTGAGAACCCTGACTGATAACAATGGGCAAAGCAATATGCAAAATCTGAGGAATAAAATGTCTGGCTTGCTTAATACTTAAATCCATACGCCGATACCCTAATATATACCAATGCCTTGCGACAATCCCTTGGGTTGTAACGCCAAAAAAAGTAAATGGCTAGCTAAATTAGCGGGCATCTGAAAACCTAAGACTTTCAACAGGCAAGGAAGCGACTTTTACGCAGAAATGCTGCCAAAAAAACCTGATCGAAAATACTTAATCACAGTCAATTCCCAATAAAATCAACATAGCCATAAATTCTGCCAAAACAAAGTTAACAGGAAGATTCACCCCAGAGCACCTTACCAGCAACCAGGAGTTGGCCGATGGTCCTTGAGTATTATGCTAACTGCGGTCGGCAACACCCAAAATACAACCAAACACCTGAGAAATACGATATTTCTGCTAGTATAAAGAGAAGCGAGCACCCGCACCTTCAGAACGAAGAGTTTTCAGCAGCTAGCTTCAACGAGGAACTTTACGAAAAAGCAACGCCCAGGTGATCAGCTGCAAGACCAAATAATACCAAAGCTGAGCGCCTGCGAGGCGTTTATATTTCAATCGTACTTAGCCATCGTTTGAAACCATAGATCATCTTCCTCAAAAGCTGCCCCCTGAGGTACCCAGCATGAACCATCATGGGCAACATAAAGCTTTTCTCTAACTCTCGATATCAACTCTTCTCGAGAGGAAGCTTTCACGATATCGTAATCTAGAGGCTGATCTGGAGAAGTAAGAGCCAGAATCCCGGCTGCCTCTAGATCCAGCGGTGCTGTATTGTTCTTCTTCTGTACAGCCTTCTTGGTAGCCTTTTTCACTGCCTTCTTGGTAGCTTTCTTCGTAGCCTTTTTCACTGCCTTCTTGGTAGCTTTCTTCGTAGCCTTTTTTACTGCCTTCTTGGTAGCTTTCTTCGTAGCCTTTTTTACTGCCTTCTTGGTAGCTTTCTTAGTAGTCTTTTTCACTGCCTTCTTGGTAGCTTTCTTCGTAGCCTTTTTTTTCTTTTTCATGAGCCGCTCCTATCGCTTCTATGAGAATATAACAGTTGGAAAATAATCTTGGCTACAGACACTATAATTGTCGTATAGATATTGCAAGGCTGGAATAAAATTTAAGCCAAGCCTTTTCTTAATTTACGCAAAACTTCAAGATTAATATGAAGAAGCCCACCAGTGACAACCGCCTCAACAGCTACAATCACTCGGGGGTCTATCAAAAAGAACGTTCCCCCCACATAACCAATTAGGGTACAAGCAGCTATGACAGCCATCACTGCTACCCTTAAGCCAAACGAGTAGGGCTGCAGGTGTCCCCATAACAGAGGTATTAGGATTGCACGATGCAGGACTACACACCAACCAAGACTATGGCTGTGCGAATCGGCGCCAATAGGCTGGTGTAAATGATTGGACGCTATAAAAATTGACAGCCCGTCCAAAAGAGAGTGTAGAATAACCACAAACAGCCAAAACAGCCTGGGAAGCCTTGCTGCTCCTTTTGAAAAGAGGCTTCTCTCAGCAAACCAAGTTAAAAATAGGCCGAGGAGCACAAAGGAAAATCCCAGGATCCCAAACATATTAAGCACTTCTGGTAGAAGTTGAACAGTAAGAATACTAACGAGGATAATCAGCAGTAACATCATCAAAGCTAGATGAAAACTGCGGCTCTTCTCCGACAACCTGCCCACCAAAGGCCCCATTGCACAAAGCAGAACACTCAAAGGTAGAAAAATTTCGATCATCGATGAATTACTCTAAGTATGTTCATTAATATTAGAGGTGTGCAAAAAACCGACGACAAAATAACCTGACTCCCGGTTAGCCAGATCATCGTTATTTTGCTTACAGAGGGTTGAAGTAGGTAATAACATTATAAGCTTTCGCAAAATCGGTCTTTTTGGAGTCCTCATGATTAACGCAACACTTGGCATCCACCAGGCTCAAGGCGTTAAGCAAGTCTTTTTGGCCGTCTTCGGTTAGATTGACGATCCAATTAGTATAAGAGGTTTTTTCACTCAACCCGCTATCTATATTCTGCATCAGCAATGACTTTCTTAATGCTAAAGTCTCAGGGAGAATTGGCACCCGAACCCCTCGGTATATTTTCAAGACAAATTCATTATAAAATTCAAGAAGGTCATGCTGCACCAAGGTCTGCACCTTAGCAATGACCTTCGGTATCGGCCACCCAAGCTTTACACCAAGGTCCTGTATGTGAATCCTATCATTGCGAAACGGGCTAGATATCAACCTAAAAAGCTCAGGATCTTTCTCAACTGCTTGCCACTGCGGGGTGGTTAGAGAATGCCATTCACTCCCGAGGGTTTCCGCTCTTTTCAGAGTGGTTGTCTTCATGTAAACTAAATATTGCTTTAGAGTGTCAATAATTTCCTGAGAGTCGCAATCCTGAAAAAGATCCCTCATGTAGGCTAGAAGCGCATCACCTTTCGGAATTTTTAGAGAGTCAGCAATCGCTAAAGCTGTCTCAGGCCTGGGTAACCTGCGCCCCGCTTCAATATGAGTCCATGACTGATATTCAATAGGCGGATCATTCAAATCATTATGACACTTCCTAGAGGTATTGTACCCCAGCTCTCGACGTGTTTGAATCACCAGACCCGCAAAGTGACGATATTTAGCCATTATTGAACCCTCCTGACCTCGAAATATCAATTTGTTTATAAGTTTGTCAACCAATTATCGAGCCATACCCATTTTAAAACGGAATCATTCAACAATTCTGTTACAATTAACTTTATTGGCACACAAAAAACGCTTAACCTTGTCAGGAGACTTACATTGAAAATAGGACTGCTAAGCTTGCTCCTACTGGCAGCATTCTCTAAACCTCTGTACGGAAGCTCAACTAAGGCATTTCAGCAAACAAAACTGTCAAATGGGCTCGACATCATTACGGTCGAGTCTCACAAGGTGCCACTGGTAACTATCGTACTTGCAGTAAGGGCAGGAGGCTTCACGGAAACTCCTGAAACCAATGGTCTAACCCACCTATGGGAGCATATGTTTTTTAAAGGAAACAAGTCATTGCCAGACCAAGAGGCATTCAATCGCAGAGTGAGAGAGCTCGGCATCATATTTAATGGCGACACATCCCCGGAAAAAGTCCGATACTACTTTACCCTGCCCTCCGTGAACCTAAATGCGGGCTTAGATTTTATGTACCAAGCAATCTCAGGCCCTTTGCTAGACCCCATCGAACTTAAGAAGGAGCGAAGAGTCGTTCTCGATGAATACGACCGCAACGCTTCTCAGCCTGGGTTTGATATGCACCGTCTATTAAAAAGAATTATTTATGGAAATATGTACTATCTGCGGGATGCTCTAGGTGAACGCAACCTTATCGCCAATGCAACACGAAAACAGCTGTTTGTCATGAAAGATGCCGTTTTCGTGCCAAAGAACTCAGCCCTGCTGATTGCTGGAGACTTCAATCCAAAGGAACTGCAGAAAACTGTAAGGAAGATATTTAACAGCTGGTCAAACCCAAAAGGCTGGACACCACCCAAACCAAAACCATTCCCTAGATTCCCGAAATCTAATTCGGTAATCATGACAAGTAATAAAACCAGGAATGTTGCCATAAGATGGACTTATAATGGACCAAAAGCCAGAATAAGCCCAAAAGACACATATGCTGCTGATGTACTAATCAGCCTTTTAAACTTGAAAACAGGTAAATTTCACAAAAAATATATCGAGTCGGGGCAAGCTCTCGCAGCCGGTTTGAGCTATTACACACAGTCTCAAGCTGGCGAAGTGAAACTCTATGGTTAT
>Ga0099800_1069_pt2 | contig 19902 bp, 13 predicted proteins | sample Uncmet6_SortRC_1_FD_89868 | JGI IMG/M metagenome (GOLD analysis project Ga0099800, IMG submission 89868) | Marine eukaryotic communities from CALCOFI LINE 67, Pacific Ocean - CN11_C50_N6_SortRC_1 | ecosystem: Environmental > Aquatic > Marine > Oceanic | place: Pacific Ocean: Monterey Bay... | reverse complement strand
GGCTTACCTGAATCACATCATCACCAGCGCCACCTCGATAGGTGATAGCAGCAGAACCGGTAATTGTATCCTTTCCTTTATTTCCGTTTACTTGACTGCCTTCCTTAGCACCTAGGACTTCGATGGTGTCATTATCATCGCCACCAAGAGCTTGAAGGCGTCCGTCACGGATAACAAATTTGTCGTCTCCTAATTGGCCATTGAAAGAGTTGTCGATTCCTCCAAGTACTTCAAAGGTATCAGCATCTACTCCACCTAGAAAGACGCTTTTTTCTCCACCAAGCACTTTTAAGGTGTCTTTGCCTTTGTTGCCATTCACAAAGTTATCAATGCCGCCAGTAATCTCAACATAGTCATTGCCACCAAGCATCCGAATCTTAATGTCTATTTGTTCTGTCAGTGAATCTTCAGCGTCCGTAAATTGCGTGAATCCATCGATAGTTTGAATGCTTTCAGGGGTTGTATCTGGCTCAGAAGTTGGATTCGGCTCAGGAGTTGGTTCTGGAGTAGGCGTTGGGGAAGTGAGTATTGGAGCAGGCGTTGGGGAGAGAGAGGAGCCGATCCACTGAATTCTTATATCTTCTATGTCGATGTTGATAGGAATGCCTTTGATGTTTTGGTAAACAACGTTATTAGTTCCTTGAATCCCACTTGCTGCTGTAACCCAAACTTGTTTCTGTGGATTGGCGAGGGAAGGCTCCAGGCTTGGATCCTCGTCTAAATATTGGATGGCATAGGTTTGTGTGCTTTGTGTTGTAAAGGCAATCACTAATTCCTGAGTGAGTCCCTTGTCAGCAATGGATGGCTTGAGGCTAAAAATTAAATCCCCATTATTGTCCGAGATGATTTCGGGAGCTACCACTGGTATGGGTGCGAGTGGTACAAGAGTGTCTGTGAGAGCCCATTGAACTCTTACATCTTTGATATCAATGTCATTGGGAATGCCTTTGATATATTGGTATACGGGGCCATTGGTTCCTTGAATACCACTCGCTGCAGTGATCCAAACTTTCTCTGATCGATTGACTTGAGGATCCCAACCCAAATATTGAATAGCATAAGTTTGTGAGCTACGTGACGTAAATGCAATCTCTAACTCCTGAGTAAGCCCCTTGTTAGCAGCAGATGGCTTGAGACTAAAAATGCGATTGCCATCGTTATCCGTAATGATTTCGGGAGCTACTGCTGCCGTAGATGTTAGTGGCTGGAGCCGGTCCGCTATGGCATCATTTAATAATTGATTCATTTTATTGTAATTTTCTAATTGATATTCGGTTGCTATTTTTTCTTTCCCTTGTTTTACGCGTATTTGTTCGGCCCATGGAGATAAATTCACCATTTCCAAGGGCGCCGGTGCAAAGCTTGTGTCATATTCGGGTGCTTTGCTGAGTTGATTTGGGTTTGGTAGTCCAAATACCCTTTCTCCCTGTGTCAGATAGTCTTCATGGATGAATATCTCTTTTCCTGTTTGTGAATTTGTCCCGAGATAGGCCCTTCCCTTGTCAGATTCTTCGGGTTGATAGTAATCACCTCCGCTTGGGCGCTTGTCGTAGAATTCTTCTTGCCATAGCTGCTGATTTGTCGGATCTTTTGAGCTGTAGTAGCGAACGAGTTTAAAATCTTCGTTCTGAATCATATGGATGCGGTTGGGGTCATCAAAGATTCCAAAAGCAGGATTTTGTGCTTTACCTGTATAAGGCCAGTAGTCTTCTACGGGCTGCATACTTTTTGTTGGATAAACATCAGATGGATCTCCAGCTGTATAAACATCATCGAATGTAAAAAGTGTGTATTCTTGGGAGTGTTCTGCTTCCCCTGTTAGTACTTTGGAATAATCTATTCCGCTGAATTGATATTTGTCTGTTGTTTCTGTGGGTATACCAAGTAGGCCCCCCAGAGTAGGAAGAAAGTCGACATGTGAGGCTAGTGCTGATGTGCTTCCTTGTTTGATCTTTCCTGGATAGGACCAGATCAAGGGGACATCAACCGCTTCTTGGTATGCAACGTTTGCTTTTTGCCGTGTGCCTCCATGCGCAAGCCCCATCTCGCCATGATCGGATGTTTTAATAATCAGGGTATCTTGGATTAATTGATTTTTTTCAAGTGCTTCAATAACCTTGTATTGTTGTTGGTCAACACGTGCAATCAAGTTCAGGTAGAAATTAATATAAGAGAGTTTTTCGAGTATGGTTGTTGGTGGTGGAAAAAAGCTGTCAATGCCGTTTAGATTTTCAATTTGTAGGTGGGGTTTCAGCGTGTAATCGTCTGGAATAGTCCCATCAGGATTATTGGGTGTTAGGTTTTCATTCATGCTCGGGAGCATTCCGCTTGGACCGATTAAGTCCTCCCAGTCGTATCCAAAGTATTTGCTAAACAATGCATTGGCATTCTCTCCATCCTGTCTGATGCTGAGTGGGACTGGATAGGCCAGTAAATCGTGCGGATTGACAAGCGAAAGGACCAGGGCAAATGGTTTGTCTTGCTTTGATCTTGAATTGATCAGACTGACTGCTTGATCTGTATATCCAGCGTCATACCCTGCAGGGTACTGAGATGGGTTCTCCTCGGTAGGGGTGGCAATTGGTCCACCGAGCGGATGTGCTGCGGTGCCTCCTGCGTCAGGACCTTCCCATTGCTGAAAGCCATAATCCGTCATGTCGACGTACACTTCTTCATCGTCTGAGCTATCAGCGGTTCCCATGGTCCGGACCACAGACTTGCTGAGGTGCCATTTCCCTGTGTAGAAAATGTTGTCGGCTTCGTATCCAGCTTCTTGCAGGTAAGTGGCTAAATTTGGTAGGTCTGGATTGAGTTGAATTTGGTCATTAATGACGGGGTTATTCGTATCAGCTAAGAGATTGCTTACCTCATGTTGTGCTGGGAACTTGCCTGTGAAAAATGTCGCTCGTGCAGACGAACACATGTTTGTATTCGTAAAAGCATTGCTAAAGCTAAGACCGTTATCTTTTAGATAGTTTTGCGCTGGTAACTGCTCATGGCTCGTTGCAAAGCCTTGAGGCATCCATAAATCAGTTGTACGTTCTTGATCTGTTAGAAAAATAACGATATTGGGAAGTTCATTGCTTTCTTGATCGTTCTCGCTCCCAATTATTTTTGAGACTGAATTGCTTTCGATCATTGATTATGCTTGTTTCCACTGTGCTGTCTATTTGAATAATATAGGAGCCACATTGTGTTTTGCATTAAAAAGCCCCCATGAAGTGTGGGGGCCGGCAACTGCACAGCAGGTCTAATCCCAAGGAACCGCAGCTTTTCGATGGTCCTTGGGTAGTGAGTAGCGATGATCAGGCGTCGTCCAGTGCGGCGACGCCGGGAAGCACCTTGCCTTCCAGGAGCTCGAGGCTGGCGCCACCACCGGTGGAGATGTGAGACATCTTTTCGGCCAGGCCTGCTTTCTCAACAGCCGCAACGGAATCGCCACCCCCAATGATTGTGCAGCAGCCTTTCCCACCGATTTCAGCCAGGGTTGTCGCAATGGCGTTGGTTCCTGCCGCGAACTTGTCGAACTCGAACACGCCCATGGGGCCGTTCCAGATCACGGTCTTGCAATCAGCCAGGGCCGCTTGGAACACCTTGATCGCATCAGGACCGATGTCGAGTCCCATCCAGCCGTCGGGAATCGCTGTGACGTCTGCCACTTGGCTGTTGGCATCAGGAGCGAAGTTGTCGGCAAGCAACACGTCGGTGGGGAGCAGCAGCTCAACGCCTTTGGCTTTTGCTTTGGCTTCCAATTCCTTGGCCAGTTCGAGCTTGTCTTCTTCCACGAGGCTCTTGCCAACAGCAAGACCGCGAGCTTTGTAGAAGGTGAAGATCATGCCGCCGCCGATCAGCACCTTGTCGCATTTGTCTATCAAGGCTTCGAGGACGCCGATCTTGCTGCTCACCTTGGATCCACCAACGATCGCAGCTAAAGGACGCTTGGGCTCATCCACGGCGCCTTGTAGGTACTGAAGTTCCTTCTCCATCAAGAAGCCAGCCACGGAAGGCTTGAGGAACTTGGTCACGCCTTGTGTGGAGGCATGGGCACGGTGAGCGGCACCAAAGGCGTCGTTCACATAAACGTCGGCGAGTCCGGCGAGCTTCTCAGCGAAGGCGGGATCATTCTTTTCTTCTTCCGCGAAGAAGCGCACGTTCTCGAGCAGAACCACATCGCCATTGGCCATGGCGTTCACCTTGGCTTCGGCATCAGGTCCGATGCAGCTGTCGGTTTTGGTCACAGGCTTGCTGAGCAGCTCGCTTAAGCGTGCGGCTACTGGGGTGAGGCGCATCTTGTCGTTGACCTGACCCTTGGGTCGGCCGAAGTGAGCGGCCAAGATCACCTTGGCGCCTTTGCCAATCAGGTCATGAATCGTTGGCAGTGCTGCACGGATGCGGGTGTCGTCTGTAATCGCACCGGCGTCGTTCAGAGGCACGTTGAAGTCGACCCGCACAAGAACGCGTTTGCCGCTCAAGTCGCCGCTATTCAGTTTTGCCAGGGAACGCTTCGCCATGTGGTTATGTCGTGAGGTGTGAAATCGGGGAGAGGTTAACCCGATTACTCGCTAGCACTGAAAAAGAGGGGTACTACCGGAGGTGGCCCAGTGTTTGAAACCGTGTTGTTTCCGCTTGATCAGAGCCGAGAAGCTGTTGAGGCAGCAACCAAAGCCCTGCACTTGGCACGCAGTCACAACAGCAAGTTGATCCTGTTGTCCGTGGTTCAGTCGGAGCGCCCTGAGATGCATGACCATGCAGTGGTAGCAACGCTATTGGCCGAAACTCAAGCCCGTTTTGAGCAGGTTGGGGTGTCCTGTGATGTGGTGGAGCGTGAGGGGATGCCAGCGTTTGTGATTTGCGACGTGGCAGACGAGTTGAATGTGGACGTGATTGTGATGGGCACCCGCGGCGTGAATCTCGAAGCCGAAAGCGGCAGCACGGTAGCGCGGGTGATTCAGCTCGCGCCTTGTCCGGTTTTGGTGGTGCCGTGAAAACACCTCCGATTCAGTGGTATCCGGGGCACATCGCCAAGGCGGAACAGCAGCTCAAGCGCAATCTCGATAAGGTGGATTTGGTGATTGAGGTGCGTGATGCCCGCATCCCTCTTGCCACCGGACACCCCCATCTCGACCGTTGGTTGAAAGGGAAGCAGCATTTGTTGGTGATCAATCGTCGTGACATGGTCACGACTGCGGCATGGGAGGCCTGGGATCAGTGGTTTAAGGCGCAGGGGCAGCGCACGGTTTGGTGTGATGCCAAGGCCGGTACCGGGGTGAAGCTGGTGCAGCAGGCGGCAATTCGGGCTGGAAATCAGCTTAATGAGAGGCGGAAGAACCGGGGGATGCGCCCCAGGGCTGTGCGCGCCCTCACCCTCGGCTTTCCCAATGTGGGCAAGTCGGCCTTGATCAATCGGCTGGTCAAGAAAAAGGTCGTAGCGAGTGCCCGTCGAGCTGGTGTGACCCGCACCCTGCGTTGGGTGCGTCTTGGCCAAGACTTGGACTTGCTCGATGCCCCTGGCGTCTTGCCACCTCGCTTGGATGATCAACGGGCGGCGCTGCATCTCGCCCTTTGCGACGACATTGGCCAGGCGGCCTACGACGGCGAATTGGTGGCTCAGGCGTTTTTGAGGTTGTTGATCGATGCGCAGGGACGGGAGGCCTCAGGGGTAGTGCTGTCGGTCCTGGAGGAGCGTTATGGAACGCCAGTGGCTGGGACTACCGCTGATCCAGCGTTCTGGCTGGAGGCCACCGCCGAACGCCATACCTCTGGGGATACGGCACGGATGGCACAGCGGTTGCTGGATGATTTTCGTCGCTCGCTACTGGGTTCGATTGCTCTGGAGTTGCCGCCGATGCTGAAAGATGTTGGAACTAAAGATTAAGACTATTGTATCAATTGCCAGGCCCGCATGTAAAATTTGCTTTGATAAATCTATTACTTAAGTTTCGCGATTCGTGGATATACAAGATGCAATTCTTGGCTTTCATCAAGACCCATGTCTGCCTGGTTGGGATGATCCCTATTCGGTTTATGCCCTGATGAGAGCGGAAGCTCCGATTCATTGGTGCGAAGGCCCAGGGCTTTGGGTGATTGTTTCCTATGCCGAAGCGATTGAGCATATGAGAGATCACCGCTTTAGCCGTCAGCAACATCTGGATAAACTTATCTCTAGATTTGGATCTGGACATATTTTTGAAAGGCAGAAGAATGATTTGCCTTACATGGATGGGTCTGACCATGCGAAGCTTCGTCATCATGTGACGAACGCTTATCGAGGAATCGACTTTTCTGCGTTAAGGGAATTCACGGTTTCATTTCTGTCTTCTCGTCTAGAGAGTTTATCGGGTCAAAAACAATTTGAGGTTGTCCATGAGCTCGCTGATCTCCTTCCTGTGATGGTGGTGAGTGAGCTGCTAGGCGTCCCCGCTGATCAGCAAGAGCTGATTGGGAGGAAAGTTGGATCTTTTGTTCGTGCTCGAGGCCTTACCCAAACAGACTCAACAGTTGCGAAAGGAGATGAATCAATCGCATTTTATTCAGAATACTTTTTGCCGCTGATCCATGAAAAGCGCAAAAGTCCATCTTCTGATTTGCTGAGTCGTTTAATCGCTGATCCAAAGGAAGGCGTCCATCTTTCAGATGAGCAATTGTTGTTGATTATTAGCAGTAACTTTTATTCGGCAAGTATCTATACTCTTCGACTATTGGTGGGGACGATGGCCTGGGCGATGGCTTCTAATCCAAATGCCTATGCCCGAATCCAAGACAACCGAGAGCTCGTTGCACCAGCGATTGAAGAGTTGTTGCGTTGGGACCCTCCTGCTCAGGCCACCAACGCCAGTGTTGCCTTAGAAGATGTAGAGATTGGTGGAAAGATTGTGAAGGCAGGAGAGTCTATATCCGTTCTTGTGGGTGCAGCCAATCGCGATCCTAAGGTCTTTGCTGACCCTGATCAGTTTTTGATTGATCGTCACCCTAATCCGCATATCAGTTTTGCGCCTGGCTTGCATCAATGCCTCGGTCTTCACCTTGCGAAGATGGAAGGTGAAGCTGCTCTTAATGCATTCTGTGATCATTTTTCATCGTTGTCCGCGATTCAATCAGAGAGTCAACGTCTTGTCGGAGATCGATTCCGAGGCTTTGATCGCTTGACGCTTGAAGTGTCTCGCAGATGAAAAATAATTTGCAACTTCCGTCTATAGATTACATTGAATGTTTGTTTATTGGTCCTGCTGAAAGGCCCAAGGAAACTGCTTTAAAAAATAATTTAATTCATTCAGTAGATTCTGCATTGGCCCATGTTGAAATGCGATTAGAGCAAGGCTTGAGTCGATGGCTTGTTGTTGCAGTGAATCAGCAGAAAGGCTTGTTGCAGGTCAGTCACTCTCAGTTTCATATTGCGCGCTTTATTGAAAGGGCGTGTCAGCGATGGACGCGTGATCAAATCACCTTGATTGCTGATGTGGGGCTATCTCCTTATCTGGAGTCAGGCCAGAGTGTTGTTTTCGCTGATCATAGTATTGATATTGAGGCTTCATATCAGGGAGCTGTTGATCTGGCTCTGCGTTTTGCAAAAGCAGGAGCTGATTATGTTGCGCCTTGTCTCTCGTTGCCGGAGCAGACATCGAGGATTGTTAGCGCATTGGCTCAGAATGGTCTTGAGTGTGGATTGATGCCCTACAGCACTAAGTTCTCATCTTCGCTGTATGGACCTTATCGAGATACTGTTCAATCGTCTTTGGGTCTGAAGCGTAAAGACTATCAATTTGACTTCAGTGATTCTGAACAAGCCCTTCAACAGATGGATTCAGATTTAGAACAGGGTGCCGCGATGACAATTGTTAAACCTGCTCTTCCCTACCTGGATGTTCTTCAAGCGGCTTGTCGCCGTTCTTCGAAACCCGTAGCTGTTTATCACGTTAGTGGTGAGTATGCGATGGCTATTCACGCGTCTGAAGGCGGTCTGCTCTATCTGCCTGATTATTTTGAGGAAATTCATGCTGCATTCCTCCGCTGTGGAGCTCAATATGTGATTGGTTACGCAGCTGACTTCTTTCTGGAATTCAGGAATCAGTGATCTGAGTTATGAGGATATTAGTTGTTGGTGCAGGACCTGTTGGGCTAACGTTTTGCGCACAGCTTTCAAAATATGGTCATGAATGTATTCTTATTGAGAGGAATCATCTACGCCATACCCTGTCAAGAGCTTCGAGTTTGCAGCCCGCCTCCCTTGAATGCCTAAAGGGATTTGGTTTTCTCCCCAGGCTTATTGCCCAAGGTCAACGAGTCAAAGAGTTGCTGTCTTGGGACTTAGATCGGGATATTAAAAATACTTGCTCCTACGATTTAATCCGTGATGAGACTTCTTATCCATTTCGCCTTCATGTGCATCAATCTATCTTGCGTGATGAACTGATTCGCTTTTTAGAGGAGCACCCTTCTTGCACGATTCTTGATCAGGCCGAAGTTACCTCTGTTGTCTCCAATAGCTCAGATCAAGGCGTTGCAGTTCGCGTTAAGCAGAGGGGTGGCAGTGAATTGGAGTGCACCCTTCATGGCGATTATTTGGTTGTTAGTGATGGTGCAAAAAGTTCATTGAGATCACAGCTTGGACTTCGCTTTGATGGCTATGATCTTCCTTCTCCTGTTGTAAGATTTTCGGTTGATTCGATTCCGGAATCCCTCAATGATGAGCTCGCGGGAGTGTCTTATCTGAAATGCTCTGAGTCTTCGGTAAGCTGTTTAAAAATGTCTAACAGTTGGCGTTTTATTCTTAGGCCGAAACTTTCTGAGGTGTCAGAAGCATTGCTTGGATCTGGTTGGATCAGGGGCAAGCTTGCCGCAACATTTCAATCAATGATTCATCCTTCCTGGTGGCAGACAGTATCGGGTGTGCAAGATTCTTATCGTGTTTCTCAGCGATTTGCTGATACGCGAATGTGTCACCGTGCCATCTTGATTGGTGATGCTGCCCATATTACGAACACTAGAGGTGGCTTTAATTTAAACTTCGGCATTATGGAAGCTTATTCCCTCGCTTCATCCTTCTCTAAGGGGATGTACCTCGATGATCTTTGGAATTGGAGCCATCGCTGGAGCAGCCTCACAGCCTCCGTACTGATACCAAGGGCGGCTAGTTTGCTGTTTGGTAAAACGCCATTCCAATCGCTTGGTGCATCGGATCAAAAAGAGATCCTTATGCGTGCTTCACTCCTCGACTGCCTTGACGTTAAAGATTGATTGTTCATGATTCATCATTCATCTGAATCGGTTGGAATTATTGTTCCACCCTCCAATCCAACCCTTGAGATTGAAATTAAATCTCTGCTTGGTGATAGTCCATATCTCTATACATCGCGGTTGCCCGTTTTCCCGAACAGCGATTTGTCCCAGAGAAATACGGGGTATCTGGCCAATTATTTGGATACGGCAAGGCGTTTCGGCTCGTTGCCGCTCTCGGCAATGATTGTCGGTTTGACAGGTTCCAACTATGCCGATGGTCCTGATGCTGACCGTGCGCGTTGTGATGCAATCGCTGAGGAACTCAATGCACCATTTACCACTTGTAGTTTAGCGATCTTAGATCTTCTTAAGTCTTTTGGATTCTCTCGGTTGCACTTGGAGCTTCCCTACCCAGACTGGCTGATTCGTGAGGCTAAAAAGTATTGGCAGCGTGCTGGCATAGAAGTTGTAGCCGCCAACTCAATTCTTGATGCACTTGGAGCTTCAGATGCATATACCATTGATAGTCATCAGCTAGATCAATACTTAAGCTCGCTGACGCTGCATGCAGGCGCTCCTATTTTGCTGTCTGGTACAGGCATGCGTACGACAGGAGCTTTAGAAGATCTTGTCGATCGTCTTCAAACACCTCTGTTATCTTCTAATCTTGCGGCCGCGCATTGGCTTTTAAAGCATTGTGATTCCGATCAATGCAATGGATCTGTTTTGTTTAAGAAGTTAATTGAGAAGCTTAAAAAGTTTTCTACTTCATCCGACTGGAGTCAAGTTGATGCTTTCTTCAACCCTTATTAATGCTCTGTGGAACTAGGCCTTGGTTGAAGGGTGCCTCCAAGTAGTGCTTGATTAATAGATCGGCTTGCTGCGCTCCTAGGTGCTCGCCAATCAAGGCCATCGCTTTGTTGATGTGGTCGTTTTGTCCCAGCGGGTTGCCTGGATCTCCTTTTATGTTGCTGCTAGCGGTCGTGGAGGAGGCGCCACTATTTTCAAAAATAGTGATTTCTGCCCAGCGACCTGGTTTGGAATCCACTGATGAAAGTTTGGTTCTCTCCAATAACCGTTGGACTGATAAATGGCTTAGGTTGTCATCGCAGAAGATTTCCCCACTAGTTTCTCCTGTTAATAAGGTAATGCAGGTTGCATATTGAAGGCTGAACTGAGCTTGTATACGATTGGTTGGCTTTGGTAGACCACAGTATTTTGCTGCCTCTTTATAAGTTTTGATGTGAATGGATCGCGGTAACTCTTGTTCAGTCAGATACTCGCCAGTGTCATATCCTTTCTCCCTTCTCCATGCAAGTGCTGCTTCCATGCAGTAATGCAGATGCCTCGCCCCAGGTAATAATTTGATGTAACTCTGTTGAATCGAGAGAGGATCGCGGATATCTAGTTTCAGATCATGAGGCCATCGTTGGCTTTGGTCAACCGATAAGTCAATCAGAGCCTTTGGCCCATGAAAGTCTGCGATCGAAGCAATGGCGAGGTCCATACCTCTTGATGCGGCTAGCCCGGAATACAGCAACCGTGATTTCGAACCTGCTTTCACCGGTGCAAACAGACTGCGGCTCATTTGGCACAGTGCAGCATTCACTGCCCCTGTGGTTTGTTGTGGAGTCGCCTTCAGGAGCGTGCATGCAGACACCGTTGCCGCGATCGTCCCCCAAGTGCCATCCACATGTTCACCCTTCGGTACTGCGTAAGCTTCACCAAATCGTGCGCCTACTTCATAGCCATGGAGCATCGCCAGAAGAATTTGTCCAAGGTTCAGTTGTTGGCTGATGCCAAGGCTGATGCAGAGGGGCACTGTATGCAGGGCTGGTCGTCCGTGTGCTTTTGCTAGCCCTTCGATCAGTTCATCCCATGTGGCTGCAGCTGATAAAACCGAAATCAAACCGTGGAGGCTTTGTCTTTTCTTTAGGCCAGGGAACCACAAATCACCGACTGCAATCGTCCCAAATTGTTCTTCGAGATCTCTAACGCCTTGATTGAATAGTCCACTAATAATGACGGCCACTGAGTCGAGAAGGATTAGCCGACAACTCGTGATGATGTCTTGTTGTCTTTTATTAGGACTTCCATCCCAAATGTCTGTTAATTGACTGATCAGTAGAGCTGTTTGAGTCTCATGCATGGATGCACTCTCTGAATCCGCCGTGTTAGGACCTTGAGGCTTTACGGTTCCGCCGGCCATGAATTCGAAAAAGCACTATCCCCTCATTATCTTAGCTGTGGTGATGGGGGTGAATATTGGCAATATGTTTTACTCTCAGTCTCTTTTGCCTGTGATATCTGAGGGCTTTGATTTACCCGATGGTCAGGTGTTTTGGGTTCCGGTGTTTTTGCAAACAGGGCTTTTAACATCGTTATTTTTTTTGTTGCCAGCTGGTGATATCTGGGACCGCCGACTGTTGCTTCGATGGCTTGCATTTGGCTGTTCTGCTTCGGCACTTGCGGTGGTTTTGAGTTTCAATTATCACGTTGTTTTGGCAGCATTTTATTGCCTTGGATTGTGTTCGCTGACGTCTTATATGCTGCCGGCCTATCTTTCTGGGCTGATTCCTCAGTCAGAACGTGGCCATGCTTTGGGTGTTCTTCTAGGTGGACAGTTTTCAGGCATCCTTCTCTCTCGATTTTTTAGTGGTGTTCTTGCTGATTGGTTTGGTTGGAGAAGTATCTATTTGGTCTCCTCTCTTTTGATGCTTTTGATTGCATTTCTGTGGCCACGTCTCATCCCTCGAGATGTGGAATCTGTAGATGTGCCTTATAAAAAGCTCCTTGTTTCTCAATTGGTATTGATTAGGCGATTCGTTGAGCTTCGTCGCGCATGCGCCAGTCAGGGGTTCCAGTTTGCGGTATTCGTGATGATCTGGACTGGGTTGTCTCTGCACTTAGCTGAAGCTCCTTGGTTTTTTGGTTCAGCCCAAATTGGTGCTTTTGGTCTTGTTGGTTTGGCCAGCATTCTTTCGGCGCAGTTTGTGGGGAAGCTTGTTGATCGTTATGGTGCATTCTGGGTGATTATTGGATGCACGCTATCAACCTTGTTGGGCGTGCTCGGGCTCTTTTCCGCAGGTTCCTCAACGCTTGGACTTCTGATTTGTTTGGCTTGTATCGATTTTGGGGTGCAGGGAAGTTATGTCGCTAATCAATCGCGTGTGTTCTCTCTTGATCAGGCATCGCGATCACGCCTAGGCAGTCTTCTTTTTGTCAGTGCGTTCTCTGCATCGGTTGTGTCAGGGCTTTTGCAGGTTCGGCTTTGGCCAGTGTGGGGCTGGCACGGTTTGCTGACGTTCGCTCTAATTTTGGTTTTGATTGCGTTTGTGACTCAAATCCCTCTGCGTCGAACCCCCAATGTGTCTTTGAGTCAGCCATAAATGACAGGTCTTGTGAACTCTCCTAATGACCCCATCGATACGGATTTGCACCATGCATTTGGTGAGGGGGAAGGAACTCTGGTCACGCTGACTTATCCCAAACCATTGCCAATGCGTTTGGATCGTTGGTTAGTGAGTCAGCGCACGGAGCAAAGTCGAGCCAGGATTCAAAAGTTCATTGATGCTGGCTATGTCCGCGTTAATGACAAAACCGGTAAGGCCAAAACACCGTTACGCGAGGGAGATCAGGTCCAGCTCTGGATGCCACCGCCAGAACCACTCCCTTATCTCAAGCCTGAGCCGATGGATCTTGATGTGCTGTTTGAAGACGAGTACTTGATCGTGATCAACAAGCGCGCTGGGCTCACGGTGCACCCAGCTCCTGGAAACAAGGATGGAACTCTGGTGAATGGTCTCCTGCATCACTGCCAGGATTTACCAGGAATCAGCGGGAAATTGAGGCCTGGCGTGGTTCATCGCCTCGATAAAGACACGACGGGCTGCATCGTGGTTGCCAAGTCTCAGGAGGCATTGGTGCGTCTCCAGGCGCAGATCCAACAAAGGATTGCCTCGCGCGAGTATCTGGCCGTGGTGCATGGAGTGCCGCAAGGGGATTCAGGAACGATCCTTGGAGCGATCGGCCGTCATCCTGTGGATCGCAAAAAATATGCAGTGGTGAGTGACGAAAGCGGTCGCTATGCCCGCACGCACTGGACCCTCCAGGAACGACTTGGCGACTATTCCTTGCTGCGCTTCAAGCTTGATACGGGGCGAACGCACCAGATCCGCGTGCATTGCGCCCATATCAATCACCCCGTGGTGGGAGACATCACCTACAGCCGTTGCAGGAAACTGCCGATGGAGCTTCCTGGGCAAGCCCTGCATGCTTTTCAGTTGGGCCTCGATCATCCGATCACAAAAGAGCGGATGTTGTTTGAGGCCCCAATCCCTCCAGTCATGGAGAAACTGCTGACTTTGCTGAGGAAACGATGCGCTTAGAGCAGCATCAACTCCGATCCTGAGGCCATCAGCAGTTCGGATGTGAGAGACGCATCCCCGCTGAGGTCCTCTCCGCTCAACGCATTGAAACCTACTGTCATGGCTTGACCAGCGGCCAGTGATTGCGCCCAATCAGCGCCTGTGAGCTCGTAGCGGTAGAGGCCGTCTCCAAGCTCTTGCGTGGAGACATCAACCCCCCAAGATTCTCCGTAAAACTGATGCGTGCTGATGAAACTCACCCCCCAATCGTCGATTGATTGATTGCTTTGATTGGTCACGTTCAGTGAGGCGGTGAAGCCACCATCCCAAAGATCACCACTCACCTGAATCTCGAGGGGGGCGCCAGTGAGGGGATCTGATTGCACCGTTCCGGGATCAGACGGTGACGGGTTCAAGGGAGGCTCTGAAGTGGTTGAGCCAATCAATGGTGTGGTCCCAGAAAGATTTTCTAGGTTCTCAGAGAGTGGATCTTCTAGTGCAACAATTCCTTGGTAGTAGTTGATCACTGTGTTGTCGCTGACATCAAGGGCCGGCCACTGAGGCCAGTCAAAGGTGTCATTCATAAAGGGCTCATTTTGATCCCAACCCAAGACCGTTAAATGATGAATATCGTGGGCAATGGCTACTCCTTCGATGTCACGAAATCCGTGGGTGCGTCCATGCATCCATCCTCCGTAATGCGGCTCCATCTTGAGGGTGTTGATAAAACTATCTTCGAGTTGATTGGTTGTTAGATAGTTGGCAAACCCTTCATGGCCAAACTGCTCAATCATCTGCATGACGTCGCCACTGCTGCCTAAGCGGGCCGTGCGTTGAATGTCGGCCAGAATTTGCGGGTCGTAGGACGCATCGGAGATCCAGCCCACCTTGGCTCCCTGCATGGCAAACCAAAGGCCAACCCCTTGAAGATCGTTGCCACCGGGCTGGCTGTTGTTGGTGAGCCCGTTCTCAAAAGCCCAGGAGCCAACAGTTTCGATGTCGGCTGGGGCTAAACCTGCGAAATCTCTGAGGGCGTTGTAAGCGAGCAATGCTTCTGTCGTGATGGCTGTTCGCCCCCCGATGAGTTCGTTGTGCTCGGAGTTGTGATTGGAGTCATGAAACGATCCCCAGGTGTTGATGTCTATGAACTCGCCGTTAGACGTTGACGGCATGGAGTGGCCATGGTGCATCCCGTGGTCGCCCATGCCGTGGTCTGCTGTCGGTGACGTCATCGGAGGCATCTCAACCGCTGGCCCAGTCGATATGTCAGTCCTTTCTGCGCTTTCTTCGTTGCTTTCCGCGCTTGGTTGAGACATCACGGCGTCCGTGCTGTCTGATGCGAAGAGCATGGCAGCAGAGAGTTCCCCTTCATTGCCCAGGTCAGTGCCTTGGCTGCCATTGAATCCAATGGTGACCGACTCTCCTGCTGGAATCTTTTCACCCCAGTCTTCTCCCGTCAGGGTGTAGCGCGTTAAGCCGTTGTCGAGCAGAACTGCACTGATCTCGGCTCCCCACGGAGCTGTGTTGATGAGGTGAGGGCTATCAAAGCTGTAGCTCCAGCTTTCAAGATCTTGTGTGGATGTGTTGGTGAGAGTTATTTGAGCCGTGAACCCTCCCCACCACCGATCACCGGTGATGGAGGTTTGCAGGGAATTCGCTGATGCCATGGTTCTCGATATGGGGGGACGATGTCATCTCAGCTCTGAAGTCCAATCAAGTTCTGACTCCAAAGGCCGAACCTGTGTCTGAATGTTTTCAGGGCAGAGATGGGTGGTTGTGCTTTCCCATTCCCTTCCCATTCGATGGGAATGACCATCCTTCAAACGGATGGTTTTGTTCAACACTGAGATGGGTTAAGGCAACAACCCCAGACGGAATGCGGTCGAGACGGCGCTGGCGCGATTGGAGACTTCAAGGCGTCGCATCACTTCACTGAGGTGATCGCGAACGGTATTCGTCGTGATGTTGAGTTGAACGCCAATGTCGCGATTGCTCAGTCCTTCCGCCACCCAGCGCAAAATTTCGTGCTGCCGTTCCGAAAGCGGCTGGCCATCAGCTAAGTGTCCAGATGGATTGAGCTTTTGAAGCCTTGGATCCATGTAGGTCTTGCCGCCTTGAACGGCCTTAAGCGCTTCGATCAGCACTCCCGTGCGTTCTTGGAGGCTGGTCTCATCAATGCAGGCATCAGCATGCAATTGCCGTGCCAGTCGCTGGGCGCTCTCGCTGTTTTGGTTGAGCACAACGATGCAGCGATGACCAGGATTCATGCGTTTGATCTCGCGGAGTAGATCGAGGCCAGATCCATCATTCAGCTGCTCAGAGATCAACACCAGATGCGGAGCCTTGGCCAGCTTCAAAACGCTCAGGGTCTCTTGTCTTGTGGAGAAAAAATGTCTGCTTTTCGCGCTGTCCATCCCAATGACCTTCGCCAGCTGCTGGAACACGAAGGCGAAGGGGTACATGCACACCACAACATCGATGTCATGGATTAAGGCCTTGATGCGTAAAACCCTGTTTGTATCGCTGAGTGGATGCTGGCCGGTGCTCATGGATTGCTAGTTGGCAACAGCGGGCAGGCCTCGACCAATGTGCGGGTGATGGTCGCTTGGGGTTGACGAAGCAACCGATCTCCAGGACCTTCTTCCACCACATGCCCGTGATCGAGCACGATCACGCGGTGGCAGAAGCCACTCGCCACGGAAAGGTCATGGGTCACGAAAATCATCGCCAGGCCTAGGTCTTGTTGCAGACGTCTCAGCAGTGCAAGGACTTCAGCTTGGATCTCCGCATCGAGCATGCTCACGCTTTCGTCGCAGATCAGCACCTGCGGGCGTAGTGCCAAAGCCCGAGCAATGGCGACGCGTTGTTGCTGTCCACCAGACAGTTGCTTGGGTAGCCGATTTTGAAAATGATCCGCTGGTGACAATCCCACAAGCTCCAAAAGCTCCCGTGCCCGTTCTCGAGCGGCTGCCCGTGAGGCGAGACCATGGATCAGCAGAGGGTCTGCGATGGCGTCGGCGACGGTGAGGGCTGGATTTAGGCAGGCCAGAGGGTCTTGAAACACCATCTGAATGGTGCGTCTTGCTTGTCGTTCAGCGCTGCCGCGCAGTTGGAGCAGGTTTTGGGTTTGAAGCCAAACCTCGCCTCCCCGAATCGGGGTGAGTCCCATCAAGGCCCTGCAAAGGGTGCTTTTTCCGCAGCCAGAGCCGCCCACCACGCCCAGCGATTCACCGGATTGCAAGGTGAAGCTCACGCCATCCACCGCTTTGAGCCACTTGGGGGACCAGGGAGCTCCTCCGAGGTTGTGCCAACAGCGCAACTCTTCTACCTGCAGGACTGCTGTGCCATTTGGGGTTTCCGGCGTATGCCCCCCTTCTCTGGCTCTGGCCGCCGTGACGAGCCGCTTGGCGATGCCGGATTGGGGATGGGTGAGCACTTGAGCGCTGCTGTTTTGTTCCACAAGACGGCCCCCGTCCAAGACCGCCATGTCTTCACACCAGCGGTTAGCCATGGCCAAGTCATGGGTGATGAGCAGGAGGGCGCTTCCCAGCTCTTCGCAGAGAGTGCGCAGCACTTCCATCACTTGCCCGGCAACCGCAACATCGAGGCTGGTGGTTGGTTCGTCGGCGATGACAAGCGGTGGTGCGAGTGCAATGGCCAGCGCGATCGCTAAGCGCTGACGCATGCCACCACTGAATTCGTGGGGATAGGCCCGAAAGCGCTCGGCCCCGATGCCCACCTGTTCCAGCAGGCTTTCAGCACTGTCTTTCCGTTCTTGATGACCCATGGCCGGCCGGTGCGCGGCGAAGGTGTCGAGGAGGTGGTCACCCACCGTCATCAGTGGATTGAGCCGAGTCATCGGGTCTTGAAACACCAGGCCCACCGCCTCTCCCCGCAGGGCGCGCAAGGCAGGCCGACTGAGTTGGCGTGGATCTTGACCATTAAGTAGTAGATCTCCTTCGCAGCTGCTTCCTGGAGGCAACAGTTGCAGGGCCGCACGCGCCACGGTGCTCTTTCCGCATCCAGACGGCCCCACGAGTGCCAAGCGATCTCCCGATTTCAGGCTGAGATCCAATCCATCCAGCGTCCAGGACTCACTTCCCGGGTAGCGCAGACGCAACTGATTCAGCGTCAGAACCGTTCCTGGCGCGTTGGGCATGAAAGAAAGCACGGTGCCTCATGCCTACATACCATGGATGCACCCGCCGGGTTGGATGCTCAACGCAACCTCTGCACCCGAACCCTCCCAGACTCAGTCTGGATCAACTCCTGCGGCCTGCGGTTTAACGGCATTGCGCGAACGCCCGCTCCGCTCGCCCGATGGCTATGGCATCGACCTTCCCGAGTGGTTGCGGCAATGTTTGATTCACGTGCCTCCCGGTATTGGACACAGTTGTCCGACCGATCCAGAGGCCCTCTTAGCGGCTGCTTTTGATTTTGCGTTTCAGCTGCATGAGGGTCAATTCCGGGCCAGTGGTGACCCTTACATCGTGCATCCGGTGGCCGTGGCAGACCTGCTGCGGGACATCGGTGCAAGTGCCAGCGTGATTGCTGCGGGTTTCCTCCACGATGTGGTGGAAGACACGGATGTGACACCAGATCAGCTCGAAAGCCATTTCGGGCCTGAAGTGCGTGAGTTGGTGGAAGGCGTCACCAAGCTGGGAGGCCTTCATTTCACCAATCGCACGGAGGCCCAAGCCGAGAACCTACGCAAGATGTTTCTGGCGATGGCCAGTGACATTCGTGTGGTGTTGGTGAAGCTGGCGGACCGTCTGCACAACATGCGCACGATTGGCGCGCTCAAGGAGGAGAAACGGCAGCGCATCGCCAGGGAAACGCGTGAGATCTACGCTCCGCTGGCCAATCGCTTAGGGATTGGTCGTTTCAAATGGGAACTCGAAGACCTCTCGTTCAAGTTGCTTGAGCCCGAGGCCTTTCGCGAAATGCAGCAGGAGGTTTCAACCAAGCGCAGCGAACGCGAGGAGCGCCTCTCCGTCACGGTGCAGTTGCTCTGTGATCGTTTGGCTGCCGTGGGCCTCGATAGCTGTGAAGTGAGTGGTCGTCCCAAGCACCTCTATGGCATCTGGACAAAGATGCAGCGCCAGCAGAAAGAGTTCCACGAGATCTACGACGTGGCCGCGTTGCGGATCCTTACGCCCAATGTCGAAAGTTGTTATCGCGCTTTGGCCGTTGTCCATGACACCTTTAGGCCAATTCCAGGACGGTTTAAGGACTACATCGGGCTCCCGAAGCCCAATGGATACCAATCACTTCACACCGCTGTAATCGGACGCCATCGTCCGATCGAGGTGCAGATTCGTACCTGGGAAATGCATCAGGTGTCGGAGTTCGGCATTGCTGCTCACTGGAAATACAAAGAGGGTGGATCCCCCGCAACCGGTGGAGATACGGAGCGTTTCAATTGGCTGCGTCAGCTCGTGGATTGGCAGCAGGAGGGAGGCGCTGATGATCACAACGACTACCTGGCTTCGATCAAGGAAGATCTATTCGATGAGGAGGTGTTTGTGTTCACGCCCAAGGGCGATGTCGTGGGGCTTCGTAAGGGGTCAACCGCAGTTGATTTTGCCTTTCGCATTCACTCTGAGGTAGGAAATCATTGTCATGGCGTGAGGATCAATGACCGACTTTTGCCCTTGTCGACGCCGCTTCAAAATGGTGACTTCATTGATATTCTCACTGCAAAAAATGCCCATCCAAGTTTGGATTGGCTCAATTTCGTAGCCACTCCAACCGCACGAAATCGTATTCGCCAGTGGTATAAGCGCAGCCATCGTGACGAGACGATCGATCGCGGTAAAGAGCTGCTTGAACGCGAGCTGGGACGCAGTGGTTTTGATGCTCTGCTTGGTAGTGAAGCGATGCACAGGGTGGCTGAGCGCTGCAACTTACAAACCACGGAAGACCTGCTTGCTGGCCTTGGGTTTGGTGCTCTAACGCTGCATCAGGTGCTCAATCGTCTGCGCGAAGAAATTCGTTTGCAAACGGCTGAGGTGGAAGCACCTCTGAGTAATGAGGATGTTGCAAAGCAACTGGTCAAGCAGTCCGAGCATGCGCTCCATCGTGAGGTTCCGTCTGCAGGAGCGGCGCCCATCCTTGGTGTTGAAGGCTTAGATCATCGCCTTGGTGGATGTTGTAGTCCGCTGCCAGGAGAACCGATCTTGGGTGCTGTTGCCCTTGGTAATCACGGCATCACAATCCATCGTCAAGACTGCGCCAATCTGGAAGCGCTCCCGACGGAACGACGCTTACCCGTGCGTTGGAACCCATCGCTTCAAGAAGCAGGTTCTCGATTCCCTGC
>Ga0099800_1130_pt1 | contig 20233 bp, 14 predicted proteins | sample Uncmet6_SortRC_1_FD_89868 | JGI IMG/M metagenome (GOLD analysis project Ga0099800, IMG submission 89868) | Marine eukaryotic communities from CALCOFI LINE 67, Pacific Ocean - CN11_C50_N6_SortRC_1 | ecosystem: Environmental > Aquatic > Marine > Oceanic | place: Pacific Ocean: Monterey Bay... | reverse complement strand
AAAGATAATAGTCTTAATTATATCAATTATATTAATTATGACCGTGATAATAATAATGATGATGGTGGTGGTGATGCATTTTGTATTATTGCTGGTGATATATCACCAGTTGATGTTATAACACATTTACCCATATTATGTGAAGATAATGAAATACCTTATTATTATGTACCATCTAAACACGATTTAGGTGCTGCTGCTGCAACAAAACGTCCAACATCATGTTTATTAATTACTCCTGGCAAAGATTTTAGTGAAGCTGAATCATTTCATAAATTAAGAAAAGAAGCTCAAAAAGCCCTATAAATTAATACTGATTAGAGAAAGTGAAGAAGTATCGATAAAAATCATAGACATGGTAATAGTTATAAATATTAAAAAATATACGATCAAAATCAAGAACAATTATAATTCATTTATGTTATATTTCTACCCAAATTTTTACATAATTTCTCTATCTCTATCCGATCCAATAATCCTTACCATTTGTCGCCATTGTATTCGTATTTATTTTTGGATTTGTCATCTAGATTCAGTTTCAATGACTGGTTATCCTCTATCCAAAGGTTCATACATACTTAAAACAATAATTTCTTCTTCTCTTCGTATCCTCTTGAAGTCCTTCTCCACCATCACCACCACCATCATCATTATTATTATCACGGTCATAATTAATATAATTGATATAATTAAGACTATTATCTTTGAATTTTTAATGAAAAGTCTATACAAGGGTAACCTTGAGTAAGGTTGCCTCTAGAGATAACGTCAACATGACTATCCATAAACAGATGCATAGTATCTTGCGTAATACCACCACTTGCTTCAACTACAACATTGGGAAATTTTTCTTTGACTTTTAAAGCAGCATTACCTATATCTTTCGGATCAAAATTATCTAACATGACAACTTCAGCACCAGCAGCAGCAGCTGTCCAAGCTTCCTCTATACTTTGACATTCTACTTCAACTTTCATACTAAATCCTGCAGCACTTTTTGCTTTTGTAACAGCTTTTGTAATATCACCACAACTCCATATATGATTATCTTTTAACATTACCATTTGTGATAAGTCATTACGATGTGTTGAACCACCTCCAACAATTAAAGAATATTTTTCTACGGCACGTAAACCTGGTGTTGTCTTCCTTGTACCAGCGATTTCACCATTCCAACCTTCACGATTTTTAATACCAACTGCAGTGCATATAATAACATCACCATCAGAATGTTTCCATTCTACTTTTAAATTAAAATATTCATAAACTGCTTCTGCCCAAGGTCTACCAGCCATTGTACATGAACTTTTACACAATAAATGTCCAGTCTCTTCTTTATCTCCTACTACATAACCACCAACATCTAATAATGGTAAATCTTCCTCAATCCATGATATTACTGTTTCTTTAATATTCGGTGGGACAAGTGCCTCAAAATTCATAACTAGTCAACAAAAGTATCTATTTGTTCTATTTTCGTATTTTCGCTTTTTTCTTCATTTTTCTTCTTACCCAGGTAGGTTATTAGTTAGGTTACCTGTGGTACATACTTTTTGCGACACGGGGTCTCATCTCATATCTCATCTCGCTCGTCTTGTCTGTCTGTCTGTCTGGAAAATATTAAATATTAAGCAGTATGGTTTTTTTTATTCCGTAAAATATTTAAATTTATAATCCACATGAGATTTTCCTTCGCGAGCGGAATTGTTTCATAATAAAGATAGATATAAATGTCCAAATATCAAAGAAATATTACTTTTAACAAATTCAATAGTAACAATAACACCCTTTGAATAAAAAATTCTTAGTGTAATTATTGTAATTAAAATTGAAATGGTATCGACAAAATATAAATCTTATTTATCAAATGTTGATAGAAAGATGTGGAATAATGTTGAATATAATTTAGATGTATATTATGGAAGTTTTGACGATGAAAGTCTTTGTTTTAAATTATCAGAATTTATATATTCCATTATTTCAGAAATTAAATTTGCTATAGTTGGTTTGATAACTGGTTTAAAGTCGACCAAATCTTTATTTATACTTTTATTAATCATCATATTTTTTTATGCAGTATTAGGTCACATTTATTTAATAGACAATGATCCTTGGCATTGGTCACAACTGAAATATGGTATTATGTCATTGATACGTATTACTACACTTGATGATTGGAACAAAATCTTTTATATTACCTATCATGGTTGTCTTATTGATTCTGATAATTATGTACAAGATGCATCATTACTTGACTTAAATTTAGCGGGTTCTCCTATGCTTTGTATGGATAAATATGATTCAAATGATGATTTTGAGTATATTGTTGGAGATAATGTTGCAGAAAATAAACCTCGCCCATTTGTCGCTGTATTATTTTTTATTTCATTTATTTTGATAACAAGTGCTTTAATTTTACCATTAATCATTGTGGGAGTAGTAAGAGGTTTCCTCGATTCAATATCTTATCCAACAGCTGAAGAAATTCATCGTAAAAACGAAAAAATAGCACGTAAACTGATTAAACAAGAGCCAAAAGATCGAAAAACCAGAAGAGCATTAAATTATTTGAGTCTTGCCATGTATGGCCATAGACCAGAATTATTAGATGAAAGAAATGTTACTATACTTACATTTTATTATATCTATAGAGAGGAAGGTTGGGAAATTGTCAAACAAGCAATACGTCAAATGAATTTCCATGGTTGGTATACATTGATCTGTGATTCTTGCGATGAAATAGCTGAATATAGTATCTTTCAATATTTTATTGATCTTTGTATTTTATATTTAGCCGTGATTACTGGAATCATGACTTCATCTAAATATAATAGAGAGTATGGATCTACTTTTGATATAGTTCAATATGTAGTCATAACAATCTTTTTAATAGAAGCTATAATTAAGATACTCGCAGAAAAGGAAGGACATTTCTTCTATTTTCACAGTATTTGGAATTGCTTAGATTTCACGGTGGTTACATTAAGCTTTATTCCATTCTTATCGCCTTCAATGGTTGCTTTGTTACGATTATTACGATTACATCAAATACTGAGGAAAATACCTGTCATGCGTAATATGATGACAGCAGCTGCATATGGCATAAAAAATATTATTTACATAGGAATTTTATTAACATTTTACTTACTAATTATGTCCATTGTAGGTAGTAATCTGTTTGGAGCAAACGATCCACTTCGATTTGGAACAATTGGTGGAGGAATGATAACTCTCTTGTGTTTGACTACATTTGATGGATTAGCAGATGCTTTCTATACTAATGCATTTGGATGTGCAGTTCATAGTAATGACATTGATTGTGAAGAATCAATTGCACAATACTGGTTTGCTTTTTGGTACTTTACGCTAAACATAATTATAGGATCTCTTCTAATCATCGGTCTTTTTATGGGTGTTAGAAAAGTATTCGTACTGGAACCAACTATTAAATATAGATCATATGATGATATATATAATGGCTTGGATGAGATTTTAGCAAAACATACTGAGCTGACTAGCGCATCAATTGATAAATACAGAAGAATATTTGAATTAATTAACATCTCTAAGAGTTGGCACCTTTACAAGATTGAACTACTAATTGCCATTGAATTTAGTGGTGTAAATAAAGAAAGACATTTACGTATGTGGAGGGCTCAAAATAGCGATAGTGATGAATATTATCAAGAACAAACTATGAACTTCAGTAGATTCATATCTTATCTTATGTTATTACGAAGTGAACATCTCCTACGAAAACAAAAGAAGAAAGGGCTAAAATATCCACATAACGCACCAATCAACGCTCGTGTTGATAATAATATAAGTCAATTGGAGAAAAATAACAATGACAATACCTCTGAATTATTGTTGTATCGTCAAAGAATAGTTATTGCCGATGAAGAGAGACGGCAGGTATTATTGCATCAAGTAGATTCCGAATGGAAAGATTTTGTCCATGCTACAATTACTGGTATCGACTACGGTAATCCACTCACTAGTGATGGTGTTGATACTTTTGATTATATGGCTGAAACTCCAACTAATCTCTTGAGAAAAGCAGTCAAAGATAATTGCCCTTATCGATTTGATGAATTTGCTTCAAATAGTAGTAAAATCAATAACGGAAGTAGGAAAAAGAAAAAGTCACCTCGAAAATCACCTCGAAAATCTCCTAGAAAACATCAACAAAATGACAAATCACTTGATCAAGGAATAGAAAAGTTACCACAATTTGTTCCTCGTGACCCAGATACAGGTCTAGAAATGAGTCCTATGTCACCCATGTCACCCATTAAGATTGATAATGAAAGTTTTGCACAAAATACATCGCCTATCACTGGAGGACTCCAACCAAGACTGTCTCTTGCTGCAATCCTTGGCGAGGACCATGATGATAATGGTAGTGTTGATGATGGTATTTCTGGTTCTAGTTCTAGTTCTGATTATGAACCTAGTTTGAATAGTGGTAGCTCTTTCACTGGTGATGTCTCAGATTCAAATTCAGATACTTCAGAATATGATACCGATGATGACAGTAGTGATGAAAGTAATTCTTTGTCTGATTCTGCTTCAGATTCTTATTCTTCATCAGAGATGAATGATACTCAAAGCTATGCTGCCTCATGGGTAGAAACACGTTCTATGCGTCGTCAGCGCAAACAAATTGTTACTGATAGTCAATTAATCCAATCTTTAAAACATAACCAGAAACATGAACACGTACCTCAAACATATTCGATTGCTTATGTAGAGCAGAAGATTGATGATTCGCCAGCATCACCGCCACCACAACAACTACGACAACGATTCCAACCAGAATGGTATTCAAATGCAAATGATTCTATCTTGACCATGTCTAAGAAGAAATCTAACGCTACAGCACACACAACATCATCTACCTCAATCGTACCCACTACTTTGAATATCGATACTCAAACTAAAAACACAAACATGGTTGAAATGAGAATAAAATCAGTACCACGACCTCCAACTGGTTCAGATTATGAAGCGGCTATAATTCTATTAAACCCTCGTATGTGCAAAGAAAGTATTTGGGACTATATATTGAAGCAGTTGGAGTTATGTGAAATTAACGTATGCGGTTATGGTTTTGCTACTTCTACTCAACTAGAAAGAACTGGCGTTTTTGATAGTCATTACAAAAGAGTTGCTCAAGCTGCGCTTTTCGAAGATCCTGCAACATTACTTCTTACCAGTCAAAAGAAATCACAATTTGAACGTACTTTTAGTGTTTCCTGGGATGTAGCAATAGCAACAAATAAAGTAGTTAATGCAATAGAGGCGGAGAAACAATTAGCAATCACTTCCAGAGCTTTAGGTAGCGCCTGGCGAGAAAGTATGCGGTCAGGAAGAGGTTTTCAAATAGCCCCAGACAAGTGGATCGCTGCAGTCAAAAGATCAAATCGTAGAAAAAAAGAAGACGATCATGAAACTATTTATGTTATTAATGGTCATTTTTGTAGTATGAGAGAATCCTTTTTGAGTGCTGGTGCTAGAGTGTTAGTAATAGAAATCACATGGCGTACATCAATTTCATTGACAGATAGACTTAGGATGTCGTCATCTAACATCTCTAATGTAAAAACAGCCATCAGAGAAGGAGAAGATACACCTTATGAAGCACGACTAACTTGGAAAGGATTATTAATTCATGTTATTGGAATAGGAGGAATTATATATGATAATCATACTCTTGACAAAGAAGAAAAAAATGTAGATCGACTTAATCATTCAATTTGTGGTGTCATTCATCAAGAATGGCAATCGTTTGGATTAGATGCGCCTCCTACTATAGTTGAAAACGTTGTTACTTCATCTCATGGTGCTTTTGAAGCCATGGTACATCGCTCTTTATGGAAACAATTTACTATAACATCAGTTTCTATAGTCAGTGATTATTCTTTTAATCCTTCCGCTTCTCAACCATTTCGTTTGGTCACTGATCCATTGTGTGTGCGACTCCTTAGTGCTGGTATTGCTGCCCGTACTATCAAGCATTGGATGAATAACCCTATTATTCATATACCAAATGAAGGGAAAAAGCCATTATTTTCAATACTTGAAGGTTTAGATTCTACAGCTACTGTAAGAGTTTGTGTAAAACTTTATCAACAATCTCTAGTTAAAATGAAAGCTACTAGTTCTAAAATACACCCATAATTTATATTCAACTTTATTTCTTTAAATTTACTTATTACCATCAACTACAATCAACAAAATCATTGTTCTATTTTAGTTCCATGATGAATTCTCATGTTAACAACACATGTCTGTCTGTGTAACAAGAACTCAGAACTCACCTCAAATAATAAATTACTTTTGAAGACACAAGCCCATTATTGCTCCACAAAGAAAATTGATTCTTTTAATATAGAAAGATTTGATTGGTGATGCGTCCATCGAATATTGAAGGTATTGCTAAGATCATTGCAGCTGATAGTCGAATGAAAAGGAATGATTTTTCTGAAATATTGGATAGTTCTGATATAAATATGACCAAGGTAATAATGACATCATCAATAGCATTAGCAGTTTCAATACCAGTATTAATGTTATACACTAATTCTACACTTATGAAACATCCTTGGGCTTACAGATTATTATGGGGTATTTCTTTTTTGACTAATTTATTAACTGTGCAATTACCAGGTAGATTAGACGGAGAAATAGCCAATGATGGTAAAAACAAAGCTCCATTAAGATTTGATACATTATTTGCACCAGCGGGTTATGCCTTTGCTATATGGGCTGTAATCTATTTAGGTGAAATATTATTGTCAACTACTGTTGCTATTAATGGTAAACCTGTGGATGTTATTAGAAAAGCTACACCTTGGTGGGCCACAGCAAATTTAATGCAATCATTATGGTGTGCATCATTCCGTCCTAGATTTATCAATATGTTATGGTTACCTTCAATAATGTTAAGTCTTGGAGCTTTTGCATTATTAGGTGCACATAATGAATTTAGTTTTGAACTTCAAGGAATGGAATGGGGATGGGAGAAATTTATATTATTGTTAATGCGTGCTCCAATATCATTACATGCTGGTTGGTTATGTGCTGCGTCAATATTAAATATCAATGGATGGTTAGCAGCATCTAAATTTAATATGAGTACTCAACTAGCTTTTTGTATCTTTAGTGTTTATGCTGCATTTTTGGTGGGTGCAATATTTTCTTTTAGAACTGGTGATCCATTAATTGCTTTAACAATAGCTTGGGCTTTGAGAGCAATTGCAGCTAATACTGCACCAAAAGATCCAAAATCTAAAGATATACAAAAGCCAGAAGTACCAATTATAGTTAGAGAAGCATTAGCAACAACAGAATGGTGTTTGGCCATAGCTTTAGTAGTAATATCAGTAATTTAATAAATGCGTGTGTTATTTTTAAAAAATGTAAAAATGTATATAATTAACCATCTATATCTTTCTATTTCCCCTATCTTTTGATTTCAATTCACATTCCTTTCGTTCAATTATTTGCTTGTTGAAAATGATTGGGAGGTTGAATGGGGGGAAGTGATGATAATGACGATGTTTCAGTGTTATTGTTTGTATGTGGAGGTTTGATGGTTGAAAGCGAATATGAAGTTGAAGGAGTAGCAGCTATCATAGGTAAATGATTCGCTTCATCTTGTCTATTTTTGTTTATATGTGTAGTGGTAAACTCAGTTGTGTGCATCTTCGTCTTATCATTCTTTTCTTTTTCTTTTTCTTTGTCATCTTTTGGTCTTTCACTATATAATACATTAAAGAAATGACCATTATGATATCCATATTTACACCCCGGAAAACTAAAATTTTTAGCTTTACAACATGATAATTTAGTGCTTCTTTTAGTACCAGGATGATAGCAGCAAGATTCTTTATAATTATCAAGTTCTCTATATATCTTATAACAACCAGAACGACCACATTTTCTTTCTCTATATAATTCTTTCATAAATACTATATTATCGATGGGACATGCCTGGCTATTATCGCTCGAATATATAATATTCAATCTAGAATATATTTCATCAACATCATTTAATCTTTCACTGCCTAATAAATTCTTGACTACTCCCTTCCAAACCTTATGTTGTGGTGTTATACCATAACAATTCCAACGACATACAATCCATAGACGTATAGCATATTTTGGCTCCAAAAATAAAAATAAATAGGCGATACAATCAGCATCTAAATCCATTATTGAACCCTTCATGGTAATTGTATGATTTTCTTCGTCTATATTCTTTTCCATAATCATTATTGCATTATTTTTTGATATTTTTTCCATTTTCTACATTAGTCTTATCTATCTGTGTGTTTACTGTTGTTATATATTCTTCCATATGCCTCACACATAGGAAATACCATTCAGAATGTGTTACAAATTACAAAGATCTTGGCTGGCATGGCTCGGCTAACGAATTGCAGACATTTACCGACATGACGGCGGCGGGTGCGCGCGAGCAAGAAAAACCACCTTTTCCAGTTCGTGATGCATGTCGGTCGAGGAATAGTTCAAGGTAAAAAATTTTTCAGAGTTAATTGAATTCGATAAGTGTATAATCATTTAAATCATCAGCATGTCGTCACGTCACTTTGTATCTAAGACGTTTCCAGCAATTAAAGCTGCATCAAAACAATTTTCTTCATCAACACGTTCTATTTTACCTTCAGCTAGCCGCAGTGTTTTAGATAATTTTTTGGATAATTTACATAAGATGGATAATTCTTTAATGTCACCATTTTATATGTCACCTGGATTTCAACCGGTATCCACAGGAAGTTCACCATCACTAGTATTACCATTGGACTTTTATGAAGAAAAAAATATTTATCATGTTGTTGCTGATATACCTGGTGTTAAAAAAACTGATTTAAAAGTTACTGTTGATAAAGATCATATTCTAACAATCGAAGCTATCAAAGTAAGTGAAGATTGCTCTGTTGTGGAAGAGGATGGTTCAATGAAAAGTGATCGTACATATCATCGTATGGAACGTCAATTAGTTGGACGTCGTTGTGTACGATCAATGCGTTTACCTCAAGATTCCACACCAGAATCAACTACTGCATCACATTCTAATGGTGTTTTGCATATTCATGTACCTAAACACACCATTTCTAACAAAGAAATTGAAGAAAGTACCAAATTAGTGGAAATTGCTTAAGTAGATGGTCATTAATAATGAAAATTGAATAACACAGAAGTGTGTGAAAAAAGATAAGATGGTGGTAATATTTATGATAATACCAAATGAGCCTGATATGATCTACTCCCAAATTTAATTTATTCTATTTAAATCAATTCAATGCGAAATGTATCTATTTAATTACAACTATGATGTCGATTTATTTATATTTAATCGTATTTGCTTGTTGCAAAAAACAGATGAGATGGAATTTTCAAATGTGTAATTATCTATCATTAACTTTACAATCATTTAACAAATTAATTAATTATCTAACGTAATAATAAATTTCTTTCCATACTTATTCAATATTTTAGGTCATAAAGTCTTTTTCCCTCCAAAGAAATTGGATGGAGTTCCTTGACCTTTACTGACAAACTTTCTTGCTAATGATCTTGCCGCCGGTGTCAATCTTTTCATTCTCGATTTGACACTATGCATTGATTGACTACTAGATTGGCTTTTACTGCTTCTAATAGATTTAGTACTTCGATTGGTCTTACTAGATCTCGTTGTTATAAGGGTGATTCCGTCATTATCATTCTCTAATAGATATGGCCTATATTGATTTGAATGAAATACTTCTTCATCTTGAATCAATGGATAGATCACTTTTTTGGCATGAAAACGTGTATTAGAAGGAACGATTTGAATGACCTCCTCATTTATACTTTTTGTAATAGCATTATCAATATTTGAATTGGATCCAGCGTTAAAAGAAGAAAAACCACCACTGCTAATATCATTAATGCCATTATTAAGTTTCAATTGTTGTTCATTGCTTTCTTGTACTTTACATATATCGTTACTTGTTTGAAGATCTATAGGAAACATTAACTGGTTTCTGCTTCTATGTTTGAAAGAATTAAGCCTTTTTTGCTTGTTATTGATTAATTCTTCCTCTTCTAATATCCTCTCTTTTTGTTTTTGTATTTCCTTTCTCTGAATTTTATTGAAACTATGATCATCTTCACTTGTGTATGAATTCATAAATTCTTTTATTGTAAATTTCTTATCTTTGTCGTTTGTCTGGCATAATTGGTTTGGATAATAGTCGCGGACAATTATTTTCTCTAGTTGATCTAGATATTCATCTTCTTCAAGAACTCTTCTTCCTCTGTTCATAGTAAAAAGTTGATAAATGTATTAAATAGAAACTAAATCCCAACCAGAGCTGCTCTTTACTCTTTATTACCTACTCTGTATGGATTTATTGATAATTTTGTTACATTTTACATTTTACATTTTACATTTCACTGCTTTGTCCGTCTACGTCTGTCCGTCTTCTCCCCCACCAGAGGAGGCGACAGGGTGCTGTGCTTTCGACCAGGCTTAATGTACTAGGTACTAGGTATTATTTAAAGTGTCTAACTTTCTACAAACGTTCAACACCATGACTTCTTTAATAAACCAAGTGGATGGAGTGGTTACATCTTTCAATGTAGATATTAGTGGTAAAATAGTAAATTATAAAGAATTATTACGTGATTTTGGTACTTCTAATCAATTTACATCATCTTCATCATCTTCTAATCATAACGGTCATCGTTCTAAACATTTCAATAATAATAAAAACAATCTAAGCAATATTGTCGATGTACTTGAACGTAAATATTCTAAAGGTCCATTTACAATTGGACAAGATGAAGAAGATAATGAAGAACAAAAAAGTGATGATAATGGTATGATAGCTAGTGGTGATGATGATGATGATGATGATGATGATGATGAAGGCGATGTGAATGGCGATGTTGATTTAGAACAAGCTAATACTGAGAAAGATAATACTAATGGTAATAACCCTGATCACCCTAGTGGAACAAATAACAATAAAAAAAAGAAAACATCTACCCGTGGTGATTGCTATGATATGGAAGATGATTTTATTGATGATAGTGAAATTGCTGAAGATATTGATAATCAATTACTGTCTAAAGCTATAACAACTAGGTATGATGATGTCGGATTTTACTCCCATGTTGGAGAAATCGAGACCTTTGGTGGTCCTACCATTAATACTCATGCTAGTGGAAGTAAAGCTAGTCGTAAAAGTAACACAAAATCTACTGCTTCGTCTTCATCAAGTCGATCTTCAAATGTAGGCGTGGATATAACAATTACTTCTGGACTTAGCAATGCTGCAACTACTGCAATACCTACTGCTATGAATGTCAATAATAATAATATTATTATTAATAATAATAATAATAATAATAATAATCACAGTAGTAGTAGTAGTAGTAGTAGTAGTAGTAGTAGTAGTAGTAGTAGCGTCACTCCTACATCAAAACGTAAACCTAAAGTCAAAACAGCATGGAAACCGAATGATGAGGTATTATCAGCTATTGAAACTTTCCGTAGTGCATTCAACCGATTGGTGCAAGGTGGTTATAAGATGAAGAAAGCTAACTTTCCTCGTGAATTAGATTCAGCATTAGATGCATTTGATCAAATAGTAATCACCCATATTCCTCATGCAGATACCCATTATATTGGTTATGTAGAAGTAATTGCTGATACATTAGGTGGGGATGGGAGTGATGCCTATGGTATTACTCCAGGAGTTGTTACCAACTCATTGAAGCGAGTTCGTTTAAGACGCCTGGCTTTGTTGAAAAGAACAATGAAAGATAGGACATTGGAAGCTTTAAGTACTGCTATTCCTACTAAAATATCAGAATATAAAGCTGATGTTACATCGACTTCAGTTACTGCAGATCCTAATACTAGCGCTTCGTCAACTCAAAATGAAACTACTAATGCTTCTACTTTAGTGGAACATTTTGAATTTACTTGTAATTGGGATAGAGACTTGAAATTTTTACTATATGAAGCAGACATTGCTCACATACAATGGTTGGAAGCCGAAAATAAATATCGTAGTTGTCTTACAAATGTTGATAAAAAAGACTTAAGTAGCATTGATAAGATGCTTTATAATGAAAGAGAAGAAACAACAAAATTTCATTACACTTTAAAGGATTTATTCCCTCCATCTTGTGCATTAACAAGTATGCAACACATCCGTAAGAAATTAAGTGCCGAACGTACACGTGTTAAAAAAGCGAAAGAAAAAACTGAAAAAGTTGCAGCAGAAGCTACTAAAAGAAACAGCATTGATCTTGGATTTAAAGAAACAAACTCAAGGCATTTACCAGCAGCAAAACAATCAGACACAAACCTCAATTCTGGAACTGCTATAATCATCACTAATCCTGGTATTAGCAGTAGTGGAGGTGGAGTAGCAACTTCTAGTTCTGATTTACCGTTAAAATCGAATACTTTTGTTACTGCACCAAAATTCAACAAAGCTGATTTTATGCTGGACACCCATATTTGATTTATCAATACTTTCATTTAATACATTTAATTTTAAAAAAATTCTATTCCAATTAACAATATATGTAGATATTATCTTCCATCGTTTCTCTTCCCTTCTTCTCTTCGCTCTTATCTTTAATCCTTGACTCGTTCAATAGCTTGACCTAATTTCTGTAAGAGAAGCATTGCATCGGGGTCACTCAAATACTTTTTCATTGCTTAAGGCCCGCCTTCCATCACTGCTTTCATAATGTCTTGGGTCTTCGGATCTCTCAAAATTTCTGCAATTGCAGGATCGTCGATCATTGCCTTGGCCAATTCCGGTGGTAAACCACCAGGTAAGTTACCATCTTTACCAATAACTTGATCAACGTTTTCATTACTAAAAGTTTCTTCTTTATTCACATTGGCTGATGTATCTTTATCCATTTCATTAAATTTATCCAAGATCTCTTTATCGGCTTTACCTTCCATTCTAGTTTCAATTAATAACTCTACTAATTCGTTTCGGGAAATACAATTTGAATAGTCAACATTTCTTAATTCAAGCTCTGCTTTCAACTCATCGGCACTTAAGTTTGTTTCATCCATTCCTGCCATTAACTTTGTTGTAATTGAAGAACTAATTCTTTCAAAATTTGAAGATCGATGTTTATAATGAATAAAAGAATATGATGATATTAATAACGTGAGAATAAGGATTTGAAAGAACATGATATCAATTTGAAATTTTTGTTGGATTAACAACCAAGAAAAGGTAGTAATAATTTTGTTTCTTCTTATATATACTGTCCCAAGTCGATGACACATTAACTCCAGAAACTCCAGAAACTCCAACAGGAATACTTATCCTTTAAAAATATTTAAAAAGTAATCGTAAAATTTAATGTAACTATTTTTAGTGGTATATACACACTTTAATGAAACATACTCCTACCCATACCTCCACCACTTCCACTAGCATTTGTCATCATGGTTCTATTGTTATTATGATAACTTTGCTGTTTTTGTACATCTAAAGCTAAATTGACAGATGCAGGTTCATATTCAGCTTTAGTTGTTAATGCACCCATTTGATATTCACGACATTGGGAAGCAAAGCGCAATGTTTCTATATTGTCATTAGCGTGTAACGGTATAGGATCAATGCATGAGACTAAGGTAATCCTAGATCCTCTGTTTAACATGTTTTGTAATAAAAATGTCAATTTACAATTTCTATAAGGAATATGCCTCGTTGCATTATTTGAATCAGAATTTGATTTTGTATTATTATTTGGTAGAGATCCGACCTCTCTTATTACTTCACCTAATGTTTTCAATGAACGGTTCACAATTTGAGCTTCTCTCAAACGATGAGCCTGACCAGAAGTTGCTTTAAGTTTCTCACTTCCAGCCAATTCTGTAAAATATAAATGACCTACTGATCTTTGACCAGTGTGATTATCAAATCTAGTAATTGTAAACATAATTATTAAATGCGATTTATTCATTCTTTCATTATCATCACCACTGGCTACTCGACGTGTATGTAAAGCAGTACCAATCACCCCCATTACCTCTTGAACATCATGAACTGGTCTCTTTTTAAGTCCTTCTACATAAACCTCACCATCAAGACCAACTTTAAGATCTACATCAGAATCATCATCTACAGCATTCTTACCTAATAAATCCAATACTCTTTCATTATAAATATCAACAATACTTATATTTACTTCTACATCTACCTCAGCTAATGCATCTCTTTCCGCTTCAGTATAGATATCGGCAAGAGCTCTTGGTAACAAACCTTGAAGTGAATCACTATGATTCATACTCATTGTATTATTTGTACTAATAGCTTTTGATTCATGGTCACTTGCCACATCAGGACCAAGCATAGAGAACGATTTACCAGTTCCTGAAATACCATAGAATAATAGTAATACACGACCTCCATTCATAACAGGTTCTATACTAGGATGTATTTCATCATATATATCACCTTGTAATACTTTACCATCAAATACACGATCAAATTCATAAATACCAGCACCAGCATATTCTAATAAAGTAACATCAGGATGACGAACTTGTGCATTTACTTCATATTGACGTAAATTCTTCTGTTTTAATTCACTTTCTAACATCCTTTTTACTCTGCAAAACACTCTTACGTTACCTTGGACATCTACTAATTTATCCATTAAACGTAAAGATTGTTTTCGAATTAAATCAGAACGTTTCATCAAAGCTTGATTTTCATTAGCTAAAGTTTCATTACGTTTACGAGCACGATTGAGATCATCAATATGACGTGTAAGTCGTTCATTTGCTTCATCTGCACGTATTTTACTTTCTTTTATTTGTACTTCAGCTGCTGTTAATTCGGCACTTCGAGCATCAGCTTCACGTCTCAATTCTTCAACTGTTAATTCAACAGTCTTGACACGATTCTTTTCCATTTCTAATGACACTGCTAACTGTTCAGCACTGTAATCTCCACGTCCTTTAGCTTTAGATAATTCTCCTTTAAGATGCTCCTTCTCATTACTCAAATTGCGTGTCATTTGAAGCGCAGTTTGTAATTCCTCATATAATTCTCTTGAAACTTCTTCTACTTCTTTACGTGAATCAATCAATTCAGCATTGACTGCAGCTCTTTCATCCAATTCGAGTTGTAACTGTACTTCTTTTGTTCGAAATTGTCCTTCTTTCTCAGCTATTTCCTCTCTTCCAATCTCTAATCTTCTCTCTGATTCTGCCGCTCTTTTAGATGCTACCATCAACTCTTTTTCATAAGCAGCTATTTTTTCATGCAATACACTTATCGTTTTGGGATCAACACCAGAACTACCATCCACAGCTACACCCGATATTTGAGCAGCTTTAATATCATCCATACCTTGGGCTAGAATAGAAAATTTATTAAATAAAGCTTCCTCTCTCGCTAAAGCATCTGCAAGACGCGCTTCTGCACCACTCAATCGAGCTGCTAGTACTTCTCTTTCATGTGCTCCTTCTTCTATAGTATCTTGAAGTTTAAGTACCTTTGAACGAGATATTTCTAATTCCTCAACTATTGAAGCGATACGACTAGGTGCTGGTAAACCTTGGCCAAATTGATCTATTCCAGCTTCAGATGGAGGATGTAAACCAGCCACTGCTGCAATAGTAGATTTGTTTACTGTATTACTTTTTGTTTCATCATTATCATAAATACTACTATTTGTCACAATACCACCAACAGATGCTACAACTTCTAAAGGAACTAAAGTTGATCCTGGAGCACTTGCAATGATATGATCTAATAAAGGTTTACCGTAAGTACTAAAGCGTGTTTCAGGTGCTAAATATTCACCAAAAGAAGTAAGTATACCTACAATTGAGTTGAGTTTGGAGCCCAAAGCGGAAGCATCTATGCCTTCTGAACGAAGTATAGGTCCATGTTCCGTAAAACAATGTTGTAATTCAGCTCTTAGTCTTAGTAAAACGCCTTCCATGTTGCGTTGATAACCTGCATCATCTGGACCACCATTCTCCCCACTCTCACTAAATGCAGCTTTCAACGCATAAAGTGTAGATTCTACATCTTCTGCTACTTGTTCTGGTAGTAACTCATCAGGATTCAGTAGTATAGGTCTTTCATAACCATGATTCTCAAGAAAATCAGCTCCAGTGGAACAGACTGATTCTATTCTTTCCAATTGTTCACGCAAAGTTTTACGAGATCTGAAATGATTATCATGCATTGTAGCTATTTCTAATACAGCTTTTTGTAGATTATCTTCTAGGTCTCTGTTCTGTTTCGATAAGGCTGCACGTGCAGATTCCACATGAGAGTATCGTTGTGTATTAGGTGATAGTAAATCTCTGGCATCATCATTATCATTATAAGCTTCTTCTTCTTTATCTAGATTTTCAACTTTATTATCTTCGTTATTTTCTCCTTTTTCTCCTTCATCTTCTCTATTAAATAAATCATTTCTTACTATACTTTCTACTGCTGGTAATGTTTTTGTATTACTGATGGGATAAAGATCAGGGCTTACTAATCCTCCTACATCACTAGGACTAGTCAAAATATGCTGTGGTGTAGCACCACCTGGTGGTGGTATATTGTCCGTTTTATCTCTATTTCTTCTCGTAGATGGTGGAGTAGGAGTAGGTGTAGGAGTACCTTTTTTTGATTTTGTTATTAAAGTATTAGGTGTATCAGGCAAATTATTCCAAGTTTCACGTAAATCATCAATATCTATATTTTTGTGATTAATATTTGGGTCGTTTTCATCATTATTACTATTATCATTAATTGTTTCGTATTTAATTTTTTGAAATAATTCACTAAAAAATGGTAATAATGGATTTGTCCATATACTTTCTTCAGTATTTTCATTCCAATAGTATGTGTAACCTTCATCAGTTTTACATTCTAACCAACCATTAGGTAATTTGCTTTGTAATGACTTCACAGCTATCCATAAATATTCTTTATCTTCATTAGGATCGATGCCTAATTCAATTGCACGATTCATTACAGCTGGACTTTGTAAGAATTGAGAATTAGAATTTGCTCTTGTTTTCATATCATTGAATGCTTCATTAACAAGAGTATTCTTTTCTCTATTTTTCGGGGAAGAAGGCATGTTGAAACTTTGTCAAATAACTCAAACATCGTTTTAACTGTACGATTTCAATTTGATACACTTACATTAACTTACAAAATAAAACTTTATTGATGTATGGGCCGATGTGATTGAATTGTTGCCCAAATTGTTCTATTGGAAAATGCATTTTTCTCGAGTTTCAGCGGATATTAAAACATATAGGTTGTCTTATCAAGTACTTAAGTAGATACTAAAAGAATAATAGTAAAAGAAGTAAAAATTTAGTTATTTCTGCAATAAGAATGAATTCATTACATTTTAAATACTTCAAAACTTTCATCAAATTTGGCTTCTGCTGTAACCATAAGCAATTCAGTATTAAAGCAAATTTCCTATCGTTGTCTAAATTTAAATAATTTAAATTTATCAAGATGTACACAAATTAATAATGCTACTGTAAGAGCAATATTACAAAAATGTATACATCTTGAAGATTTGAGATTAGATTATTGTAATCGTATCACTGATAGTGCATTTGATGTATTTCAATCTAAATTTAAGCCTTAAAAAAGCGAGCTTGTCAAACATTAAAGCATGTATCTCTATCTTCATGTAATCAAATAAGTGGAAAATTAGCTGGAAAATTAAATGAAAATTGTAAATCATTATTATTTCTTAATTTATCACATTGTAAACAAGTAAAACCAAAAGCAGTGGTACAATTATTTAATCATTGTAATAATAAATCATTAGATTTATCGTTTATTTTGATATCAACAATGAACCATTCTTTAGCATTTCTAGTAATAATAATGACACTTATAACAATAATAGGACTATGTCTCCTTTCGAAAGTTTGGCTCTAAGTCATAGCGTAATAAGTGATGTCAGTTTACAACTTATGGATTTCTTTCGTTTATTATTAGGCATTCGTCTACAATGGTGTAAATTTATGTCTGATGAGGGTATTTCCTCATTGGTAAAATCATGTCCAAAATTAAGAAAAATAGACTTGATGTCATGTAAAATTACTTATTCTTCTCTGATCAGTATTACTAAGTATTGTAAAGATTTGAAGGAACTTGATGTTTCTTGGTGCCAAAGAATATCTGATGAAGGGGTTTGTGCTTTAGTGTTGTTAAGAAGTGTTGAAGATATTAGATTAGTGTGGTGTTCACAATTATCGATTGCATGTACAAAATATTTCAAGAAGATGTGTAAATTGAAAGAATTACACGTGTCAGGCAACCTGCATTTAAACAGTGACAATCATGCGGAATTGAATGCCAAAGGTATTAAGATTGTTCGGTGACTGTGAAGTAATAAAAGATTGAAAAAATAATATATCAGATATCATATGGATATATCAGCTATGTATAGGTATAACATATTTTCTTTAATTAGATTGAGAGTACGAGTATTTTGTAAATTAGATTGTTTCAATTTATTTGCTTTAAAAGAGAAGACCTTTCTACATCATAAAAGATGAATGAAAAAAATGTTATTTTTGTCTCATCTAAGATTTAAATGCAGAGATAACTTTTGCTACATCTATTGAATCTTTAAAATATAAAGGGTAAGCATAATACAACAAACATCCAACTGCTCCCAATATAATCGTTCGTGAAAATGCATATCTGGATACACTCGGTTGGTCAGGTAGTCCAAATGCTAATTTAAATACATTTAAGCCAAAATTTGAATATGGAGGGAAACGAAAAGGAACATCCAACCACCATAAATCATGTCGCCTAACTATTGGTTGAGAATGGGAAAAACAATCAAAAGATGCTTTTCCATGATATGAACCAATCCCTGAAGGTCCAACTCCACCAAATGGTAGATTAGGTGATGCAACACCAAACACTGTATCATTTACTACTACACCTCCCGAATGAATATTATTTATTAAATAATCAATAGAAGTTTTATCTTTTGAAAAAATATATAAAGCTAAAGGTTGTTGTGTAATCTCAGTGTTAGTAATATCAACAACTTCTTCTAATGATGAAAAAGGCATTATAGGTAAAATAGGTCCAAATATTTCCTCTTGCATTAATGGGCATTCAGTAGTTATTCCTGTAACTAACGTAGGAGGAACATAGCAGTCCTTCTCATTCACAAATTTAGGTCCAGATTGACCAACAGGATAATATTGAATTTTACCTTTACAACCTTTAAATTTTTCACAATCTGTCATTAATTTCTTTAACCTTGCTGCTGATGCATTATTCACTAGACGACCATAATCATCACATGTTGAAGGATCTTCACCATAGAACTCTTTGATACGATCACTACACGCTTGAACAAATTCATCATGAACGCTTTGATGAACTAAAACATAATCACATGCAATACAAGTCTGACCATTATTTAATAATCGGCCCCAAACTATACGCTTTGATGCTAATGTCAAATCTGTTACAGTATTATCTACGATTACAGGAGTTTTCCCACCTAATTCTAAACATACAGGAGTTAAATTTTCTGCGGCAGCAGCACTAATAATTTTACCAACTCTTGTAGAACCTGTAAAAAATATTTTATTCCATGGCAATTTTGTTAATTCTGCAGAGACTTTGTAATCGCCAGTAATGATTTTAATACATTCAGAATCTAAATATTTTGAAAATAAATCAACTAATAATTTTTCTATTTCTGTACAAGCTTCAGATGGTTTGACTAATACACAACAACCAGCAGCAATAGCTCCAATAAGAGGTTGTATACACAATGTGAATGGGTAATTAAATGGCCCAATAATAAATACTACGCCTAATGGTCTAGATTGTTCTTCACATACAGCTGGGGACATAATCATCGGCACTGGAGAATGTACTGGTTTCATCCAAGTTTTTAATTTTGATATAGCTAAATCTACTTCAGGATAACATGGTAATACATCGCAACCAACAGATTCAAAATTTCATCTAAACCTTTAGCAGTATATTTAGCCGGCATATTTATTGTATGAGCACTATAATATAATTTTGAGTGTTTCCATCCACAAGACCTTTGATTTTTCCTCGTCATTGGAACATAAAAGTTGATGATCCCGAGTTGCAAGATAGAACATAAGAAATCCGGAAATCCTAATTTATTTTTATAT